>OGYL01002662.1_pt1 | contig 12314 bp, 10 predicted proteins | sample 1576541 | NCBI WGS metagenome assembly OGYL01 (sample SAMEA3541551, study PRJEB24748) | human gut metagenome | biome: human gut; feature: human-associated habitat; material: faeces | place: China | collected 2012 | reverse complement strand
TATTAAACTGGGCGTGTATTTCACACAGACTTCGTAAATATACGATCGCAGCAAACAATTCCCTTACAATCCCGTTCCCCAATGTGTTGTCTGTATTCTTGATAAATATGCATCTCCTCTTGTTATGAGAGAATATTTTGGATAGGCACCATTTTGTATTTCTACTTTAAATAAATTCTTTTGATAGTATGATCTAATTGTGGTAAATCAATACATCCAAAGAAATCAAACCTGCCTGTTCCATATCCTGGTATCGTATTTTCATTATTTAATCTTTGAAAACGATGCTCATCTTGTACAATTTCGATAATCTCTTCAATACTTAAATGTTTTGTTTCTTCAACAAACTCTTTGATGATTTTTGATAACATTTCTTCATGACTGATCATCAATTTACAATTTTGATCCAACATAATTTTATGCTGACTAAGTGTATCTTTTATTAGAGCATCCATGATTTTGTCTCCTATTATATATCGTTATTTTTTTACCTTTTTTCTTTAAAAAAGTAAAAAAAAATTACGAAACAGTGTTTCGTAATCATTCTTTATTAGCTATGATAAATTTCTTCATCTAACATATTTTCTTTTTTAGCAACAATCACTGAAGTAGCAGCATCTCCTGTAACATTGAGCGAAGTGACTAACATTTCAATTGGTCTATTGATTGCTAGAATTAATGAATAAGCAAGTAATGCTGCATCATTTGTATAACCCATTCCTGTTAGAATTGTAAAGAGAATAATAGCACCTGCTCCTGGTGCAGCTGGTGTTCCAATAGAAGCAATTAAAGCTAAAATAGCGATAATCGCCATAGACATAAATGTTACTTTATATCCTGAACTTACTGCTACAAACATTGCAGCAATAACTTGCATAATGGCTGTACCATCCATATTTACTGTCATACCTAATGGTAAAACAAAGGATGCTATTTGATCATGAACGCCTAATTCTTCTACTGTTGTTTTTCTATTTAATGGAAGTGAAGCTGCAGATGATGATGTTGAAAATCCAAATAAGGCAACTTTTGCAGCTTTTTTCATAAATGGTTTAGGATTTACTCTAGCCATTGTCATTAAATAAATTGGATAAGCAACAAATAAATAAACAAATAAAGCAATAATAACGGTAACAACATAAGCTAATGCTGGTTTTAATGAATCAATTCCATAAATAGCAAAAGTTCTTGTTAGTAAACAAAAGATTGCAAATGGAGCAAACTTATTAATAACAAATGTTAAAAATAAACTAATAATTTTAGATACTTCTTCAAATACTTTTTTCAATGTTTTAGTTTGTTCTTCTAAAGCATTCATTGATAAACCTGTTACAACTGCTAAAAAGACAATAGCAAGTACATTACCATTTGTTGTAAAAGCACTAATAAAATTATTAGGTATAATTGATACAATAATATTTAATGGATTAGAACCTGCTGTTCCTTGTTGAACAGTAATCTTTCCTGCATCAACAGCATTAAATAAACCTAAATGATAAACAACAGTACTTACAACCCCTGCAAAAATTAAAGCGCAAACTGTTGTTGTAAAGAAAGTTAAAATTGTCTTAGAAGATATTCTTCCTAATTTCTTTGTATCGGTAATTGTACAAATCGCAAGTGTAATAGAAACAAACACCATTGGTACAATAATTAATTGTAATGCATTTACAAATAACTGACCGATTATATAGAAAATACCAATCGCACTTGTTGCACCTTCTGCTGTAATATCTTGAAATAAGATATTATTAATTGTTTTCCATAATTCTCCTTGACCACTTGAATTTAAATGCTCTCTAAATATAATGCATCCAAATCCAGCAATTAAACCACACACTAATGCAATCAGCATTTTTTTGCTAATTGCTTTCCACTATTTTGTTTCATAATTGTCCTCCTAAAAATCCCCAAATTGCCAATATTATACATGATTTTTCATAAAAAACAATCCCTTTTATTAAATATATAAAAAAAATACGATTTCTCGTACTTTAATCACCTATTATTTTCTTTATTTCTTCTAGACTAGCATCTTCTATTAACTTCTTAAATATTTGATCATATTGATATTCGGTAAGATCTTCAAGCCATTTTGTTTCTTCATTTAAATATTTGCTTTTGAAAAGCTTTAATACAAATTCAGCTTTAGCTTTTATTTCAGCTTCTGCTGCTGCTTTCATCTTTGCTTCAGCAAGTTGAGCATCTAACTCTTTTTTCATATCATCATAGCGAGCTAACTCATCCCATCTTGCTTTTTTTACAATATCTCTTCTTCTTTTAATATCTTGATGATCTATTAATACCGATTGATCATTTTCATAAGAGACTAACGTTTTATAAGCTATGACTTCTTCTCCATCAAAGAACACTAGAAGCAAATACTTCATTATCTCTAAGCAGTGTTCTAGCTGCTGTATCACATGTCATCCCACTATGAATCATATTATTCCTCTTTCCTTTTTTATTTATTTTTACTACACTTGATTTATAACATACTTCATCTATCTTTTTGTCTCAAAAGTTATTTACAAAAAAATAGGTTCATTTTGAACCTACTTTTTCAAGTTTTGTTTAGCTTGTTTCATACGTGTTTTACATTCATACATATTTTTATCTGCTTGATTCAATAATACTTTTAAATTAGCTTCTTGATAATTAATAGAAAGTGCATATCCATAAGCAAATTCAATATATATTTGTTTACTTAATTCATTATAACGATTTGCTTCATCTTGAACCTTTTTAATAATAGATTTCACTTCATCTTCACTTACATCATTTAATAAAGCAATAAACTCATCTCCACCATATCTTCCTACAAAATACTTTTCTGGAATAGATGTTCTTATAATATGAGCAAAATTCATAATAAGTGTATCTCCAGCAATATGACCTAATGTATCATTTACTTCTTTTAAATCATTTAAATCAAAAATAATCATTGCTGTTGGCTTTTCAAATTGATGATATTCTATTAAAAGTTCTTCCACACGACTTCTGTTTGGAAGTCCTGTATGTAAATCAATATAAGCTAACTTATTAAGTTCTTTATTCTTTTTCATGAGAACAACCGCAGAAATAGACTCTCTGATAATGATACAAATTATTAATGTACAAGTAACAATAAGTCCTTTTTCAATCATATCAAGTTGAGAAGCACAATATTGATAATACTCTTCAGCAGCACTTACTGTTTCATCAGCAAGATAAAAATAATTCTCACTCATTTCAATAATATTTGTATTTTCATAACCGTCTTCTCTTACTTTTTGAATTTCTTCTTTTAAAGAAATCCATGATTTATTCAATTCAACTAATTTCTTTTGATATTTTTGATCATTTAACTTTGTGAGTTGATATTTTCCTCCGCCATCCATCAAACCATCAAAAATATTATCTAAATACCTTATTAAACTATCATTCTTATTACCTGATATTTCTAACTTAATTTCTCTTTGTGTCGCTCCTCGAATAATGCCTGCATAGTTAATAACTCTTGCATTTCCTTGTATCTTATTAACATCATTCATCATAAAAATAGTCAAAATTACTAAAATTATAATTAAAAAACCTTGTAAAAATCTTTCAATCATTTTATTTTTACTTCGTTTTAACTTCATCCAGTTTATCTCTTCTCTTAAACAATTTTATCTTATCTATTTACATCATACATTCTTTTAGTTTATCAGGTATAGCTTCTATTAGATAAGTAACAATATCTTCTTTAGAACTAGGCATATCATTTAAAACCCATTCTACAGTCATATCTACAGAACCTCTACAATACATTTTAAGTAAAAAATCTATATCAGAAGATAATGTTTTTCCTGTATTTTTATGTATATATTCTTTATAAAAATCATAAATACAACAAAAATCATAATGAATAAGATTATTATAATCATTAGATTTAAAAGCTTCTTTGAAGAATGGATGTTCTTGTTCAATAAAAGCAAACTTTAAATTTAAGGCTTCTTGTAAAGTACCACCTTGATTCATTTCTTCAAATGATTTTAAAACTAATTTTTCAAAATACCAATTTACTAAATCATATTTATCTTGAAAATGACGATAAAATGTTTGTCTGGTTTTTCCTGCTGTTGAAACAATATCTGTTACAGTAATTTTATCTAAAGGCTGTTTTTTTATTAAGCTTTTGATTGCTTTAGCAAACAAAAATAAAGTTTCTTCGTTTTTCATAATAGACCTCTATAATAAATAATCATATTTTTCTATTTCATCAGTTTGTGCTAAAACAAGGAAAGTATCATTTAATTCTATTTCTAAATTAGGATCTACAGGAACTTCTAACTTATGTGTATGAGGATTTCGTTTACCTAAAACATTGATACTATAAAGTTTTCTTAAATCTAGTTGTGATAATGTTTTTCCTACCCATGCTTGAGGTACTTTCATTTCAACAATACAATTTTCTTCATCTAATTCAATTAAATCTTTAATATTTTTTCGAAGTAATGTTCTTGCTACTTTTTCTCCCATTTCTTTTTCAGGACGGACAACATAATCAGCACCTATTTTTTCTAAAACAACTTTAAAACGTTTGTTTTTAGCTTTAACAATAACATAAGGTACTCCCAGTTCTTTTAGATTCATTGTAGCTAAAATACTATCTTCTAATCGATCTCCAATAGCAACAATTCCTACATCCATATCATCTAATCCTAAATCTGATAAAAATTGAAAATCTGTGACATCACCAATAACTGCTTTTGTCGCAAAATCTGCCACTCTTTGTACATTTTCAGGATTTTTATCAATTGCAATGACTTCTCTACCATATTGAGAAAGTGTCTTTACAAGTGTAGAGCCAAAAATTCCAAGCCCTAATACAACAAATTGTTTTTCCATCTCATTATCCTATTAAGATATGTTCTTTTATATAGTTCACATCTTTTCCTTTCTTAGCGTTATATTTTCTTACAAAAATCAAAACCATCGTAATAGGACCAATACGTCCTATATACATCAAAATAATTATAACAATTTTTCCAACAAATGTCAGTGTTGGTGTAAGACCCGCTGTTAATCCTACTGTCGCAAAAGCAGAAAAAACTTCAAAAAGTAGATCAATAAAATCTGCCTGCTCACTTATTGATAAAATAAATAAACCTGTTAAAGCAATCGCAAAACTAATCAACATAATTGTTAATGCTCTTTTAACAATTTGATCATCAATTGTTCTTTTAAAAACATGAATATTTTCATCACCACGCATTAATGCACGGACGTATAACAATCCAATAACAAAAGTTACCGTTTTAACACCACCAGCAGTTCCTGCAGGAGAACCACCGATAAACATAATAATAGACATAAAAAACTTCGTTGCTTGATGTAAAGAAGCCATATCTACTGTCGCAAATCCAGCTGTTCTAAGTGTTACTGATTGAAAAAAACTTGCGAGTATCTTTTGTGAAAATGGTAAAGATTTTAATGTTAGCGGATTTTGAAATTCTAATATGAAAATAACGGTCATTCCTCCAAAAATTAAAACAAATGTAGAAATCAATGCAATTTTTGTATGTAAAGATAAAGATTCTAAATACCTTTTCATTTTAAAATACTTAAAATGTTCTCTATAATGAATCAAAGATAAACGTAAATCGATCCACACAACAAAACCTAAACCACCAGCAATAATCAAACCACAAATAACTAAATTGATCCAAACATTGCCTACATAAGGAACCATTGAATTATTTCCTAAAATATCAAATCCAGCATTACAAAATGCTGAAATTGCATGAAATAAACTATAATAAATTCCTTTAAGGATTCCAAATTGTGGAATAAAAACAAAAGCAAGACAAATTGCTCCAATAAGTTCAAAACAAACTGTATATTTAATAACTCTTTTAATATAAATACCTGTTTCATTTAATGAATTTCTATTTAAAGCTTCCTGCATGACAATCTTATTAGCGTAGGTTAGTTTTCTTTTTAAAAGAACAAAGAACATCGACATCAGTGTTAAAAATCCTAACCCACCTATTTGAATCAATAAAATAATGACTATTTGTCCAAAAAGCGTATATTCACTAGCTGTTACATGAGTCACTAAGCCTGTTACACAGGTTGCTGAAGTTGCAACAAATAGATGATCTAAATAACTACTTGTTGAATGAACACTATGACTCATTGGTAAACTTAATAAAATCGATCCTATTAAAATAACCGCAAAAAAGCTAAAGCCAATTCTTCTAACTGCTGATATACCTAGTTTTTTATATTGTTTATGAAGTGTTTTTCTTTGCATATTTTCCCCTCAGTTCTATTAAAAAAAGACATGTTTCCATGCCAATTTAAAACAAATGATAATAAGCCAAGTTCTGTATTAGATAATCATTTATCTACGTTTACACGTCCTCTATCCCGTTCAATTCCGTTTTAAAGGTTCCCCTACCAAATTTGGGTTTCTGCCTTGCGGAGCTTTCCTCTTTTCAGCCATAGTTTCCTATGGAATTGTCTCTGTGGAGCCATTTATGAAGTTCTACCATAGTTGCCCTTAGGTTTTCCTTCTGTCGTTAGTTTACACTACCCTCACTTATTGATTCGTGAGGCACAAACACTACAATCATCGCAGATTGTGGCAGCCTGGACTTTCCTCTACTTCAATGAAGCAGCGATTATCTGTCATTTGTTATTTATTTTGAAATACTGCTTTTTCTAATAATGATAATCTTTTTAAGATATCTACATTGGAAGAAACATTATCTTCTAATGCTCTTAAGTTATCATCTTGTAAAGCTTTTTCTCTTTCTAATCGAGCTATCATAGCTTTTTGATCAGCAAGACGTCTTTCAAGCTGTTCTATTCTATCATAAGAATTGTTCAATAGTCCAGCAAAAGCTTCATAATCTTTTACAACTTGATCTAAGAAGTGATCAACCTCATCCGCATTGTACCCTTTAAAATCTACTTTAAATTCTTTACTGACAATTTTTTTTGGACTTAATACGACTTTATATTCCATGCTTTTCAACTCCTTTACCTCATTGTACCAATTTATTTCCTTTTTTCAAGATAAAAAATAATTTCTTACTAAAGAGTTGTTATCACAAAAAAAATATGTGTTATAATACCCATATATATGCAAATAAAAAGGAGTTTCTATGGTTAATTATCCAAATAAGAAAAAAAATAATCATTATACATCTATGATTGAAGGTAAACATAATACTGCTCACCGTGGAATGAACTTAGAAGAAGATATTAACTTAACAAATGAATATTATTTATCACATGATATTGCAGTTATTCATAAAAAACCTACCCCTATTCAAATTGTCAAGGTTTCTTATCCAGAAAGAAGTTCAGCAAAAATAGTAGAAGCTTATTTTAGAACCCCTTCAACAACAGATTATAATGGTATTTATAAAGGAAAATATATTGATTTTGAAGCAAAAGAAACAAAAACATTATCTTTTCCCTTTACGAACATTTCTTTACATCAAATTAATCATCTCGATAAAGTCATTCATCATGGAGGAATTGCTTTTTTAATTATCGCCTTTACAAAAGTGAATGAAGTTTATCTCTTAGATGCTTCTTTTATGGTAGAAGCATATAGAAAAAACGATCGTAAATCCCTTCGTTATGAAACAATAAAAGAAAAAGGTCATTTGATAAGGCAAGGATTTCTTCCTCGTCTTCATTATTTAGAAATTATTGATCAATATTATTGTGAGGTATTTAAATGAAAAGACAAACAAAAAAATTAAATTCAAAAAAAATCATTCAAGTAGTAACAATGCTTATTCTTTGTTTAATCTTAGTTTTTGCATGTATATTTGGTTATAGTGTATATAAGGATACAGCTACTTTTGATTCTAAAAAACTGTTATCCTCTGGAGCAAGTGTCATGTATGACAGTAATGGTGATATTATGTACACTTATGGTAGTCAAGAAAACGGTACACGAAAAAATGTGACCTATGATGACTTACCACAAGTTTTAGTAGATGCCATTGTAGCTGCTGAAGATTCTCGTTTCTTTGAACATAATGGTTTTGATTTACCACGTATTGTTAAAGCGGCATTATCTAACTTAAAAGCGGGAGATATTACAGGTGGTGGTTCTACCATTACTCAACAGTTAATCAAGAAAACATATTTCCCTGATGCTCAAAGAACTTACTCACGTAAATTTAGTGAAATTATTCTTGCTATTCAAGCAGATAAAGCTTTAAGTAAAGAAGAAATCTTAACTCTTTATTTAAATAAGATTTATTTTGGTAGAAGTACAAGCTCAATTGGGATTGCTGCTGCTACAAAATATTATTTTAATAAGGATGTAAGTGAATTAACACTTCCAGAAGCAGCCATGCTTGCAGGTAGCTTAAATTCACCTTATAACTATGATCCTTATTATTGTTTAAATAACGCTACAAAAAGACGTAATACTATTTTAAAACTCATGGTTAAACATGGTTATATTACTCAAAGTGAATATGACGAAGCAGTTAATACAAAGATTGAAAATACACTTTGTGCTTCACCTACAACCAATAATAACACACTTGCTGCTTATGTTGATATGGTAACAGCTGAAGTTAAAAAAAGAACAAAACTTGATCCTTTAAAAACCCAAATGAATATCTATACTTATTGTGATGTTGATACTCAAACACTTGCGAGTGCTTTAGGTAATGGTGAAAAATATAGTTATAGTGATGAAGATATGCGTATGGGTGGATCTGTTCAATCAAGTCAAGATGGTCGTATCGTCGCTGTTATTGGTGGTCGTAATTATAACTTTGGAAATTACAGCTATGCAACAAGTAAGCAACAACCCGGTTCTTCTGTAAAACCGTTTTTAGATTATGGTTTAGCTTTTGAAAACTTAGATTGGTGTACTGGTAAAACATTAGAGGATACACCTTATTCTAAAGGTAAATTTACTCCTAAAAACTGGGATAGAAAATTCCATGGAACTGTTACACTTACAAGTGCTCTAGAAAATTCTTGGAATATCCCAGCCATTAAAACTTATGAAGAAGTGACTAAAGAAATCGGTAAATCAGGCGTTACTTCCGCAATGGAATCAATTGGTATTGATATGTCCAGTGAAAGTAATGTAACCAATTTATCTTATGCTATTGGTGGATGGAATAAAGGAATTTCTCCAGTTGAAATGGCAAGTGCCTATGCAACGATTTCTAATAATGGCTTATATACTGAAAGTCATACAATCAATTATATTGAAGTTGTTCAAACTGGTGAAAGATATGAGATTGATAAAGAAATTCAAAACAATGCTAAACAAAGTGACTATTCCAAAGCTAGTGCTTATATGGTAAGACAAGTGATGTTAGATTATACTAAAAATGGTAGTGGTAACTATGCATACTTATCTGGTCTTTCTAATGTCGGTGCTAAAACAGGTACTTCTAACTGGGGCAGCAGTGCTAAAAAAGGCATGGCTGGTAAGAGTCGTGATTTATGGATGACTGCTTATAATTCTAATTATATTTGTTCTGTATGGATGGGATTTGGTCAAGAAGGTATTGAAAAAGGAAAAACAACCAGTCGTTATAAAGCTTATCCTGGTAAAGTAGTACAAACTTTATTAAAGCATCTACAAAGTAAAAAAGGAGATAAATCATATCCTTCACAACCTTCTACTGTTGTAAAAGATGGAGATGATTATTATAAAAAAGGAACTAAGCATGAAGGACATGCTGCAATAAGCGAAGAAACAACTGAAGAAACACAAACAGAAGAAAATCAAACCAATACAAATGAAAATCAATCTTCTGAAACTAATAACAATTCAAATAATCAAAACAACAATTCAAATACAAATACTGAAAATAATGGTTCTTCTAATAATGGAACCTCAACAGATAATAGTGGTACTTCTAGTGGTACTACTGGAGGTAATACAAGCGGTGGTTCTTCTGGTGGTAATAGTAGTAGCTCAAGTGGTGAAAGTAGTCAACCAAATCCAAATACGAATCAATAAAAGTCAACAATGTTGGCTTTTATTTTTGGCTAAAATTTGCTTTTAATATACAAAATAAGGTATACTTGTATAAGAAAAATATGGAGGTATCTTATGTCTTCGAAAAAAAATAAAACTCAAAAGAAAATAAATAAAAAGAAAGTATTTATCGCTCTTACTATATGTATCTTAGTTGCTTTAATTGGTGGTGTGAGTGTTCTAGCCTATGGTGTCTATAAAGATACAGAAACCTTTGATGCAAAGAAACTTTTATCATCCGGTGCAAGTGTGATGTACGATGATCAAGGACAAGTTCTTTATACTTATGGTAGTGAAGAAAATGGAACAAGAGAAAATATCACCTATGAAGATCTTCCACAAGTTCTTGTTGATGCTGTTGTTGCTGCTGAAGATTCTCGTTTCTTTGAACATAATGGTTTTGACTTACCACGTATTGCTAAAGCAGCTATGTCTAATTTAGTAGCCGGAGGTATTAGAGGTGGAGGTTCTACAATCACCCAACAATTGATTAAAAAAGCTTACTTCCCTAATGCTGAAAAAACATATACGAGAAAGTTTAGTGAAATTATTCTTGCTATCCAAGCGGATAAAGCTTTAAGTAAAGAGGAAATTTTAACACTTTATTTAAATAAGATCTATTTTGGTAGAAGTACACGTTCAATTGGTATTTCTTCTGCTTCTCGTTATTATTTTGATAAAGATGTTAGTGAATTGACCCTACCAGAAGCAGCTATGCTTGCAGGAAGTTTAAATTCACCATACAACTATGATCCTTATTATTGTTTAAATAACGCTACGGAAAGACGTAATACAATTTTAAATCTTATGGTGAAGCATGGTTATATCACTCAAAAAGAATGTGATGACGCCAAAAATGTGAAGGTTGAAAACATGTTATGCTCATCTAAAATTACAAACAGTTCCGTTAATGCAGCTTATGTAGATATCGTAACAGATGAAGTAAAGAAAAGAACAGGATTAGATCCTTTAAAAACACAAATGAATATCTATACATATTGTAATAGTGAAACCCAAGCACTTGCTGCTGCTATTGGTAATGGTGAAAAATATGATTATAGTGATGAAGATATGCGCATGGGTGGTGCTGTTCAATCAAGCCAAGATGGTCGTATTGTCGCTGTCATTGGTGGACGTAATTATAACTTTGGTAATTATAATTATGCTACACAAAAACAACAACCTGGTTCATCTGTAAAACCATTTTTGGATTATGGACTTGCTTTTGAAAATCTTGATTGGTCTACAGGACATTCAATTAATGATGATGATTACTATAATGGTAAATTTAAAAACTGGGATCGTCAGTTCCATGGCTTAGTAACAGTTGAAAACGCTCTTGAAAATTCATGGAATATACCAGCTATTAAAACATTTGATGAAGTTCAACAAAAAATTGGTAGTGATAAAATCCAAGAAGCGATGGAATCTATTGGTATTTCAATGAATAAAGAAAATATTGGTCTAGCAAGTGCCATTGGTGGTTGGTCTTATGGTATTTCCCCACTTGAAATGGCAGGAGCTTACGCTACTATTTCTAATAATGGCTTATATACTGAAAGTCATACAATCAATTATGTTGAAGTTGTCCAAACAGGTGAAACATTTAATATAGATGAAGAAATTCAAAACAATGCTAAACAAAGTGCTTATTCAAAAGCCAGTGCTTTTATGGTAAGACAAGTCATGCTAGATTATACTAAAAATGGTAGTGGTAATTATGCGTATGTCAGTGGTATTGAAAATGTAGGTGCTAAAACAGGTACTTCTAACTGGGCTAGTACGGCTAAAAATGGAATGGCAGGTAAAAGCCGTGATTTATGGATGTCAGCTTATACATCTGACTATATCTGTTCTGTATGGATGGGATTTGGTAAAGAAGGTATTGATAAAGGTAAAACAACGAGTCAATATAAAGCTTATCCTGGTAAAGTTGTTCAAACACTTTTAAATCATTTGCAAAGTAAAGGAAGTCAAAAATCTTATCCTGATCAACCAGATGATGTTGAACAAGCAGCAATGGTCAAAGGTATTTATCCATATGTTTCACCAAGTGAAGGAATGAGCGAAGATATGATTATTCAAGCTTGGTTTAAAAAAGGAACTGCCCCTACTCAAAGCGTTGATAGTGATGTCTTTAATTTAGCTGAACTTTCTTCATTTGATGTAAGTTTAAGTGGTCAAAGTATTACCTTTAACTTTGCTCCATATAATCCTGAAAACGCCGTTACTGATGAAAATGCTAATGATGCAACGAAAACATTTGGTAAAGTTGTTTATACAGTTGTCGTTCAAGATCAAAATGGTC
>OGYL01002648.1_pt1 | contig 12355 bp, 10 predicted proteins | sample 1576541 | NCBI WGS metagenome assembly OGYL01 (sample SAMEA3541551, study PRJEB24748) | human gut metagenome | biome: human gut; feature: human-associated habitat; material: faeces | place: China | collected 2012 | reverse complement strand
CCACCATTTATTATCTCCAACTTATTCTCATACACGCGGATTTGGATGGGAGAAGGTTCTGCATAGTCTTTGTTGATACAGGCATTTAATAATGCCTCACGCAGAGCCTCACGGGGCATAGGCAATGTTTCTATCCGTTGGATGCCCTCGTAGGTAATGATGGCTTTCATGTATTTGGTACATAGCAAGTCCATCAGTTTCACAATTTGCTGGAACAGATTACCATGTACTTCGTCTTGATACACCAAATCCATGCCTTCGCGGAAGAAGCCGACCTTTACAAATGCCCCGGTCACATATTGTTCCGGGTCGGGATGGAACAACAAAGCGGCAGCACGTTTCAAGTAATTACCCTCATAAAGCCGGAGTTTCTCCAATAATCCGTGATTGTCGTCCATTAAGTCCGCTTCCTCCATGCGTCCGCTCCGTTTGGCATACTTGCGGAACAAATCGAATGTGGCATTATCCAAGTCTTCCGCTTTTAGATAAGGCACAGGTACACCATCCCAAGTCTTGCCCTGCTTGCGAAGCATGAAACGGTCGAGTGCAGCCCCTTTCAGTTCCTGATTGGTTGCACCGCTTCGCTGGTAATACTTCCCACGAAAGCTAATAGGATAAGGATAAGCATCCGTCACAATCTCCAGATATTGCTTTTCGTCCTTTTCTCTCAAATTGACTTCCACCAAGATACCCATCATGTCGCGCACCTTGTTCGGAATGTCCTCCATCAACTTCTTGGCATCCTGTACGCCGCACACTTCGCCATTATCACGCAGACCGATATACAGCGTACCACCTTGTGCATTGGCAAAGCCACAAATCCATTTCTGGTATTCATCGCGCCAAGATTCTTTGAATTCTATGTTTTGAGATTCGGCTTTCATCATATTGTCATCCATTGTATTTCTTGAAATTCTCCGCTTGTTCCAAAATCTCCTTAAATACCTCGTCATTCGTTACCGGTGGATAGCCATATTCAGCTAAAACCAAAATCAAATCCATTTTCAGTTCTGCCTTTATGTCATCACGGGTGGACCAGTCTGTGTACTTGGACTTGTCTGCTACAATCTTCTTGATTTCAGCAGCGAGTTTAAGTAGCTTATCTTCAGGATATTCAAAGCCAAACTGTTTGGCGATGGATTTCAGAATATCATAAAAGGCTTTTTCTTCGTAGCTAATGCCTAAATCAAGGAAAGATTTCTTCTCCTTGTTTAGCTCTTTCAACAAATTAGCCATCTGATTAGCCACTTCCGTCAAGACTTCATCCGCAAAGATAGCACTATCTCTGCGTTCGTTGTATTTGTCAACCAAAGCGCTCAAGCGTTTGGAGAAGTCTACGCCTTTCGCCTTGTTCACCTTCTTGAACTCTGTGATGACGGTTTTCAGCAGGCGTTCCATGAGTTTTACTTTCGTATTGGGCAGTTTTAGTTTGCCAAGGCGTTCCATGTATTCTTCGCTCAGCACATCCAAGTTTTCTTTGTCATTGCCTATCTGGATGATTTCTTCCACGCCTTCCGATTGGATAGCTTCTTCTATCATTTCACTGACACGGCGGTTCATCTGAGATATGTCCGGAGTATCGCCTATTGTCAATTTATAAATAATGGAACGTACGCCACAGAAATAATGAATTTCTTCACGCTCGTCGTCGCTTATCTCTTCACTATTGCTGCACAAGTTAAATGCCGATTTCAGTTTCTTGGCGTGTCCCATAAACAGGTTTTCCTGTTCCTTGGTGCGTTGCATAAACTCGGCACCCTTGTTCAGGCAGTCTAATTGTTCCAATGGTGTACCCGTAGAAAATTTTGAATAGTCAAACTTGCCGAACACCCGCCGGATAATATCCAACTCATCTTTCACCATCGCAACGGACTGCTCAATGCTTTCCACCGAGTCCAAGTTGGCATCACCTTGCGCATAACGCTTCAATGCCACATTCATGTTGCTTTTGATGCCGATATAATCCACGACCAAGCCTTTCTCCTTTCCCGGATAAACACGGTTCACCCGTGAAATGGTCTGCACCAACGTGTGTTGCTGCAAAGGTTTGTCAATGTACATCGTGTCTAGACAGTCCACATCGAAACCGGTTGTCCACATATCGACCACAATGGCAATCTTGAAGTTTGATTTCGGCTTTTTAAACTCTTCTGCCCAAGCACGGCGGTCTTCATCCGTTCCCAGCAAGTTGTAAAGTTCTGGTTCATCGTCCTTGCTTCGGGTCATTATCAGCTTTATCTTCTCGATAGGTAGTTCCTGATTCCCATATGGGACACGTGGCTCCGCTGCCATCATATAATGGTCCTCATGCGCTTCTTCGCCGGGTATTTTTGCCCATTCGGGACGCAAGGCGATAATCTTTTTATAAAGGTTGAAAGCAATGGTTCGGTTGGAACAAACGAACATTGCCTTGCCCTCTACCGTACTCCCTTCTTCCACCCGTTTCTCATAGTGGGTAATGAAGTCTTCGGCTACAGCTTGCAAGCGGTCGGAGTCTCCCAAAATGCGCTCCATTTTGGTAACGGCTTTCTTGCTTTCCTCTATCTGGTATTCATTGGCACCTTCTTCTGCACATTGCTTATAATAATTTTCTATTTCTTGCAATTTCTTATTGTCAAGCAAAACCTTGGCAGCACGTCCTTCGTACACAATACGCCGTGTGATGCCATCTTCCACCGATTCGGTCATCGTATAGGCATCCACCACCTCACCGAATACGTCAATCGTGGCATCAATCGGAGTACCCGTAAAACCAACATACGTGGCATTGGGCAATGAATCGTGCAGGTATTTGGCAAAACCGTAGTTGCGTTTCACTCCCTTTTCGGTCTGCTTGACCTGTAAGGATAAGTTAGTTTGGGAGCGGTGTGCCTCGTCTGATATGCAGATGATGTTTGCCCGTTCAGACAAGAGCCGTGTATCTTCGGTAAACTTATGTATGGTGGTCAGGAACACGCCGCCGCTGGTTCGTCCAGCTAAATGCTCGCGCAACTTGTCGCGGCTTTCCACTTCCACCACGCATTCATCACCGATGAACTTCTTGGCTGTGCCAAACAGTTTGGAAAGCTGGTCGTCCAAATCGGTGCGGTCGGTTATCAACACAATCGTGGGACTGGCAAAATCCTTGCTACGCATCAACATACGGCTGAGGAACAGCATAGTGATACTCTTTCCACAACCCGTTGCCCCGAAATACGTACCACCTTTTCCATCACCACCTGCTTGAAGTTTGGAATGTAGGCGGATATTCTCAAATAGCTTGTGTGTGGCAAAGAATTGCGGATAGCGGCAAACCACTTTCTTCTCGTTTTTCGATGAATCGGGGAAGAACACAAAATCCTTTATCACGCTCAGCAGCCTCTCTTTCCGGAACAAACCTTTGACCATCGTCAGGAGGGAATTGATACCGTCTGTAGCCTTATCGATTGCCTCTACTTTTCGCCACGCATAAAAGAAATCGTAAGGAGAAAACAGAGAGCCATACTTGTTGTTCACCCCATCGCTAATCACCACAAAAGCGTTGTATTTGAACAGGTCGGGAATATCACGGCGGTAACGTACGGTGAGTTGGGTATAAGCATCCATGATGGTCGTATCTTCTTTTACGGCACTTTTGAACTCCAATACCACCACGGGCAAACCGTTCACATAAACAATGCCATCGGGAATACGTCGCTCCGCACCCTGTATCTCCAACTGATTGACAATGCGGAACAAGTTATTTTTTATGCCTTCTTTGCTGAAATCTATCGGTTCGATAAACAAATCCGGCAAAGCCGCATCTTCACGTTTCAACGAAAAGCCCTCCGTCATTAGCCGATAAGTATGGCGGTTCTGTTCATACAGGGAGAAGCCCACATTGGCGGTCAGCTTGGCAAGTACGCGCTCAATCTCTAACGGCGTAATGCCTTCGGTTTTATACCGGCTTCGCAAATATAGACGCATATCGTCCCGAAGCAAAACATCGCTCACTTCCTTATGGATTTCCTCACCGTTAGTATATATGTAACCCTCCTGCTGGAACAATTCCATGATGGAGAGTTCGAGGGCGTGTTCGTTGAAGTGTGGCATAATAATTATTCCTCTATATGGTCAAACAAGTTAGGTTCATTCCTTATAATTCTACTGAATTTAGGATATTTATGCACTTTACGAATGTAATGTTTAAGACGAATTCCTCTTTCAGTTGTTTTCGCCACCACTTCCATATCAGCAATAATCACATCACCTGGCGCAAATGAAAGTTTTTGTAGATTCATCTTTTCTAGAAAATCTTCATCTGTCATTTGGGCTGTAAATGTTTTATTGTCATAAGTGACTTTCCATGATGCTGGCTTATCAACGAAAACAGGAGAAACAATTTCAAGAGTAACACTTGTTACCATATTTGAAATGCTTTCATCTTCAGGCTCATCATACATCGCTTGTACTAAAGTTCTCTTATCTATAGTTACCTGTTCTTGTTCTCCACAGGCCTTTTCATAAGTGACAGTAATGTCTTTGATGCCATCTGATTCTACAGCCATTTTTGCAATACTTCCAACAGCATTCGCTGTTTTCTTATTTTTCAAAAGTTCATCACTTGCAATTATAACTGCATCTTCACCATAATGAACTGTTTGTGGCTCTGGATTTTTTGTAAGTAGATTTAAGGCTAATCCACCTATTACACTTCCTGTAATACTAGCAAATGTTACATTGTTTGTTATTTTTTTGATGCAAAGAGGTATTTTAAAACTGCCTTCCTTTAATGCGATAACATCAACTTCTACTTGGTCAAAACCGATACTGTATTTTATATTTAGTGTTTGATTTATAGATGTGATAAGTTTATTCGCATTAGTCAGATAAGCGATTAAATCATAGGTTGATATACTATGACCTTCTGTATTCAGGCAGAGCTCGAAAAATTCTTGTTGTACATTCTTCTTCATCTTATGACTATTTATCACCCCATCTTCGCCAGAAGCAAAGACTGTAATTCGGTTAACTTCACTATTTCACTTTGCCTTATAAATGCATTCATGGCCAAGTTTTTTACTTGACTATCAAATGTTCTTGTTGCGCAAAGAGATGGAATAAGGCAATCTTGTTGATTTAATATTACTTGTGTCAACAATGGTTGACCTGAACCTTCACTTTGTCCATTCAAATCCAAACTTTTTATAAGCCAATACAGAAAGTATATATTGTCCGATTTCGGAATAACCATCATTGCATTGTCATTTATCCAACATCTATTAGGTTCTAAAAGAGCATTTCCACAATTAATACCTACCCTTCCAATAACAATTACATTCTCAGCATTAGAAGTTTCTGTGTATCCGACTATTCCATTCCCGCCATAAACAGGAATAATGCCATTACTTAATTTTGTTGCCTTACCGTTTTTGAAATCAGAAATCTCTCCCAACGTCCCCATTCTCCACCCTTCCGGCAGATTCTCCTTGTCAATCCCATCCACAAACATCTTGCGATAGAGGGCTTGCGTCGTTTCTTCCAACTTGGCGATGATTTGCTCATTTAGGCGAATGCGGCGGGTAACGGCTTCGTATTCGGACACCATCTTTTGCTGCTGTTCTATGGACGGAATGGGCAATTCCACATCACACATTTCTTCCCAACTGAAAATCTCACGTGCGCTGCCGTGTGACTTAAAACGGGCATATCGGTCGAACTCAGGGCGGCGGAACCACATCATCAGGTATTCGGGAAGAAGTTTTTGCTTGTCCTTGACCTCGAAGACAGTGTAAATAGACGAAACGATAACCTTATCATTATTCTCTAATAACGCAATAGCAATTTTATCACCTCTACGTGAAGTGTCTGCGATATATACAAATTGCCGAGGTTCAACCACCTTATAAGAACACATATCCGTTCCGATGGTATTCGCTATGGACGGCATGAATTCTTTGGAGATGCTGACACCCAATAGTTTTGTCACCTCCAAATCTCGGTTCCTCACATCCACCTCGCGGATATAGTCGCCCAATTTATGTAAGCTACTCTTCTCCATTGGTAAAAAGTTTCAGGTATTGATCGAAAACGAACATCCGGTTGCGGCTTTGTTGGGTGATTTCGACAAGAAGACCGTCTTCGCAGAGTTTCCTCACAAGGTCGTTTGCTGCCTTATAGCTCAACCGACACGTTTCCTTTGCCTGTTCAACATTGGTGTAGGGGTTCTTTAACAATTGGTGGATTAATAGAATGGCAGACGTGCTTCTCTTTCCATAAGTCATGCGGATATGGTTCTCTATTTGTTCCTTGAAGTTCAACACTTTCGTCAACGTACTAACCGCATGTTCGGCGGTCTGCTCTATGCCGACCAAGAAGTACTTGATCCAGTGCAGCAAGTCGTTCTTCACCCTGATGTTGTTGAGGTTGTCGTAATAAAGGTCTTTTCGTTTTTCAAAATAGGTGGAGATGTAGAGTAACGGCTGGTGCAGGATGCCCTCTTTCACGAGAAACAGCGTGATGAGCAAACGGCCTATACGCCCGTTTCCATCAAGGAAAGGGTGGATGGTTTCAAATTGGTAGTGCGCGATGGCGATTTTTATCAATGACGGTACGTGGAGTTCTGTATCATTCAGAAAGTATTCCAAGTCGGTCATTAAGTCTGGAACGAGCGTGTGGTGTGGTGGAACGAAGCGTGCGTCAGCTATAGCGTTGCCCCCGATCCAATTTTGGCTTGTTCGGAACTCTCCGGGCATTTTGTGCTCGCCCCGAACGCTGTCCAGCAGGATGCGATGCGTATTTCTGATGAGACGTGCTGACAGTGGCAGTTTTTTCAACGCTTCTATGGCGTTGTCAATGGCCGTGATGTAGTTATTCACTTCTTTCCAGTCGTCTCGGCGCTCCGGCTGTATGTCTTCTATGGGCAGCAGGGCTTCGTCCATTTTAGTTTGCGTCCCCTCAATCCTGCTCGAGACGACGGCTTCTTTGGTTACATGCAATTGGATGAACAAATCAATGTTGGGTACAAGCTTGGAAAACGAGTTCAATTCTCCCAACCTGATGGCAGCTTTTTCGAGCAAATCGTTGATACGCGGATCTGTCCATACCCATTCATGGTAGATTTTGTTGGGGACGAAGTATTGGTACTGGTAGCCCTGTTCATAGTGGCCAGCTTCAAACTTTTCAATTTCCATAAATGTCATTTTTTATTTTACCAACGTACAATATCACGTATTGTTGTTTTACTTTTATCGGGGAAAGTAAAACAACGAATTCTTTATTTTACTTTACTATTGGAAATCCCAATTCTTTAAACAGGTTCGACAATTCCTGTTTGCTCTTTTCCTCCTGTCGGAGCAGTTCACGCATTTCGCCTTGGAGCCGCTTCATTTGGGTATCGAAGTCGATGCCTTCATCCCGGTTCTTGAATTCGATGTATTTGCTGGGCACGAGTGACCAACCTTTCGCTTCGATTTCATCCAGTGTGGCGGAGTAGCAGTATTCGGGCACGTTGTGGTAAGTCTGTTCATAACCTTCGCACTGCCAGTTATGGAAGTTGTTGGCAATCTGGGCGATTTGTTCCGGCGAGAACTGGATGTATTTCTTCTCAAAAGGCTCTCCCCATTGGCGCAAGTCAATGAAAAGCACCTCGTTTTCCCGGTTGCGGTATTTCACTAATTCACCGTTCTTCTCCACGGTACGGGCTTTGCGATTGCCCGCCAATATCCAAAGTGTCACGCTGATGTCAGTAGAATAAAACATGTTGCGCGGCAGGATGACAATGGCTTCCACCAGATGATTCTTCAGCAACTGACGGCGGATGTTCAATTCCGTGCCATCACCGCTTAGTGCACCGTTGGCAAGCAGAAAGCCCGCCATGCCGTTGGCAGAGAGTTTAGACACGATGTTCAGAATCCAGCCATAGTTGGCATTGCTTGTGGGAGGCACTTCATATCCCTGCCAACGCGAGTCGCCCGTCAATTCATTTTCCGCACGCCACGACTTCTGGTTGAAAGGAGGATTGGCCATGATGAAATCGGCTTTCAAGTCCTTGTGCTGATCGTCATGAAACGTATCGGCGGCACGTTCGCCCAAGTTGCAGGCAATGCCACGGATTGCAAGGTTCATCTTTGCCAACTTGTAGGTAGTGTTGGTATATTCCTGTCCATAGACGGAAATGTCTTTCTTGTTGCCATGATGCGCCTCGATAAACTTCATGCTCTGTACGAACATACCGCCCGAGCCGCAGCAAGGGTCGTATATCTTGCCCCGATAGGGTTGTATCATTTCCGCTATGAGGTTGACAATCGTCTTGGGCGTATAATATTCCCCCTTTCCTTTGCCTTCGGCTATGGCAAACTTGCCCAAGAAGTATTCGTAGACACGCCCTATCAAGTCGTGTTCCTTGTCTTTCTGTGTATCTATCTTGCCTATCACATCCAACAGACTGGCCAATTTGGTGCGGTCCAGTCCCAACCCCGAATAATAATTGCTGGGCAAAGCTCCTTTCAGCGACGGGTTGTCCTTTTCCACCTGCGCCAAAGCCGCATCTATCTTGATGGCAATGTCATTCTGCTTGGCATTCTCCATCAGGTAATCCCAACGACTGATTTCATTCAAATAGAATACATTCTTGGCATTGTAGAATACAGGCTGGTCTGCAAATGCTTCCTTATGGTCGGCTATCAGTTCGTTGCGCCGTTCCACAAAGCGGTCGTAGGCGTATTTCAAGAATATCAAGCTCAACACCACGTGTTTGTATTCCGATGGTTCGACAGAGCCTCGTAATTTGTTTGCGGATTCCCAAAGAGTTTCTTCTATGCTTTTTTCTTTTTGTTGTTTCTTTGCCATGACTTCATTCTTCTATTCCGTTGTTAATCAATCTTCTCGCATCCACATTCAATATAGCAGCTATCTTCATCAGCATTTCCAATGAGGGTTGGCTTGTATTGGAACACCAACGGGAAACAGTCGCCTCATTCTTTCCCAACTGTCCGGCCAGCCATTTCCCAGTCTTGCCTTGTTCTACCAATACTATTTTTAATCGGTTTATCTTTTCTGTTCCCATATTTTTCTGTATTACAAAAATGCGATAATAGATTGATGATATTTGCAAAAATAATGATTAAGGATGAGAACAAGTAAAAACTTAACCATAAATTTCTCATGTTACTCATTTTTTATTTTTATGGAGGGCGTATCATGCATTGCATTTGTATCATATCGCTATTTCAGGATTTGTTCTACTTTCAACTTCTCCTGCATCAGGCTGTCGGAAACAGCCTTCAAGTTTCTGTCGTAGCCGTCAGTCTCCTGATGTAGCCATTCAATGGTTTCCTCGTTGCGATGGATGTCGAACACATCGTTCAGCCAAAGGATATGACTGGCATTGCATCCTCCCCATGAGCGGATGACGCGGAACTTCAACGCATCGTCCTCATACTGGCGCTTGGATTTCCATAGCTCAATGTTGACCCAAATTGAAAGGCTGCATACGATGCCCATGCCGGCCAAAAGAGAAAGCACCTTGTTGGACTTGATGTCGAATTGATGACGGTGGATATGCTCCTGCGGCTCGGTATTGCGTTCTTCCGAACTTAGGGCAAACGATTCCTTCAAAGCCCGTAACAGGTGTAGAATCCTATTCGATGCGTAAACCTCCGCTTCAGCGAATTTGGTCAGCATGGCTTTTGTCTGTGCCTGATGCTCCCTTGCGGAACTGTCAAACAGCTCCTTTATGGGTGTCAAGTCCACCGCTGTAGGCTGTCCGCCAGATTGATTGTTGGTTACTTTTGGAGCGTTCTCCAACTTACTACTGATACCTTTAAGACCGTTCTTGATGTCCTCAAAGAGCGAGTAAACTTCATTATTATCCATGTTTAGAATCTTATTTTACGTTGTTTCTTTTTCTTGTTCCTGCGTTTTAATTCTTCCTCAAAATAGTTTTCATCCGCCTGAGCGTTTGCATTGTCCGGTATGAAAAGACCTATCGAACCGCTGTATAAATCATCGCTGCCACTTGATTCAGGTTGAAACGTGGGCAGTTCTTCATGACGCGATAGCGGTTGCATTTCCATTCGCTCTGTGCGCCTGTTACGTTCCAATGCAGCGTCTATTTTGGAATAGCTGAACCGCCTGTCAATCTTGGAACCGCTGAACGAATAGCCGTTCATGGTGAATACCACACCCTGCACCTCGCCAGACTTGCCTTTGTATTTGAACCGCATATCCACGCCTTGTTTCTCCAAATTAGCGGCTAATTGCCGCCAGTTGCCGCACCTTGAAATCTCCGATTTAAGGATGGAATAAAGCCCGTACTTGGTCTTGTCCGGCTCTTTCAGGCGGTGTTGTTTCACCTGTTCCTTGCCGCTGGCGAGATAAAGGCTGTACTTCCTTGTAATCTCCTTGCAGATGCGTGCGCTGCGTATCCGCTCGTTGCGGTCACTGATTGTCCTGCCATTATTGGCGATTCGGTTGAACGCTATATGCACATGCGGATGCTCCTTGTCGAAGTGGCGCACGATGAGAACCTGCGTGTCGGTTATCCCCATTTCCTTCAGGTATTCCAACGCCATTCCAGCCATTGCGCGGTCGGTCAGGCGGTGTTCATCCTCCTTATGGAAAGCCAACGAGATGTGTCCGACGGGCTTCGTAACCTTTGGATTCATCCTTGATTGTGCCTCAAAGCTCATGGCTATCGTGTCCTTGTCCTCGGCAAACAGACCGTCACAGACAAGGATTTTAGCATCCTTTCCATTGTCAAGAATGTAGTTTACCACACCCTTGAAACTGCTTCCTTTTACGATTTTAGCTATCATATCCGGCTGTCATAAGAGGATTAAATTCAGCACTTCTTCGATACGTGCCACGAGTATGTGGCACTCCATCCTCACCATGACGAAGCCTGCGGCGTTCGCCTTGTGTGCAAGCTGGTTCAGGTTGTTCGCCATGCCGCAGAGTTGGCGGACATAGGCTGTATGCTCCGGCGTGAGCCGTTCCTTCACCTGCCCGTCCCTCATGCAACGGCGCAAGAACTCCCCGGCGGATATGCCTGCGCTTCGTGCCTTGCCTTTCAGCGTATAGTAGTCTGATGTCGCCATCTTCACCGTGAGGCGGTATTTCAGCTTATCTGCCGCTCCCTTCTTGGGGCGACCTCCCTTGTTTCTTCTTACTGTTTTTTGCTTATGCTCCATACGTTTGTTACTGTTTATAATACAGATACCCATTAGACCAACGGGATGCAGCTCTCCACGGAGTTCATGAGTGGGAGCAGGCGGTTTCGGTATGCCCGAAACACAAACTTGCTCCCCTCAAAACTCCGTTGGATTGGTTCAGAGTAACTCTATTCCTAACATCCTCGGTCAGTCCCTTAATTTTCAGAGTTTACGCCATGCCTCGATGTTCTCCCCGTAGGCGGCAAGATGCTGGCGTGCGATGTTCACCACCAGTCCCGACACGCTCATGCGTCGCTCGCCGAACATGCGGACGATGCGGTCAAGGGCGTCGCGTGTGCTTCTGCTTAGGAACACGGGCTTGCGGTCTTCGATAGTAGGCACACAGAGAAATTCCTCCTTGTACTCCTCCAACGATGCACGGCGTTGCTTGCCGCTGATACGGCGTACCACCTGCGGAGTTCCGTCCGCCTGTTCCGGCACGGCTTCACCTGCTTTTTCCTGCACAGCCCCACTTGCCTGTTCCTGCGTGTCGGCAGGCTGTGGTTCGGGCTTCGGGGTTTCCATACTCGGCTTGTTGCCTAAAAAGTCATGCAATGTTGCATCCATACTTTGGTTGCTTAAATTCTTCTTCATACTTGTCTGAATTAAATGTTTAACAATGTTGGTCGTTGTGCGCACATTTGACCGATTATCGGTTGCAAAGGAAATGGCTATAAAACAGACAGTCAAAGGATTGGATTGAGTGGGGCAACAATGTATGGTTTTGCACTTTACACATTGCCGGAACGGTTCGCACTGCGCCGTTTTGCCATAGTACATGAAACGGGCATTGGAAATTTTAAGGGCTTAATTGGAGCGGTCAGGACGGATTTAAGGAAATGCACTTTGAGAAACCGAAGAACGCCACAGACTACCACATCGACGCCAAATGCTGCCACGCAGGTGCAATGCGGTCGGATTATGCCGGACTTCGCTTTTCTTTGCATCACGGACGCTTGGAACAGCCGTCACGGGTTTGGCGGATAACGCCACTCCCGACCACTTGCTGCCACAAGCTGCCACTTTATTGCAAATCCATTGTTTCAAGCGGACAACGGCTTTACTTTGCTGGCAAAAAGAAGAACAAACAGTAAATATGAGTATGGAAGTAGTAATCATTTCAAAAAGCAAGTATGAGGAAATGGTCGGCAAGCTCAACCGCCTGTCCGACCGGGTGAATGAAA
>OGYL01002645.1_pt1 | contig 12375 bp, 18 predicted proteins | sample 1576541 | NCBI WGS metagenome assembly OGYL01 (sample SAMEA3541551, study PRJEB24748) | human gut metagenome | biome: human gut; feature: human-associated habitat; material: faeces | place: China | collected 2012 | reverse complement strand
GGTGCCGGGCAGATGATCGCCACGCCACTGCGGTTCTTGCCGTCATGGTCGCGCACCATGCAACGGCTGTCGGTGACGGCCTCGTTGGCGGCGTCGCGCATGCGGTCCCGCAGGGTCTCGTTCTTCAGCACCTGTTGGCTGAAAGCCTTGCGGTTGAATACGAATCTGCATCGTTTGGCCATGCTTATCCTTCCCGTTCGCCCACGATGATGACGTCGCCGATGTGGCGTCCGTGGAGGTTGTCCCACACCTGCGGCTTGCCCTTGACGGGCAGCAGCCGGCCCCTGACTTTGATCAGGTCGGTGGCCTGGATGCCGGTCGGTTGGTTTCCGCGGATGTGGATCGTGTATTCGGTGGTCTGCGGGCTGGCGTTCTCCTCGGTCTGGTCGGTGGTGGAGGTTGGCGCGACCATCGCCTGGAACGTGCCGACGCGGGCGGGTTTGCCCTGGATGGGGTTGCCGTCCGTGTCGGTGGTGGACTGGCCGCGCCGCACTTCGATGGTTTCCACTAGGACGTCTCCCCCGTTGCCATGTCGACGCTGAACGCGCGCTGAGCGTTGATGCCAAGGATGCGTTTCTCGTCGTCGCGCAGCCAGAGATCGCCGGTGGGCGCTCCGAAACTGTATTGTTCGCTGAAGCTGCCGGTGGTCTGGTTCATCTGGGTGACGCCGCCGGGAATGCCGTACGGGTCGGCCTGCATGATTCTGCGGACGATGTCGCAGGTGATCTTCGTCAGCAGGCGTGGCCGTTCTTCGAGGAGCCGCCGCCAGATGGGCGAGCGTTCCTTGATGTAGTCGGTCACGTCCGCGAGATGCGTGTCGGCTTTCTGACGTTCATCGTCGGTGAGCTTGTGCCACCTCCGTTCGAGATCGTCGGAGGTGGCGAACATGTCCGGTTCGTCCGTCATGGTCACTTCTTTTCCGGCAGCTTGATCACCCCGGAGGCCGCGAGGCCGGTGATAGTGTCATCGAACTGTTTCGCCAAAGTATTGAAAGCCGTGACGAGCTTGTCGAATTCATCCTTGGTCGGAGCGGCTGCGGCGGCCTTGACGATGTTGCCGTCAACGTTGCCAATCGTCTGTTCGGGCGCGAACTGCTTGATGCCGCCGAGGGTGTCCCTGCCGGCCTCCGGCAGTTCGTAGGCACCGGAACCGGCGGAGAAGGCGGTGCCGTCAGTGTTGACAAGCCGCACCTGCGCGTCCAACGGGCCGACAGTGTGCTTTTCCTCGCCTGCGGGGTTGATCACAAGCGTCTGGATGGGGAAACTCATCGTTCACCTCACTTGGTCTTGAGCACGGCGAACGCGTGCGGGTCGATGACGGCGAACGCGTACATCGCTTCGGTACGGTATGCGATCTGGTTGTGGGCCTTCAGGTCCACGCCGGTCTGGTCCGGGTCGCCGTAGGCGATGATCTCGCTGGTCAGGTCGCGGACCATGCCCCATTTGATGAGGCTGAAGTCTCCCATGAACGCGAGCACCTTCGTCGGGGTCTTGGCCAGTCGCCCGTTGACGGTGCCGGAGGTCGCGGCGGTGATGCCGTCCAGGCTGCCGGCCTGCAGGTTCAGCGGGATCTCCGGGTAGAAGCGCATGCCGGTGGAGGGCACGCGTAGCTTGCGTAGGCGTGACGCCCATGTCTTGGACAATGCCACGCCGTTGATGTCGTAGGAGTCGTTCAGCGCGTCGGCCAAGGCGTCCACGTTGCTGATGTCGTCATCGCCGGCGGTCACCTGCACGGCGGACGTGCTCAACGGGTTGAATCCGGAAAGCGCGGTGCCAGCCTTCGGGTTGATCGCATGGTAGATCACGTAGTCGAGCGCACGACCCAAAGCGGCTGCCTGATCCGCTTGGATGCTGCGGATGATCTGCAACTGGTTGTCCTCGTCCGCCCACTGGAGTTCGCTGGTGACGCGGGTGGTGGTCTGCACTTTGAAGCGTTTCGCCACGACGGAATCCACGGTCTGTTCGTAGCTGTTCTTGACGGCGCCCTCGGCCACGACCTCGGCTTCGCTCTTGCCGTTGAACACGAGGTAGTCGGCGTCGGAGAAGATCTGCGGCGTGCTGGGGCTCAGGAACGCGATGGTGCTGGTGTCCTTGGCCTTGTTCACGATTTCGGTGGCCACGCTCACGGGGAGCTTGATCTGGTCTGTTTTCATCGCCATGATGGCTTGTCCTTTCAGTCGTTATCTGCCGAGGAGCTGATGGATGTACGAGAGCTCTTCGGCGTCCTTGTTGTTCTGGTGCGAAGGAGAGCCTGTCTGGTTCTTCACCCTCGGCGGCTTGGATGCTGGATGCAATGCCGCTCGCAGGAGGTCCGCATGCGCTTCGAGTTCCTCTTTGCTGCCGCCGCGGAGCAGTTCGGCCGGAACGTCCTTGTCTTTGGCGACTTCGGACACCCATTCGGCGTGCTGTTTCTCGGCCGCGGCATCGTCGATCTGCTTGCGCAGGGCGGCGTTCGATTCCTTAAGCTTGTCGATTTCGCTCTTTCCGGCGTTCTCCATCTCGTCGAGTTTCATGGCTTTTGATTTGAGCTCGTCGTAGTCCTTGTACTTGCCGCGCTCCTTCGCCAACCTTTTCTCGACGATCTGGTCGACCTGTTCCTGGGTGAACGATTTCGGTTCGGGCTCGTTGCCTTCACCGGAACCGCCTTCGCCGGAACCGCCGTCGATGAGACGGATACGGGCCGGGAATCGGAATCTGTTGAACATGTCGTGCTCCTTCTTGCTGTTTCCCGTGGATTCGAGTTCGACCGCGCCACGGTGCGCTGTATGGTCCTCCCACGCGATGCGGCGCATGGTCGCCGCCAACCGGACCGGCTGGTCGAGTGGTGGATGCGGGATTCGCACCCGCGTGGCAAAATGCGCCCGATTTACAGTCGGGTCCGTTCGTCTACTCCGGCAATCCACCAAAAGGTGATAGAATGGATATGTAAGCGCCCTTGTTACCGCCCTTTTTGGTAGTTTCAGCGGCGCTTACTTGATTCTCAGCAACTGTCCTTTTTTGTTCAGGATGTATACGATCCCATTCTTGAAACGATGACTTTTCATGATGTTTCCGATGAGTTCCTCATCGCTCATGTTGTCGTTTTCGGAATTGTCGATGATCAGCCGTCTGCAATCCGGCTTTTTTGACGCGCTGCCCATATATCCGTCGATAGTGCGGAATTTGTCTGCTGATTGAGGCGTCTTGAGCTCGATGCCGCCTTCCAAATCAGACAAGCCGATCAGGAGCATACGCCCAGTGTCTGGATCCTTCGCTTCACGATGGTCGATCTGAAAGGCCGGGACGATTCCATGTCTGCGCAGTCTCTGGGCCGTTCGTATCTCCTGCGGTCTTGCCTTCTCGGTTTCCTCACGCATCCCATCACTTGGGAAGCTGATCAGTGGCTCTGCGCCGCTGTGGAGCCATTCTCGGTCGCGCCAGCGCATCTCGGCGAGTATCTGGTTGCGTTTCCAGTTGCCGAACTTCTGGTCCAGCGAACTGCGGGTTCTCAGGTATTCGTCGTGGGTAAGACGATGCTCGATGGCCGTCTTGCATTGTTCCCAGCGTTCACTCATGCCGTCGGGGTCGAAGCCTTTGAGCTTCTGCCTTCCCCAGCTGCTGATGACATCACAGTGACAGTGGCCATTGTGGAAGGTGGGGCCGAAGTCGGCCGTCTCTTCACTGAGGTATTCGAAGCCACGGGTGGCGAGCATGACGCAGAACGCGCATGGATCGCTGCCTCGTGGCACGCGCGCCCATTTTGGTTTTGTGGGGTCGGCATGCATGTCACGCATGGTCATAAGCCTGGCGGATGTGCTGACCATGTCACCAATGAGCTGCTGCCAGTCATCGATGGTCTTCAACTCCGGCCACAGACTGTCCACGCTCAATCCGGCATTGCTGCGTCCGGCGACGAGGTCGGAGTAGTTGAGACCATTCCAGTCAGTTCCGGAGAAACCGCCGTTCATGCGGTAGAGGACTTCGCTTGGATCAAGCAAATCCGGGTGTTCGAACTCCGGCAGATCCACTCCTGACTGCTCGGCCCATATAGCGCGTAGCTGGCTGAAATAATCGTCAGCCAGCTGCGCGGACTGTCTCGAGTAGTCCTCGACCACATCGCGCATGAACAACGGGTTGGAGCGGTACTGCGCCTCGATAGCGTCAGCCGCTTCGTCTGCCAATGCATCAAAGTCGGCGACGTATCCCGCATAGGCTTGGTCAAGCAGCCGTTGAAGATCTCTCCTGTTCGTCTCCGGTATGTTCAGGCTGTTGAGTTCCATCCTGAACCTCCTCGCCGCCGGCCGATGCCAGGCGAGCCTTTAGCTGATCGATCTGTTCCTTAGCGCGCTGGCGTTGCTGGTCGGCGCGTAAGCGGGTGATTTCCTCACGGCTCAGGCCGAGTCGTTCGAGTCCGACGTCGGAGTCGGCGTAGCCGGTGACCTTGTCCGCGATCTTCGTGAACGCGTCGGCGCGCGCCGCGTCGGAGATCTCCTTCGTGGGGGCCCATACCGGGTGCACGTCGCGCATGGAGTCGGGTATCGAGTTCGTGCCTTCGCGCAGTGCCACGGCGATGCCCATGGCGCGTTTGAGTTCGCGTCCGAAGGCCACGTTCTGCTTGTCGGCGATGCGGGTCAGGCGTCGTTCCGCTGATGCCATCGCCTCGGCGCTGGTCGGATTGTCCAACGTGATGCCCAAGTAGTCGACCGGCACGCGGGTCTGCGAGGCGACGAGCATGGCCATGGTCTTGAGCATGTCCGAATGGGGCGCCATGGACGCCTGCTGCACCTGCTGCAGTTGGGGAAGGTTGCCGTCCTCGTCGGCGCTGATGGCGTTGATCGCCTGGATGAGGCTCTTCCACGTGTTGCTGCTGAACGCGTCCTTGTTCGCGCCGATGAACCAGAGTTTGGGAACGGAGTAGAATTCGGCCGATGCCTCCATGCGGACCATGGTACGGAATCCGGCGTCCACGAGGCTCATGAGCGAGCGGCTGATGCGGCTGTGGCCGAACGGCCTATCCATCTGCCTGTCGTAGGCGAGCGCGACGACCGTCGGCTGGTCGAAGTTCGTTTCGATTTTCTCCGCGCGCCATGGCAGTGGGCGCCCTGAGCATTCGTAGACCTTGCCGGGGAGCCATACGTTGAATGAGCAGATCCGTCCGTCCTTGTCGTCTTCGGTGATGGTCAGCGCGGCGGCCAGGCGGTGGTTGCGCCTGTCCCAGATTCCCGCGGACCAGTCGGCGGAACGAGGGATCATGCTGATTCGTTCCGGATCCTCCGGGTCTGCGGCGATGGTCAGGAAGCTGCATGAGTGCTTGTATGAGGATACGATCAGTTCGGATGCGGTGACGTCCAGCTGGTTGTCCTCGAACAGGTCGTTGATGCCCATCGTGTCGTCGCCGGAGATGCTGAATCCTTCCAGGTCGCTCAGGTCGCTCAACGATCGGACGGCGAGTTCGGGCCATCCGATCATCGCCTCGACCTTGTTCTTGATCTGGTCGGGGATGGAGATGCCGAAGTCCTTGAATCGTTCCTTGCAGTCGTAGTAGGCTCCGCGGATCAGGTTGCGCGGGTATTTCTCGCGCCAGACGCGCAGCAGTTCGTGGATGATGGGCATGTCCTCATCGTCGACGCCGAGGATGGTACCGACGTTGCCGCTCGCTGTGTCGAGGTAGCTGCTGCCGGTGAATTTCGGCGCTGTGCTGATTGTGGTGCCGTCGGCCATGTAGAACACCATCAGACCATCACCTCCTGCCGTCTTCCGGGATGCCGTTTCGTGGTGAACGCGCCGTAGAGCGCCAGTGTGGTGGATACGAGCGGCGTTATGTCGATATCCGAGCCGAGCTTGTTCCATGCGATCGCGCCGGACTGTCCCAACGGGCGCGTGGTCGCGCCCTTGACCGCCTCGGCGAGCTGCGGCTGGTATTCGTCCCGCGGGTGCTTGAGCGTGCCGGCCTTGAGCATGTCGAGGAACCGGCCGCATGCGCGGCCCATCTCCTGCATGTTCGTCACGGTGACCTTCACGTGCGCGGCCTTCAGGTCTGGCAGTAGGCTCATGGCGGGCGACTGCGCGTCGATGACCACGCTGGCGGTCTTGTGCCAGCGTTCGGCGAGCCAGTCAACGGCCCACATGGTGCCAGCCTGCCGCGCGTCCTTGATGTTCGCCATCTGGATGACGGCCGACCCATCCTCGTACCGCAATGCGGCGCCGATGGTCAGCACGCTCCTGTCGGGCGGCATGTCGAGTCCGAAGCTCACCGTGCCGCCTTCGGGCACGTCGTCGGCCTCGGCGGCCTTCCACAGGTCGGGGCTGATGGCGTACGCGGTGGCGGTCTCATCCCAGATGCCGAGCGCCTCACGGCGGAACGAATCCTCGGCGAGGAGATTGCGCATGCGCAGTATCGCCTGCTCGCTGGTGCGTTTCGGATACGACGGGTTCGCTTTCGCCCACGCGCTCCTGTCATCCGGATCGCAGTCGCGGTCCGCGCCGAGCTCCACGTAGAGCATGTCGTCCGACTTGCCGGACAACGCGGTGGAACGTTTCTCCTCGAACGCCTCGCACTGGTCGCCCGGCTTCGGTGGATTGCCCATGAACACGATCAACGGGTTCGGACTCGTGTTCACGATCGGAATCAGGTTGTCCAAAGCCTTGATGGTGAGGATCTGAGCCTCGTCGAACACCTCGATGTCTGCGGAGTGCAGGCCTCGGCCGAAACCGTTCTCGCGGGCGCCGAACATGATGCGGCTGCCGTTGGTGAAACGGATCTCCTGCTGGCCGTTCGCTCGACGCACGTTCTGCACGTACCTGGACAGTTTCGAATTGTGTGTCAGGTCGCACATGTCGGCGAACGTCTCGTCGGAGGTGCGCGTGTGGTGCGCGGTCCAGATGACCAATGTCCCGGCGCGTCCGGCGCACAGGATGAACATCGCGGTGCCGACCGTGAACGTCTTGCCGATCTGCCTGCAGCTGGACAGTACCGCCCCACCGGAGCCGCACGCGTACTTGCCGTCCGCGCGTTTGGCGAACAGTAGGTAGAGGAAGCCTTTCTGCCACAGGTCGTAGTGGATTCCGGCCTTGGCCGCCGCGTTGTTGATCAGGTTGAAGTCGCTCGACGTGACGTCTTCCGGCTGCACGAGCCGTTGGGCGATCTCAGACAATCGACGCTCCGACATCCTCCGCCACCTCCGTCACGTCATCATTCGCATCGAACAGGCTGCCGGATCCCTCGGCCATGCGCATCCGTTCGTCGAATTCGGCGAGCTTGCTGCTGATCGACGGCAACGCGCTGGCCGGTGTCGACGGGTCATGCAGAGCCTCGCGCAGTCTGCCGACGATTTCGCGGAGCGTGTCCTCATGGGAACCGTCCATCATCCGTTCGAAGTTCCGTCTGTCGAGTTCCGGCTCGGGTTTTCTCTTCACCTCAACAGGTTTGCTTTTCCTCGCCCGAGCGGGATTGTTCTTTTTCCGACGATAATCCGCTTTCTGACGGCAGGATTTGGAGCAGTACCGTTGCGGCCGCCCGTGGCCGGAAGGTCGGAATTCCTTGCCGCAGAGTTCGCACTTCATGGCGTCCACCTCCGCTTTCCGACCTTTCGATGTTTCTCATGTTTCCGACGTTTGAATTCCGGGAGAGATATCGGCACTGCACCCGAGGTTGCCGCAGGGTGGCACACCCGGGGTCCCCGCCCTGGTATCGGGTCAGATGCCGAACGTTCTGAACGGCATCGAACTTGGTTTGATGGTCTGCTTGCCGGCCAGCAGCGCTCGTGCATGTTCGTCTGTCTTGTCGCTCTTGAACCTGTTGCAGATGCGGTGCGTGAGCCTGCAGTTCGCGAAGCTGTATGGATCACCGCCGCGTGAGACTGGTATGAGTTCGTCTACTTCGGCGCTCATGGGATGCGGCGACTTCAACGTCTTGTCGACGGGCCGTCCGCAGATGGCGCACGTGTCGTAGGCGGCGAGCACGCGCCTGCGCAGCATGTCCCTGCGATGCCCGTTGCTCCGGCGCGGGTTACTCCTGGCACTCATCGTCGAACACCCTGCGGAACGCGATCGACGCCCGGTCGAGCAGTCGTTCGAACTTTTCGGCGTTGAACATGGCGCACTCGCCCGGCTCACCCGACAGCGGGACAGGCACGCTCATCACGGCGAGCTGCCGGTCCGCGTTGTCCGTGATCTTGAGCGTGATGGTGGGCGGCATCATGCACCTCCCTCAATATGCGAAAGCCCCGCACCAAAGGTGGGGCTGAACTTATGAGATACGTTTCTTTCGTAATTCTCCATACGCACTTGTCGTTATTTTCAGTACCCGATATATGCAGAACGCTAAATGAGTCATTAACCATACAACAATCGCTGAAACTACTTTTTTCCCTATATCAGGTAATTGACCATATATCCCAAGGGAAGACCCCATAGAGGTCAATATAGTTATTCCGAGAGCAAGAGCCGACGAGTATACGACGCTGAAGAACATGTCATCCACGAGTCGTGTAAGTTTTAAATTCTCAGCTTGAATTTCTCCATTTTTCACGCGTTCTCGCAAATTTTGATTATATGTCATTCTAAGTTCAAATACGAAGATAGCGTGTGCGAACAATAAACCTCCGAGGACACCTAAAGCCGATACGATAATATCGGCGTTTACCGCAAACCGTCCAAAACAAAAATCCAATATTGCGACAATCGTCGGACACAATAATTCCCGCAATACGTATTTCCACGCAATATTTCGACCATCGTCCGATTCACGAATCTTCGGAGCCAATGTATCCATGTAGTGATAGAGGATGCCGTTATGATTCAAGTTCATATCTATCACCATTTTGCGGATTTACCTGTTCAAATAATGTATTCCAGTCAATAACTTCTGAGTCCGGTATCTCTTCATGCATCTCTCCACTGTCCCATCCAGTTTCAAGACGAATCTGTTCATCATGATATTTGCGAAAGATAGAATCAGAAAGTACACGCCTTAGTTGTCCGTTATCCAAACGTGGCTCACCGTCTCCGGTAATAACCTCACGAATTTTCGGACTCTTCTCATTGCCGATTGTGAACGTCTTTTTGCGACCATCGATTCCCGCAGCCTCGACCAGGACTCCTTGTTTGGGAATGGATTCATTATTCAATGACGGAATTGTCAGCATCCCTTCCCTTCCCATATTCTTTTTCCTCAGCGCCCGCCAGAATCTCGGATTAAGCACAGAGACACCCTTCGGAGGCAGAACAACCAATGCCATGCGGCCATACATCGTTTCCTTGGGATCATCGTCCAATCCGTTATCGACTGTCAGCTGTTGGTCGGTGCTGCTAATGGGAATTTTCATCGAAACAAGGCTACTTGAATCCAGCCACGCTTCCTTTTCGAGAATCCCATCGATTTTCGCGACCAATCCCGGGATAAAAGCACGTAAGCATTTCGCGAAATAGTCAATCACAAATTTTCCGTTAATGGAATTCATGTGTTCGACGGCAAAGATCGCCATCTTCACATCATCGCCTCTAGGGCAGCAAAAAACTATTCTGACTGTTTTCACGGCGGCTTCGTCGGGATTGATGTCTCTAACAACGTTGCCACGAAGTATGTCCAGCAATTGGCCACTTTCACCGTACTGACCGGACAACACATCAATCAGCACAAGCCGTCCATGGACTTCGTAATCGCTTACGGAATATATTCGTTCCCGTCTCTCATCTTTGAGAATGGTACCCTTGACGTGTTCTAAATAGGAACATAGATATGCTAAGACACTGTATCCGCCCCCGACATCCAGAACGTCGCGAGGAATATCTGGATTCTTTTTCCGCGTTTTTACAGTAAAGGCGTAGTAGTCAACAGTACTTCTGACCATCCATGCTCCCCAGCTTGAACGATATCGGTGTAGTTTGCGGTTGTTACCACAGATTCTACACGCGGCCGGGGATCATGGCGCTTCGGGTGCTGGGGATTACCCGGAGCGTCATGGAGCGGATGGCGCAGGATTCGCACCTGCGGACCCGTCAAGGTCTCCCGCTTAGCGAGCGGGTGCATTCGGCTGCTCCGCCAACCATCCCGGATATGAATCGAGGGCCTGAACGTGATTCACTGGCATGATTCAGACCCTCTAATCCACTGACAATTTTGCGTTGCACTTTCGATTTTGTCAAATCGAGTCGCGTCGCATGACCTGTCCATGCACGTCGGAAAGCCTGTACAACGGCTGCCCCTTCACGTTTTCACCAACCGGTTGGAGCCTGCCGCGCTTGCGCCATGAGCGAATCGTGTTCGCGTTGCACTGGAATCCGCATTCGCGCAGCAGTTCCGCACACTCCCCCGCCGTGAACGCCCTGCCCGATTCGATGCACTCCCGCAGGAAACCCAATCGCACATCGACCACGCGATAAGCGTTGCCGCACACCGGACAATCAACGCTCACCGCGCCGACCTCCGCACTCAGCTCCACTCCACACAGAGGATTCAGGCACCTGCCGATGCCATGCCTGGATGGTGGCACGTCGATGATGCTCATCGTCTTGCGCACCAATCGCTCCCAGTCGTGCCATATCAAACCGATGTCCGGCAATCGTGAAAGACGATTGCAATCCGCGCAGACGCTCAGGCACTTCGATGCGGACGGATGAATCCTGCTATCGGCCCATGGCATGGCCGGCGGAGCATACAACCGCCGCCAAAGAGCGACGGCCAAATCATCGATCTCCTGCAGATGGTCAATCACAGACAACCTGACCGGCGTCGGAGCCGAAGCCAAATTGGTACGGCCGGGCTGATGGCCACCGTAATGTGCGGTGCTGTCCAGGAACTCACGTAGGGCATGAATCCGTGACGGATAGTCGCGGAGCCATCCCCTCATTACGGCATCGCACTTGTCACACAGCGTATTGCGCAGATTGCACTCCCCGCCGCACACTTGGCACATGCCGGCGAGCGCTGGCTTGTGTTGGTTGGTTTGTGCTGGTTGTGTCTGGTTTGGTGTTGGTTGGGATTCGTTGGTTGGTTCGTTCATTTGTTCGATTCCCTCCGGCGTGGTAGTCTTCTGGTGGTGTCAGGAGCCCGGCCGGAAGGTCGGGTTTCTTGTTATTCGCGGGTGTGTTGGATGATCGCTTTGATTTCCTCTTTGGGGACTTGTGGCATCAGTGGCGCGATCTCATCGAGGCTGTATCCGGCCTGATGCCATTTGATGATCATGTCCATGAGGGTTTTCTTCACTTTCATTTCGTTTCCCTTCGTATTTGCTGGATGATCGTCTCGTATGGTTTGCGGTGGAAGATGCGTATCCACCATTCGGGGCGGCGGCCCCATATGGTTTTGACTTCGGTGAGGGGAAACCATGATACGTACCATTTTTGGCAATTTCCGCAGTACAGCACCTCGCCTTCCTCCTTCGGTCTGGGATGCTCATGGTCGAACGCTGGCGGCCTTGGCACCAAATAACTTCGATTGCTCATTTTGTGTCCTTGAGTGGGATGCGTTTCATTCCTTCGCCGCCTTCATTTCTTGGACTTCACCGTCAAAAAAATCGATGATGAGATTGCAGATGGCGACCGCCGACGTTTTGAGCTGGGTTTTTTCCTCTTTGTTTTCGGCTTTGATGGCGAAAACGCCATCCTTGCTGTTGAAATCGATTCTCATTTCGTGTCCTTCGTGGTTGGGCGGACGGTGAATGCGACGAGTCCGGTCTCGGCGGGGAACACCTTGACCGGCTCGCCAGTCCTCAAGGACATGGCCTGCGCGTAGTCGCCAGCATCGTCGATGTCCTCGAACGTTCTGACGCCTTCCTGGGTGACGACGTTGTAGCTCATCTTGTCGGCTCCTTGTCGGCTCCGTCGGCGTGCGCCCAGTCGCAGCTCATGCCTGCGGTCGAGGAGACGCAGGTGACGCGACGCGTATCCTGCAGTTCGACAACGCATTCTCGCATCGACGTGTTAGACCAGCGCTTGCATGCGGTGCTGGTCCGTGGATCAGGTTCGGAGGTTCCCTCTCCGCGCGCCCCGCAGCCCGCGAGCGCGGCCGTCGTGAGGATGGCTGCGAGGATGGCTGCGAGGATGGCTGCGAGGATGCTGGCGATGGTTTCGGTGGTGTGTTTGGCTGTTCGTTTCATTAGAGGCTTCCCAGGTAGGCGATGATGATGGTTGCGGTGAGGATGATCAATGCGGCGGTGGTCATGCGTGTGCCGCCACATGGATTCGGATTGGTTTGTTGGTCATGGCTGGTTTCTTTCTCGTTTGTTTTCGGCTTCGTCCAATGCGGTGTCGAGCATGTCGGCGAGACGTTCGGCCTTGTCGGGCGTGAGCCTGTAGCTGGTGAGCTGGTATGCGTACGGGCCTATGGAATGGCCTTCTCGGTTGTCATTGAAGGGAAACCACTTTAGTCGACAGAAGCCCTTTGCTTGTGAAGCAT
>OGYL01002644.1_pt1 | contig 12379 bp, 10 predicted proteins | sample 1576541 | NCBI WGS metagenome assembly OGYL01 (sample SAMEA3541551, study PRJEB24748) | human gut metagenome | biome: human gut; feature: human-associated habitat; material: faeces | place: China | collected 2012 | reverse complement strand
AGAAATGCAGGCAAGAAAAGCAAAATGGCAGCCAAGAGAACCAAAAGTTACCACCGGCTACCTTGCGCGTTACGCATCTATGGTAACATCCGGCAACCGAGGAGCAATCTTACAGATTCCGGGAAAGAATGATTAAAGAAAAGAGGTTCATGTGTGCTTTCCGGATTTTGGAAGCATTGGTGAAGCAATTAGATATGGAAACACGAAAGGGGATTTAGAGAATGCAGTTAACAGGTGCGCAGATCGTGATCGAATGTCTGAAAGAACAGGGTGTGGACACCGTATTCGGATACCCGGGCGGAGCCATACTGAATGTATACGATGAATTATATAAGCATCAGGAGATTCGGCATATTTTAACTTCACATGAGCAGGGAGCTTCCCATGCGGCGGACGGTTATGCGAGAAGTACCGGAAAAGTAGGAGTCTGTTTCGCAACGTCCGGACCGGGAGCGACGAATCTTGTGACGGGAATTGCCACGGCATACATGGATTCCGTGCCGATCGTAGCGATCACATGCAACGTCAATGTGCCGCTTCTCGGCAAAGACAGTTTTCAGGAGATCGATATTGCAGGCATCACGACGCCGATCACAAAGCACAATTTTATCGTAAAGGATGTCACAAAGCTTGCGGACACGATCCGCAGAGCATTCCGGATCGCACAGAAGGGGCGTCCGGGGCCGGTGCTCGTCGATATCCCGAAGGATATTACGGCGGCAAAGATGGAGTATGAATTCTGCAAGGCAGAGCCGATCGCGCGTGTGACGGACACGATACGGGATGAGGATCTTGCGAAGGCGCTTGCGATGATAAAAGCGGCAGAGAAACCGTACATATTTGTGGGCGGTGGTGCTGTGATCTCCGGGGCGAGCGCGGAATTAAAAGAATTTGTACATAAAGTGGACGCACCGGTGTGCGATTCCCTGATGGGAAAGGGAGCCTTTGACGGGACGAACGATCTCTACACGGGGATGCTCGGCATGCACGGAACCAAGACGTCCAACCTCGGCGTGAGCGAGTGTGATCTGCTGATCGCCGTCGGCGTGCGCTTTTCCGACCGTGTGCTCGGCAATGCCAAGAAGTTTGCAAAGCAGGCGAAGATCTTACAGTTTGATGTGGATGCAGCGGAGATCAATAAAAATATCCGTGTCGATGCGGCTGTGATCGGAGACCTGAAAGAAATTTTAAAGCGGATCAACGCGGAACTGCCGCAGCTGGGGCATGAAGCGTGGATAGCGCATATTCTGGACTATAAAGTAAAATATCCGCTCACATACCAGGAGCCGGGACTGACCGGACCTTATCTGGTGGAGGAGATCTACCGCCAGACAGACGGCGACGCCATCATTGTGACAGAAGTAGGACAGCACCAGATGTGGGCTGCACAGTATTATAAATATAAAAATCCGCGCACGTTTTTATCATCCGGCGGACTTGGCACCATGGGATACGGACTGGGCGCTGCGATCGGTGCACAGGTTGCAAATCCGGAAAAACAGGTGATCAATATCGCGGGGGACGGATGTTTTCGCATGAATATGAACGAGATTGCAACCGCAGTCCGGCAGAAGCTGCCGTTGATCGAAGTGATTGTGAACAATCATGTGCTCGGCATGGTGCGGCAGTGGCAGGATCTGTTTTACGAAAAACGCTATTCAGCGACGGTTTTAGACGACGGCGTCGACTATGTGAAGCTTGCGGAGGCGATGGGGGCGACTGGGTACCGCGCCACAACCCGCGAGGCATTTAATGAGGCGTTAAAAGCAGCGCTTGCTGCAAAGACGCCGGTAGTGATCGATTGTGTGATCGGCTGCGATGACAAGGTATGGCCGATGGTTGCTCCGGGTGCGGACATCAGTACGGCATTTACCGGGGAGGATTTAGCCGCAGCGCAGTCATAACATGCGTATATGTTTTGTTACAGGGGGCATGGAGGCGGCAGCGTAGGGAACTGCCGTAATAAAAGAGAAAGGAAAGGAATTAGAAAATGAGCAGAGTGTACAATTTTTCAGCAGGTCCGGCAGTGCTGCCGGAAGAGGTCTTAAAAGAAGCAGCAGATGAGATGCTGGACTACAGAGGAAGCGGAATGTCTGTGATGGAGATGAGCCACCGCTCCAAGGTGTATGACAACATCATCAAAGAGGCAGAGCAGGATCTGAGAGATCTGATGAACATTCCGGACAATTACAAAGTTCTGTTTTTACAGGGCGGAGCATCCCAGCAGTTCGCCATGATCCCGATGAACCTGATGAAGAACCGCAAGGCAGGCTATATCGTCACAGGCCAGTGGGCGAAGAAAGCTTATCAGGAAGCACAGATTTACGGCGAGGCAGTAAAGCTTGCATCTTCCGAGGATAAGACGTTTTCCTATATCCCGGATTGTTCCGACCTGGATATCCCGGAAGATCTGGATTATGTGTACATCTGCGAGAATAATACGATCTACGGAACAAAATACAAGAAGCTTCCGAATACCAAGGGACACACGCTGGTAGCGGACGTATCCTCCTGCTTTTTGTCTGAGCCGGTGGATGTGACAAAATACGGTGTGATCTACGGCGGCGTGCAGAAGAACGTAGGACCGGCGGGAGTTGTCATCGTCATCATCCGCGAGGATCTGATCACGGAAGATACCCTTCCGGGAACACCGACCATGTTAAAATACAAGACACACGCCGATGCGGATTCCTTATACAACACACCGCCGTGCTACGGCATCTATATCTGCGGCAAGGTATTCAAGTGGTTAAAGAAGATGGGCGGTCTTTCCGTGATGAAGGAGCGCAATGAGGAAAAGGCGAAGATCCTTTATGATTTCCTGGATCAGAGCAAACTGTTCCACGGAACCGTTGTTCCGGAGGACCGCTCCCTCATGAATGTGCCGTTTGTGACCGGCAACGAAGAGCTGGATGCGAAGTTTGTAAAAGAAGCGACAGCCGCAGGCTTTGTGAACTTAAAAGGCCACCGCACCGTGGGCGGTATGCGCGCTTCCATCTACAATGCAATGCCGAAAGAGGGCGTGGAGAAGCTGGTTGCGTTTATGAAAAAGTTCGAGGAGGAGAATGCAAATGTATAAGTATCATTGCTTAAATCCGATCGCAGCGGTCGGTCTGGATCTGTTTTCGGATGATTATCAGAAGGTGGAAGACTTAAAGGATGCGGAGGCAGTGCTTGTGAGAAGTGCCGCAATGCATGACCTGGAACTCCCGGAGGGACTTGCGGCAGTGGCGAGAGCCGGTGCCGGCGTGAACAACATTCCTCTGGATAAATGCGCGGAGAAGGGAATTGTCGTATTCAACACCCCGGGCGCCAATGCAAACGGTGTCAAGGAGCTGGTGTTTGCGGGAATGCTCTACGCGTCCCGTGATATTGTGGGCGGCATCGACTGGTGTCTGGCGAATCAGAACGACGAGAATATCGCCAAAACTGCTGAAAAGCAGAAGAAAAATTTTGCAGGAACCGAGATTTCCGGCAAGAAGTTAGGTGTCATCGGACTTGGTGCAATCGGTGTTCTGGTTGCCAATGCGGCGACCCACATGGGAATGGAAGTGTACGGCTACGATCCGTATATTTCCGTCAGTGCAGCGTGGAGCCTTTCCCGGAGCGTGAAGCACATCAGCAACGTGGAGGACATTTACCGCGAGTGCGACTATATCACGATTCATGTGCCGCTTTTGGATTCCACCAGAAAGATGATTGGTGCGGATGCGATTGCAATGATGAAGCCGACGGCGATCGTGCTCAACTTTGCGAGAGATCTTCTCGTGGATGAGGAGGCGATGGTGGACGCACTTGCAGCGGGCAAGATCAAAAAATATGTCTCCGATTTCCCGAACACCACGACAGTCGGTGCAAAGGGCTGCATCGTGACACCGCATCTGGGCGCATCCACGGCAGAATCCGAGGACAACTGTGCGCTCATGGCAGTGCGCGAGATCCGCGATTACCTTGAGAACGGCAATATCGTACATTCCGTCAACTTCCCGGACTGCAGCATGGGCGCTTGCATGACGGCAGGAAGAATCGGTATTCTGCACAAGAACGAGAGTGGTATGTTAAGCCATTTTACAACAATTCTCGGCAATGCCGGAATCAATATCGACGGCATGGCGAACAAGTCCAGGGGCGACTATGCATATGCGCTGATCGATGTGGATACGAACGTGCCGGAGGATGTGCTCGCAAAGCTGGAGCAGACGGATGGAGTATTAAAAGTACGGAAAGTAAAATAACGAGGTGTGAGAACAATGGCAGAAATCAGACCATTTGTAAGCATCAGACCACAGAGAGGGAAGGCAGCAGAGATTGCTGCCCTCCCTTATGATGTTTATAACAGAGAGGAAGCTACGAAGGAAGTGGAGCGGCATCCGCAGTCTTTCCTTAGCATCGACCGCGCGGAGACACAGTTCCCGCTGTCGGTGGATATGTACGACGACAAGGTGTATGAGCGTGCGCATGATACACTCTGGCAATGGGTGGAGAACGGCACGTTTCTGACGGAGGATAAAAAGTGTTATTACCTCTACGAACTTACCATGAACGGAAGAGTGCAGACGGGAGTGGCAGCCTGCGCGTCTATCGATGATTATGAGAACGGCATCATCAAAAAGCACGAGAATACCCGCGCGGAGAAGGAGGTCGACCGCATCCGCCATGTGGATGTCTGTAACGCACAGACCGGACCGATCTTTCTGGCGTACCGCGCGAATGACGGGATCCGGCGTATCGTGGAAAAGACGAAGCAGGGAGAGCCGGAATATGATTTCACATCGGAGGACGGCGTGAGACACCGGGTGTTTGTCATCCGCGAGGATGCGGATATTGCCGCAATTCACGAAGCGTTTGCGGGCGTTGACAGCATCTACATTGCAGACGGACACCACCGGGCAGCGTCCGCGGTAAAAGTAGGGCAGAAGCGCCGGAAGGAACATCCGGGTTATACCGGGGAGGAGGAGTTTAACTATTTTCTCTCGGTATTGTTTCCGGATGATGAACTCATGATTATGGATTACAACCGTGTGATCCGCGATCTGAACGGGTATTCTTTTAAGGGATTGTACCGTGAAGTTGAGAAGCGGTTTGACGTTGAGGAGATTACCGGGGCAGAGGATACCAGACCTAAGGAGCGGGGAACCTTTTGCATGTATATGGAAGGACACTGGTTTTCCTGCCATATCCGGCAGGAGGACCGCACGCCGGAAGATCCGGTTGCAGATCTGGATGTTTCCATACTGCAGAATAAGCTTCTTGAACCGGTGCTCGGCATCAGAGATCCGAAGACGGACGGACGCATTGATTTCGTCGGTGGAATCCGGGGCATGGACGAACTGGTGCGGCGCTGTGAGCAGGACTGCGCGGTGGCGTTTGCAATGTATCCGACGTCCATTGCGGAGCTGTTCGCAGTGGCGGATGCGGGACTTTTGATGCCGCCGAAATCGACCTGGTTCGAGCCGAAGCTAAGGAGCGGTCTGTTTATTCATGAAATTTAAGAAAGATTATAAAGTCGGATGGAGGACGAGAGAGTGAACGGGATAGCGGCACTTTTGGAACAGGGAAGGTATCTGGCGGCACAGACAGATGCATTCCCGTCGACCACGGAGACCGTGGAGGCATTGAACCATGCACAGGAGGGAATTGAGGAGGTAGCAAAGAATCCGGGGATTATCCGTACATGGCTGGAAGGGCTGGTGCCGGATCTGTTAAACTTTGCATTCCAGATTCTGATCGCACTGCTTGTGTATGTGATCGGAGGCAGGATCATCAAGTGGATCACAAAGCTGGTGCGGCGCTCGATGGACCGGGCGGGAACCGATGAGGGCGTCAAGCAGTTCATGATACCGGTGATCAAGTATTCGCTGTATGTAGTGCTGATTTTTATCATTATGGGATTGTTTGGAATTGCGACGACGTCAGCGGTGGCGGTGCTTGGATCGGCGGGTGTGGCGGTCGGTCTGGCGTTGCAGGGAAGCCTGTCGAATTTTGCGGGCGGCGTGCTGATTTTGCTGTTAAAGCCGTTCAAGGTCGGGGATTACATCATTGAACATTCCCACAATAATGAGGGAACGGTCACGGAGATTTCGATTTTTTATACCAAACTGCTTACCGTGGACAACAAGCTGATTGTGATACCGAACGGTACGCTTTCCAACAGCAGCCTCACCAACGTGACCAACAAGGACAGACGGCGTGTGGATCTCGTGGTGGGCATCGCCTATGAAGCGGATATCCGCACAGCCAAAGATGTGATCTATGCGGTGGCGGAGAAGGAGGAAGCCAGAATCCCGGAGGAGAAGCCTGTGGTATATGTGGACAACCTGGCGGCATCTTCGGTGGACATCGGACTCAGGGTCTGGGTTAAGACCGGGGATTACTGGCCGGCGCGCTGGCGCATGACGGAAAATATCAAGTATGCGCTGGATGCGAAAGGAATTTCTATCCCATACCAGCAGATTGATGTGCAAATTAAACAATAACGATAGAAAAAGATTGACAAAAAAAGTAAAATGTGCTAATTTCAATTTGTTGGTTTATACAGACAGGAATAGTCTGTAATGTCAGAACTGTATTGAGGAGGGTTTTTAGAATTATGCAGCAGGGTACTGTAAAGTGGTTTAATGCCAAGAAGGGCTATGGCTTCATTTCAGATGCAGAGGGCAACGATGTATTCGTACATTTTTCCGCACTGAATATGGATGGATTCAAGGAGTTAAAGGACGGCGAGAAGGTCGAGTTCGAGGTGACTGAGGGTGCAAAGGGACCGCAGGCAGCGAATGTGACACGCATCGCATAGGGAGTTCTTATCAGTAGAATATATCTGTGAAGACATGGGAGGAGGCTGCCGCATTCAGGCAGCCTCTTTTTTCGTTTGGACAATTTGGCAGGTGCCCAGCAAATCAGAGACAATTTCAGGAGCTTTCATGTGGCACTTTGCCGGCACCGTTCGCAGAGTGTTCCAGACAAAATCTATAGATAGTTTACTCTTTTGCAGAATGGGAAAAGCTGTTATAATAGAACACAGTGTAAATACCGGACATACAGGATGACCGGGCAGGAAAGGAATTATGGATTTATGAAGCTTTCAGAATTGACGGCATATGAGCTGCTTGGTGAGCAGGAGTTAAAGGATATCCATTCGATGGGATATATTCTGCGCCATAAAAAGAGCGGGGCGAGAATCACCGTGATCTCCAACGACGATGAGAACAAGGTGTTTTACATCGGCTTCCGCACACCGCCGGAGGATTCGACCGGTGTGCCGCACATCATTGAGCACACAGTGCTCTGCGGATCGGACAAATATCCGGTCAAGGATCCGTTCGTGGAACTGGTCAAGGGATCGCTCAACACATTTTTAAATGCGATCACGTACCCGGAGAAGACCATCTATCCGGTAGCGAGCTGCAACAATGCGGATTTTCAGAACCTGATGAGTGTCTATATGGATGCGGTATTTCATCCGAACATCTACAAGCACAGAGAGATCTTTGAGCAGGAAGGCTGGCATTACGAGCTGGAGGATGAAGATGCGCCGGTAACGATCAACGGTGTGGTATACAACGAGATGAAGGGCGCTTTCTCGTCCCCGGATGATGTGTTGGAGCGCCTGATTTTAAATTCACTGTTCCCGGATACCTCTTACGCAAACGAGTCCGGCGGCGATCCAGAGCATATTCCGGAGCTTACCTATGAGCAGTACCTGGACTTTCACAGAAAGTATTATCATCCGTGCAATTCCTATATCTATCTGTACGGGGATATGGACGCTGCAGAAAAGCTGCGCTGGATGGATGAGGAATACCTCGGAAAATACGAGCAGATCGAGCTGGATTCCGCAATCCGGATGCAGAAGCCGTTCGCCGCGCCGGTGGAGATCGTAAAGCCTTATCCGGTGGCATCGGGGGAGCCGCTTACGGACAACAGCTACCTGTCTTACAATGTGGTGGTCGGAACCGTTCTGGACAAAAAGTTATACCAGGCGTTTGACGTTTTGGACTACGCACTGCTTTCTGCGCCGGGAGCGCCGCTTAAGCAGGCGCTGATCGATGCGGGAATCGGTATGGACATCGGCGGCGGCTATGATAACAGCACGCTGCAGCCGGTATTTTCCGTGATAGCAAAAAATGCGAATCCGGAGCAGAAGGAGCAGTTTTTGCAGGTGATCCGTGAGACGCTGCAGGCACAGGTGGCAGACGGAATTGATCAAAACGCATTGTTGGCCGGAATCAACAGCTCGGAATTCCGTTTCCGGGAGGCGGATTTCGGACAGTTTCCGAAGGGACTGCTCTACGGAATCCAGTGTCTGGACAGCTGGCTGTTCGATGATATGCAGCCGTTTATGCATCTGGAAGCGCTGGACACCTATCAGTTTTTGAAGGATCAGATCGGAACCGGATATTATGAGGAACTGGTAAAGACATATCTTCTGGACAATCCGCATGCGTCGGTAGTGATTACGGTGCCGGAGCAGGGGCTGGGCGCAAAGAGAGATGCCGCGCTGGAGAAGAAGCTGACCGAATACAAAGCGGGATTGTCCAGGGAAGAGCGAAAGAAGCTGATCGCAGACACGAAGCACTTAAAGCAGTATCAGGAAGAGCCGTCGCCGAAGGAAGACTTAGAGAAGATTCCACGCCTTACGAGAGCGGATCTGAAAAAAGAGGCGGCACCGCTTCTTAACCGTGAGATTGAGTCGGAGGGCGTTTCCATCGTTGCGCATGAGATGGACACGAACGGCATTGATTACCTGACCTATCTGTTTGATGTGTGCGATATTCTGCCGGAGGATCTGCCTTACCTTGGCATCCTAAAGGCGGTGCTGGGATATGTGGATACGGACGATCATTCTTACGCGGCGCTTGCCAATGAGATCAATATGTACACCGGAGGAATCGGCAGCAGCATCGGCATCTACCCAAACGTCAAAAAGCAGGGCGAAATCGGACTTTACTATGAGGTGCGCACGAAAGTGCTCGCATCGAGACTGCCGGATGCAATGCGCCTGATCAAAGAGATCCTTCTGACCTCGCATCTTGCGGATGAGAAGCGCATCTACGAGATACTGGCACAGTTAAAGTCGAGATTACAGGCGGGACTGAGCGCTTCCGGACATTCCGTGGCATATACGAGAGCGCTGTCGTATTTTTCGACGGCTGCCTACTGCCAGGATGCGACGGCGGGCATTGCCTGCTATCGCGTGATCGCGGACTACGAGGAGCATTTTGAGGAGAAAAAGCAGCAGCTGATGGAGAAGCTGTCCTCCCTTGTGAAAACCATTTTTACAGCGGAGCGTATGCTGGTGAGTGCAACCTGTGAGGAGTCGGAGATCCCGGCGGTGACGCAGGCGTCGGCTGCATTGAAAAATGTATTGTATGTGCCGGATCAGCCGGGTAAGAATCGCTCTATGCCGTCCTATCCGCTGGCAAAAAAGAACGAGGGATTTATGGACGCATCCCAGGTGCAGTATGTGGCGCGTGCCGGAAATTATGCCGCACACGGCTTTTCCTATCACGGGGCGCTCCGCATCTTAAAAGTAATTTTAGGATACGATTACCTGTGGATCAATGTCCGCGTCAAGGGCGGCGCTTATGGCTGCATGAACGGATATATGAGGAACGGAGATACGTATTTTGTGTCCTACCGGGATCCGAATCTCTCTGCAACGAATGAGATTTATGACGGTATTCCGGCGTACCTTGAGAAGTTTGATGCCGATGAGCGCGAGATGACAGGATATATCATCGGAACGATCAGCGATATGGACACGCCGATGAACCCGAGCGCGAAGGGTGCGCGTTCGATGACAGCCTATCTGCAGGAGCTGGATTACGAGACGCTTTCTAAGGAGCGGAGCCAGATTATCGGGGCACAGCCGGCGGACATCCGCGCATTGAAGCCTTTGATTGCGTCGGTGCTCTCAGACGGCAGCCTGTGTGTGATCGGCAATGAAGATGTGCTGACATCGGAAAAACAGATGTTTGAGACACTTGAGAGCCTGACCTGATGCGGGGCGGGGAAAACAGTACAGAAACGAGGAGAACGATGAAAGATAATTTTAAATCCGGATTTGTGACGATTATAGGAAGACCGAATGTGGGAAAATCGACGCTGATGAATCATCTGATCGGTCAGAAGATTGCTATCACGTCGAACAAGCCGCAGACGACCAGAAACCGCATCCAGACCGTGTATACGGATATGGAGCGCGGACAGATTGTGTTTTTGGACACACCGGGCATTCATCAGGCGAAGAATAAGCTTGGAGAGTATATGGTGAATGTGGCGGAGCACACGCTTTCGGAGGTGGATGTCATTCTTTGGCTGGTGGAGCCGTCCACGTTTATCGGGGCAGGCGAGCAGCATATCATAAAGCAGCTAAAGAAGACGAAAACGCCGGTCATCTTAATTATCAACAAGGTGGATACCGTGGAGCGGGAAAAGATCCTGGAGTATATCGATGCTTACCGCAAGGTGTTTGATTTTGCAGAGATCGTTCCGGCATCGGCGCTCCGGGAGCAGAATCTGGATACGGTTGTGGACGTGATTTTCAAGTACCTGCCGTACGGACCGATGTTCTATGACGAGGAGACGGTTACAGACCAGCCGGAACGCGCCATTGTCGCGGAGATTATCCGTGAGAAGGCGCTTCATGCTCTGGATGATGAGATCCCGCACGGCATCGCGGTCTACATTGACCGGATGAAGGAGCGGAGAGGGCAGAACATCATCGACATCGATGCAACGATCGTCTGTGAGCGCGATTCCCACAAGGGCATCATCATCGGAAAAGGCGGTTCGATGTTAAAAAAGATCGGATCGAACGCCCGCTACGAGATGGAGCGGCTTTTGGATACGCAGGTGAACTTAAAACTGTGGGTGAAGGTGCGCAAGGACTGGCGCGACAGCGAACTGATGATGAAGAACTTCGGGTACAATAAAGACGATATCTGATACTGCCAATTTTTTGCTGGTATAATGGCGGAGCCATCGGAGAACCTAATCTTAGAGGCGGGAAGCGTCAAAGAAACGGAGGATATGCCGATGGAGGAAGCCTGGAGAGACTTTTTAGTATCAGGAAGAGTGACTGATTACCTGCGCTACCGGAATGCAGTGGATGTGCAGGAGAGCAGTAATATTTTGGCGGGGGAAGAGCAGCCGGATGGGAAACAATATTGTGGTGACCGGGATGGTCTTACAGGTAATGCCGATTGGCGAATATGACAAGCGGATTACACTGCTGACAAAAGAAAGAGGGAAGATCACAGCATTTGCGCGGGGAGCGAGGCGGCCGAACAGCCAGCTTCTCGCAGCTGCCAATCCGTTTTGCTTCGGAGAGTTCGAGCTGTTCGAGGGAAGAAGTGCTTACACGCTTGCCAGAGCGACGATTCAGAACTATTTCCGGGAGCTGACCGGGGATTTTGATGCTACATATTACGGGTTCTATTTTCTGGAATTTGCGGATTATTATTGTCAGGAAAATAACGATGAGCGCGAGATGCTAAAGCTTTTGTACCAGTCGCTGCGCGCCCTTGCGAGCAGTGCCTACGACAACCGGCTGGTGCGCGCGGTGTTTGAACTGAAGGCGCTGGCGGTAAACGGCGAGGCTCCGAATGTGTTTTCCTGTCTTTCCTGCGGCAGCAGGGAGCATCTGACCTGGTTTTCCGTCAAGCGCGGCGGGATTCTCTGTGCAGAATGCCGCAATGAGGCACCGGATGCGGTGGAATTGAATGAATCCACCGTCTATACCATGCAGTACGTGATCTTGGCGCGGATTGAAAAATTATATACGTTTTCCGTGAGCGGGCAGGTGCTGGAAGAACTGACCAGACTTTTGCGCAGCTATTTTGGCGTGTACGTGGGACACGCCTTCAAGTCGTTAAAGATACTTGAGGATGCGGAAAAGGTTGAAATCATGTTTTTAAAATAGTATAATATCACCGATACTTTTTCAGAAAGAATGGAGATTATGTGATGAAGAGATTAGTGTGCACGGTCTGCAGTGTACTGTTGTGTGTGGGACTTCTCTCCGGATGCGGTACCTCGCTGGAGGGAGAGGAAAGTGTCGTGTACGTGGGAAAGAAAGGCGTGATAGAGTCGCTGGATGTGGAGTCGCTCGATCAGTCCTACTACGATGAGACGGAACTGAAGTCCTATGTGGATGCAGAGGTGGAAGATTACACCGCGGAGCATGGCAAAAATGCAGTCGAGGTGGAGAGCCTTAAGGTGGAAGACGGTGTGGCGAAGCTTAAGATGAAGTACAAGACACCGGAGGATTATACCGCGTTTAACGGAATTGAACTCTATCAGGGGAAAGTCGTTGCCTCTCTGGCGGCAGGATACGTCTACGACGGGGAGTTCGCCCGCGGGGAGGAAGGCAAGGGTG
>OGYL01002635.1_pt1 | contig 12436 bp, 12 predicted proteins | sample 1576541 | NCBI WGS metagenome assembly OGYL01 (sample SAMEA3541551, study PRJEB24748) | human gut metagenome | biome: human gut; feature: human-associated habitat; material: faeces | place: China | collected 2012 | reverse complement strand
GGGCCGGCTTAAAAGAAAGCCACCCTCACGATATTTCCATTACGAAGCAAGTAGTTCAAACCACCACCTCGGGTAGCTACCCATAGGCCTTCTTTTCCATCTGGCAGAACAGAAAAAATAGAATTATTATTCAAGCAGTTATTACAATCAAATTGATACCGGTATTGCTTATAAGATTTAACGGAAACAGGATAAGAGCCTCTATCGAGTACAATTTTAAACAGCCCCCACCCATTTGTGCCAATCCATAAAACCGAATCACTCTGCGCACAAATAGAGAATTCACCTTTCAAGTCTGCGGGAGTCTTTTCCACTTGAATCAGTTTTTTCTCTTTTATGGAATAGTAATTCAACCCGGTTCCTTCCGTACAAATCCAAACATACTCGTCATCTCCAGTAAATGCGTAAACCGAGTTATGCAATAGTCCTTCAGTAATGGTCAGGTTCTGTACAGACTGCTCTTCTTCATTGAAAAGGAATAACCCTTTTCCCTTAGTACCAATAAATAACGTACCATCCTGGGTTTCCCAGAAAGCTCTGACCGGAGCGTTACCAAAGTTTATGGCAGGTATTTTAGAAGAACGCATGAATTTATTTTGCTCCTCCGACAATAAAACGACACCGCGCGTGTCTGTTCCCACCCAAAGAATATGTTGTTCCCCTAAACAAAGAGAGTTGATTGAAATATCTTTCAGTAAAGCTTCCGTTGTATTACTATCAATGTCCCAACGATACAGCCCTTTCAATGTTCCAACGTAGCAATAATCATTCTGGAAAATCATGGCGGTTATCTTATCATGAAAATTGATTTCTGCCTTTCTAATCGCTTTATTGCCCGAACTAATCCTAAACAAGTTTTTTTCAATAGTTTGAGCCCAAATTATATCCCGTACAGCATCATAAAATACAGCTTCTACTTGATTGATATTCGCCACTTGCTGCATACTATCTACCAGTACTTCCTCTTCTGATATATGATGAAACTTTATGCAATACAATTCATTTGCTTCTGTACACAACCACAACCGGCTGGCATTATCAAAGAACATTTGCTTTACATTGAAAGAGATTTTTATATCCAATCGGACAAAGTCATGTTTAGACGTTTCATAGAAATAGATACCATATTCATTTACCGATGCAAAAATACGCCCTTTCATATCTTTCGCTAAAAAGAAAGAACGCTCTTTAAAAACATTTTTCCTGGTGTTTGCACAAAAAAAGTTCTGAAACTCATCCTTATTTATATCATACCGATTTATACCATAATCTGTTGCAACCCAAATTACTCCTTTTCTTTCTTCAATAACGTTTCTGATGATATTATTACTTATACTGGGAAGAGAAGATAATAAGTCCGGTTTGAAAACTCTTATATCCCGGCTATTAAACATATTGAGTCCATCCCATGTCCCAAACCAAAGTAAGCCGCAAGAATCTTGAAAGATGCAGTTGACAGAGCTGTTCGACAAGCCATCTTGATTCGTTAAATAACGCCCGTCCAATCCACTTCCCCATAGGCAGGGAGAAATAAGGCAGAAAAGAGAAATTATGAAATCTTTTATTCCAACATTCATTTGTAAGTTTTAATTTGAGTTAACAAATCGCTATTATATTTATTGCAAAGCTAACAAAACTTCGTTTACTCCCAATACTATCACGACTTTTTAATACTTCTCATCTGCATCCCTTAACAAGGATGCAGATATCAAGGTTCTGTACCAAATAGGAATGACGAACAGCCTTTCATCACTCCTTCCCTTCCTGATACTCCAATATATCCCCCGGCTGGCAATCAAGTTCCTTACAGATTGCTTCCAGTGTAGAGAAACGGATGGCCTTAGCCTTTCCGGTTTTGAGAATAGAGAGATTGGCAGGCGTAATATCAATCTTCTCCGCCAGTTCGCCCAAAGATATCTTTCTTCGGGCCATCATTATGTCAAGGTTTACTATAATCATATAATTGTGTTCTATTTATCAATTATTCTTTTCCCACTCACACCTAAATAGTCAAGTCCTGTTCTTCCTTTATCTTCACCCCGGCGGCAAATATCTCGGTGAAAAGAATTATAATAACCAGAGATGTGAAATCCGTATCATGCGATGCAACCACTTCATAGCCCAGCAGAGCCACTTGCTTCACTGCTTCAAGATGATTCAGCCAATCGTGCAAAGTCATCAAGCCGTACAATGCAGCAAACGAATAAGTAAAGAAACGCAACCGGGCTACATTATCCGAAGTAAACACTTCCCGCTTTGAGATGGATACCAGCAAACGTATCAGGCAATAGATTCCTACAAAGAAAGGAATGATGGCAAACATGGCAAAGAAGTTCACTATGGAACTCCAGACAGTGGGGACAATCACAGTGCCTATTCTCTTTACCTGATAAGGTACTGACTTATCGGCAAAACGATTCGTCAAGGAATCGACTGCTGTCGTTTCCAAAGGTCTTACATCCACATATACCTTATCAAATAAACCGGAATACTCCGGCTGTGGAGTTCCCGAATGCACATTTACACTATTGTAACCCTCAAGAAAACTATTCTTCATATCCACCCAGCCCGCTATCATCGCATAGGTAAACTCTGCAACAATGACCAATATAGCCAGGATACCCAATATACTTATCTTTTTCATAATCCTCCCCCCACATTAAACCGTTAAATCCTGCTCTTCCTTTATCTTCACGCCGATGGCGAATATCTCGGTGAACAATGCCAACAGCATATAATTGAACCAAGCATACTTGAAAGAATAAGGCAACACCTCGTATCCCTCCAGCCGCACTTGAGAAGCCAAGTCATGATAGATGCCCCATTGCTGCAACTCGAATAAAAGACTCACCGAAATCAGCGCATAGACAAAGATGCGCATCCGACGCACATTCTTGTGCACAAACACCTCGCCTTTCGTGGCAGTAAGCACCAGCCGCGCCACACTATAGAACCCGTAAAGCGCAAACAGTCCCGCAGGAAACAGCAAGAACGATACCCACCGCCACTTCGTACTACGGAAACCTTGCACCGATACCTCACTTGTATTGCAATACATGGGCGTATCCTGTGCCGCACTAATCAAAGTATCAGCAGGCAGCGTATCATCTGCCCGCACCAAAAGTGACACGGAGGGTAAGGCATGAAAATCCTTCTGGTCGCCCGCCTCATTCCAGCCGTCCATAAATCCACTAAACATATCCGTTACAACACTACCAATAAACACTACCAAAGCCAGGAAGGCACATACTCTGATTTTATTCATATCTCTGTCCGTTCTTCTTATTATTAAATCGTCAAATCCTGCTCTTCCTTCATTTTCAATCCAATGGCAAACACTTCACCTACAATCAGCGAACAAAGCCCAAGTACCAGCGTGGTAGTGCTCACCAATTCTGAGAGGCTCAGCTCGTAACCATGCAGCGAGAATACGGTATCGATACCTATAAAATCAAGATATGATGACGCAAAGGTACAGCAGAAGCTGACAACCAGTGCCATTCCCAATCGACGCAGCCGACGTACATTCCGCCAGTTGAAGATGTCGGACTTGTTGATAGAGATTATCAAGCGGATAAACAATACTACTGCCCAAAGGGAAAAGCCCAAATGCAGATATATCAGCAAATACCTTGCCACCACTTTCCCGACAGAATCATGAGAATCTACGCTGACCATCAACGAAGAGTAGGCTGCAGGCACATAACTCCTGCTTTTCTCATTGTAGACGGAATCCCTGAAGAAATCAAACGACTCCATGGAAGAAGGTATCAGGTTGACAACCTTCAGGTTCATCAGTTCCTTGTAGGCAGCAATGTCACTCCCTTTCTTTCCCAGCTCCAGTCCGGTCTGCGCCCCCATCTTGGCTCCCAGAAAGATATAGTACCCCTGCTCCAATACCGAGTAACTCAGTACAAGCATTACCACCAGGCAGAGAATGTTCAATCTTCTTTTCATAATTCAGTTGTTGTATTAGTATCAGATATATTATATTTATTCAGTTGTTTCAAGGAGAGTAGAAGCAACAATATGAAAACCACTGCCCAAACCAGTACATACGGGTTACTCAGCAGATGTGTCACATCCTCCATTTCAGGATGTTTCAGGCTCAGATAGACAGACAAGCCGTTATTCATGATATGTATCAGAATACATGCCATAAGACTCCGTGTCTTATAATAAAGCCAGGCAAGCAAGAAACCGATGAGGCAAGCACCTATTATCTGAACCGGATTCAGATGAAAGATACCGAATATCAACCCGGAAAACAAGATAGCCTTTGCCGGGCTATATCTGCGAAGCAGCTCCTTGGTAATGGCACCACGGAAAAGCAGTTCTTCCAGTACGGGTCCCAAAACAGAAATACAGAGAATACCCAGCCAACCGGATTGCAGTATATCAAATGTCTGGTCCAACAAATTGGGCAAAAAAGTAAGTTCGGACATCAGAAGACCTATTATACATATGGAAGTCATTCCGGCAAGCAGGCTCCATGCCAGATAAGGGACTGACACCGGAGAATACAGATGCTTGTCTCCCGTCAGGTAGTTCTTGCGCCACAAGTACAGTCCCATGAAAACAAAGCCCAGCAGCATGGTAGGCGCCACAGCAATCTGACCAGCCTTGTCCATGTCGAAAGTTCCATAAGCGAAATACGTATACAGCAGACAGAAAGGTCCTGCAAACAGTGCTCCTACAATCTGCATCAAAAAGTAAATCAATACTAGTTTTATTGCCGTTTTCATTGTTCTATTCGTCTAAAAGTTCGCAAAGATACACATTTTCTCTGTCAATCCGTCAAGCTGTGGCAACAAGTCCCATCAGCAGCACCATCACTGTAGAAAGTGACAATACCAATAGTGTAATACTCATGAATGCTCTTCTCATAACCTAAACCCCTCCCTCATTTCTATATTGTTCTTCATTTATTTTACTGCCAGGAGCAATACGTCTTCCTCCGCAGTGGCATGTTCCACCAACAGATTCCAGTCGTTGTCCTTCTTACTCCATTTGTAACTCAAGTAGTTGATGTCATCTCCCGCCTGCAGATAAACAGCTTTTTCCTTCACATCGGAGTAGGCATTCGTCTTGTTGTCCCACAAGGCATATTCCACATCCGTACCGGCTTCCGTATAATTGTAGTTCAAGCAATAGAAGCGTTCAAACGCCTGCTCAATCTCGTTCCATTTCAACGCTTCCTTCTGTATCGTACGCCCTTGGGCATCATAGGTGAAATTGTATTTCAAATGGTTCTGCAGAAACTTACCGTTCTCTACTTTATATACAATCTGGGACTCCACCTGATTTCCGTTCATCACTTCATTATAGGCAAAGTTTTCCTGGATATTACCACCAAAAGCATTTATCACTACTGTCACTACAAAGATTGTTGTCATTACTAAAGTTTTCATACCGTTATTGTTTTATTAGTTCTTTATTTTGTTTTTCGATAATCATTTATCGTTTTTCGATATGCAAATAAAAGACCTTTTTTTGATATGACAAAGAAAAACAGAAAATATTTATCGAAAAACAATAAAAAAAACGCGTTTTACGATAAATACACAGAAAACAAACACTTCAAACGGGAAAATACATAGAACTGCAAGGAGATAAATGACCTTATCGCCTTATGTTTATAAAGAAAGAATGGATTTAATCTCCACCTCGTCACGGTGAAGCTGGGCAATAAGTTCTTCTATACTGTCGAATTTCAGTTCAGGACGGGTGCGGCGCACAAAGGAAAGACGCATCGGCTGCTGATAAATGTCAGCATCAAACCGGAATATATGGACCTCAATACTGCGATCGGGGCCGTTCTCCAACGTAGGTCGGTAGCCAATGCTTAGCATACCGCCGTACTCCTTGCCTTCAACACAGACACGGACGGCATACACACCATCGCAGGGAATCAGCTTGTCAGAATCGGAAACACGGAGATTAGCCGTAGGAAAACCTATTTTACGCCCCACTTGATAGCCGCCGACAACCGTACCGTCCAAAAAGAAATCATATCCCAGATACTCGGCAGCTTCCGAAACGTTTCCCTCCTGCAACAGACCTCGAATAGCCGAGGAGCTGACAGTAACCTCCGTTACCGATGTCTCCTTACTATAAGAATACGCGCGCGCAAGAAGCACCTCCATACCCAATTCGCGACCATAGTGCACATAGTCTTCAAAACCCTCGCTGCGGTTATGCCCGAAACGATGGTCGTACCCCACTACCAAAGCTTGTATCTGATAGCGTTCCTTCAGTATGGACATGAATTCCCGTGCCGAAAGCCGGGCTATTTCAGGAGTGAAATCAAGCATCATGCAATAATCCACCCCAGTCTTGGCTAGTAGGGAAACTTTCTCATCACAGGTGGTCAATAACTTCGGATGATAATCGGCCTGCATCACTTTACGCGGATGTACCGGAAAAGTCACGACCGACGAAGCAAGCCCACGCCCGGCAGCTACCGCACACACTTGCTCTATCAGGTAGCGGTGTCCCCGATGTACTCCGTCAAAGAAACCGATAGTGGCTACACTTGGACGGGAACCAATGTCCGATGTTTCACAAAACAACTGCATGTCTCCAATCCTCGTGGGCCTTTGGCGTATAGGTAGAAATACCCAACGCCTCCGCTGTCCGGCAATTGGCCTCAGAATCGTCAATGAAAAGAGTCTCGTTGGGAAGAATACCGGTCTCATCCAGTACTTTCTGAAATATATCGGCATCCGGTTTTGCCATCTTCATCTCATAAGAGAGATAGATATGCTCAAAAAAGTCCTCCGCACGGAAAGCCTTGTAGCGAAACGCGTGCAGACACGACCATTGCCAATGGATTTCATTGGTGTTGCTCAGCAGATAGACCACATATTTTTTGCGCAGTTCCAACAGTAAATCCAATTTAAAAGTAGGAATACTCACTAGGAAACTGTTCCAGGCGTCATCTATCTGGGCATCAGTCACCGGTTTCCCTATCTTTCCACGAATCACTTCCCGGAACTCCGCACTGGTAATCAACCCTTTTTCATATTTCTGGAAGAAATCCTGCTGGTGATAGAGGTCCAACATGACTTCCACGTCCGGCAATCCCAGCTTTCTGAAATTCTCTAAACAGCGCTGGCGGTCCAAATCAATCAGAACTCCGCCAAAATCAATAATAAGGTTCTTGATTCCTCTTCTTTTCATCACTATTTCTGTGTTAAACGTCGGATAAGGCGAACCAGTTCACCTATCCACAAAACAAACGAAGTAGAAACGACAATCGTCATCCAAGTCATAAAATCGAGCGGCACTGTGCGGAATACAGCTCCACCAAACTGTACAATCAGTATCTGTCCGCCCAAAATGGCAAGTATAATCAGCTCCATGCCATAAGATTTGGAAATGCCCTTGAACGCCGAGTCCGAAGTGCCGAACACACGTGCATTGAACAAGTTCCAGAACTGAAGCATAACAAAGAACGTGAAGAACACAGTCAACCGATAGGTAGTCATCCCCCCCTCTTCACTGTTAAACCAGAAGAGCATTCCCATAAGTAACACCAGGAAGGCAGACCCCATTCCCAGAATGTAATACCTCATGGACTTGGTTATAATGAAATCCGTACTCTTACGTGGCTTTTCCTTCATCACGCTCTCACTGGGTGGAATGGACGCCAGGGCCAGGGCCGCAAACGTATCCATAATCAGGTTCACCCACAACATCTGCGTGACGGTCAAAGGAAGCGTCGTACCCACCAGTGAACCCAGGAGAACGATAAACAAAGCCACAAAATTGATAGTCAGCTGAAAAACAATGAAACGCTGTATATTTTTATATAAAGAACGTCCCCACATCACGGCCGTGCCTATACTGTTGAAGGAGTCATCCAGCAGCGTGATGTCGCTGGCCTCCTTGGCAACGGAGGTTCCGGTACCCATCGAAAGTCCCACTTGCGCATGGTTCAGCGCAGGAGCATCATTCGTGCCGTCACCCGTCACAGCCACTACCGCACCTTTCTGCTGCAACAGTTGCACCAGACGCTGTTTGTCTGTGGGGCGTGCACGCGACATTATCTTCAAGTCCATCACACGGTCCAATGCCTCCTCATCCGTCAATTCGGCAAATGCAGCTCCCGTAATGCGGTTCTTTTCCGTATCCTCCGGTTTCCACAGACCAATCTGGCGTGCTATCTCGGTAGCTGTACCCGGTGTATCTCCCGTCACAATCTTCACTCCGATACCTGCCGACTGGCATTTGGCAACGGCCGCAGGCACATCCGGGCGGATAGGATCACTGATGGCAACCACACCCAGGAATGACAAGTCATTTTCAGCAACCAATGACACACAATCAGACGCTTCCGCATCATCCACAATCTTGAATGCAAAGCCAAGTGTACGCATAGCCATATTCTGGTAGTTGAGCAACTGAGCCTCCACTGTAGAACGGTATTCCACCGCATCCACACGCCTGCCGTCCAACATGACCTCCTTGCATTTACCCAAAACAATCTCGGGAGCTCCCTTCACATACAGCACCTTCTTCCCAATCAAGGGAGATTGCACCAGAGTAGCCATGAATTTTCTTTCCGTAGAGAAAGTCAGCTGGTCGATAACCGTAGCTTTCTCACGCAGCGCCAGATAGTCGCATCCTTGGCTGTTCAGCCAAAGCAGCAGTGCCACCTCCGTGGGGTTACCCACCCCTTTCGGCTTCTCGCCAGTCACCTCTTCTTCCAGAAAAGCAGTAGAGTTAGCACTGATACCTTCCATTACCAGCTTGCTGAGGTCATCATTCCCCAGCTGCCCGTTATTCTTCAAACCATAGAAATTGGGTTCATGCACCTGCATCAGATTTTGGGTCAATGTCCCGGTCTTGTCGGTACAAATCACTGTAATGGCTCCCATCGTCTCGCATGCATGCATCTTGCGCACCAGATTGTTGGTGGAGAGCATACGCCGCATGTTCAACGCCAGACTGAGTGTCACGCTCATCGGCAAGCCTTCGGGCACAGCCACCACAATCAGGGTAACCGCCATCATAAAGTATTGCAAAGTAGCCTGCAAGGCCGGCAGCCAATCACGGAAGGTATGAAATGAAGAAAAGTCATAGACCAGTACCACATCCTTTACAAAGAAAATGAGAAAAGCCAGACCCGCTACGGAAAAGCCAATCTTTCCAATCAGATTGGCCAATTTGGTCAACTGAATATTCAGCGGAGTAGGTTCCGTATTCTGTTCGGTACTTTGACGTGCCACTTTACCGATTTCCGTAGCATCGCCCACAGCCTCCACACGCATGGTGCCATGTCCGTCCACCACCGTTGTACCGCGCAAAATGCGGTTGGAAGCATACGTAGCCTCTTCGTCAAAGTCAGCTTCTACGGTAGTTTTCGTCACTACCGGCTCACCGGTCAGATTCGATTCGTTCACTTGCAGGGAAATGGCTTCCAGCAATTCACCGTCCGCCGGAACCTCCTCACCGGTTTCCAGCACCACTATATCACCCACCACTACATCTTTACGGGGAATCTCCTGCACATGTCCGTTACGAATTACTTTCACCAAAGTTTCTTCGTTCACTGCATTCAGCAGGTCAAACTTCTTTCCGGCATCATACTCAAAGAAGAAACCGATACCGGTAGCCAGCAGAATGGCTACTATAATGCCGATAGTCTCGGCATATTCATTCTCTACAATGGAAATAATCAAAGAAAACAGAGCGGCAACCAGCAATACCCTTACTACGGGGTCCTCAAACTTCTCCAGATACAATTTCCATAAGGAAGGCCGTTTAGGAGGCGTCAATAAATTTACTCCATGTTCGTCGCGGCTCTTCCGCACTTGTTCGTCGGTCAGTCCGACATGATAATAATCATCCTTTATTGCAGTCATGCAAGTCTTTAGGTTTAATTTTGGAACGCAAAAATACAATAATAATCCGGGAAAACAATACCTATATAATGATTAGTGATTAATTGACTGTCATTGATTCTCTTTTTCCCTCACCAGTTTCGGTCTGGTTGCAGGCTCCCACGGCAATGTGAACCAGAAAGTCGAACCTGCCCCTTCTTCCGATTCCACGCCTATTTCGCCCCCCAATTTGCGGACAATGGTCTGGCAAATGGAGAGTCCCAGTCCGGTACCGTTCTTTTCCTGCTTCAGCTTGACGAAACGTTCAAAAACATGTGGCAACTTTTCCTGGGGAATACCGGTTCCCGTGTCTTTTACGTAGAAATAGAGACCTTCCTCATAGGGTCTGAATCCGAGGGTAATACTGCCTTCCTGGGTGAACTTCAGGGCATTCGTCATAAAATTGGATACCACTTGTGCAAGCCGGTTTCTGTCTGTATGCATGGTATATTCCTTCTCAGAAGCCTCCCGGACAATCTGCACTCCACTACCCAACTCGGCCACCCGCATACGGAACTGTTGTTCCAAATCGAACATCATCTGGTTGATGTCCACATCCGAGAACACAAATTCCAATGTTCCGGCTTCTATCTTCGAGAGGTCCAGAATATCAGCAATCAGCTGTTGCAGCATTTCATTGTTACTTTGCACAATTTCCAGGAACTGTGTCTTCTCCTCGTCTGTCGATGCAGAGGCCAGCAATTCCGAGAATCCGACAATTGCGTTCAGCGGGGTACGGATTTCATGGCTCATATTCGCCAGGAACACCGATTTGGAGCGGTCGGCATTCTCTGCCTTCTCACGTGCCAGTTTCAATTCAGCTTCCACTTGTTTCAGTCGGGTAATGTCATGCACGGTAATCACCATGCAGTCGCGGTCCTCAATCTCCATATACTCGCCGGAAACATAAGCATTGCATTCCGTAGTTCTGCCTTCGCTATCCCTAAGATTCAGAATAGCTGCCAAATCCGTGAAGTTCTTCTGCACCACAAAGGCATTCTCTATGGCATTCCGCACGGGGCAGTGCTCACACAAATCGTGAGTGCCGCAACCTCCTGCTGCCGACAAGGCATTGTTACAGCGCAGAATATCTCCCACCCGTCTGGTTTCGGCAGGCTTTACAACTCCGGTAATATCGTAGTAATTGGTGTAAAATACAGTGAAGTCGCGGTTTATCAGCAGTACGTAGGCATGCAGATTCCGCATAATCGCCCTGAACAGCTTGTCGGTCATTTTCATAAAATGTTGTTTTAATAGAGAACAAAAATAAACTATTTTTGTTCAACAATAGAACAAAAAGGGCTTTTAAACGTTATTATAAGAGAATAAACCTAAAAAAAGAAATTTATGGAAAAGTACATTTGCACTGTATGCGATTATGTCTATGACCCTGAATTGGGCGACCCTGAAAATGGAATAGAACCGGGAACATCTTTCGAAGACCTTCCCGAAGATTGGGTTTGCCCCTTGTGTGGAGTAGGCAAAGAAGAATTTGAGAAAGCGTCCTAAGACGCTTTCTTTTCTTTTATATCGCTGCTGGCCTCCACTACATTCACCACATAGTCGCCCAGCTTTTCACATTCCGCAATGATGTCCATATAGTAAACACCCATCTGGTAATCATATTCCTTGTTGTTCACATCCAAGATATTCTGGTTCTTCAGCTGATTGCGGTAATTATTGATTTCGTTCTCCAAATTAAAGGACTTGTTCACATCCGCGCCTGCATGCTCCGGATGTTCCACCACGACAATCATCTGCTCCAAGGCATCATCCGTCAGCTTCATCATGAAATGGATATGCTCGTACTGCTTCTCGGTGAAATCCTGATTGGTCTGGCGCTTGCGGTTGATGGTACGTGCCAGGTTATAGCAGCTGTCACCGATGCTCTCTATCTCCGTCACTTCACGCAGCATGGCACGTATTTGCAACTTACTTTCCGAACTCAGGCGCCCTTCGGACACTTGATTCAGATAATTGGCAATCTCCAGCTCCATGCTGTCACTGATATTCTCGTACTTCTCCACACGGCTGAACACTTTGTTGAAATCATCATCCTTCTCCGTATGCAGCAAGTCCTGCACCATTCCGAACATACGGCGGGTACGTTCGGCAAAAAGATGTATTTCCTTGCTTGCCTGCAGGATGGACAGCTCTGCCGTAGAAAGCATACCGCCCGAGATAAAACGCAAGCGATATTCCTCGTCCTGCTCCTTCATTGGAATAATGGCACAGACCGTACGTTCGATAAACTTCACGAACCATATCAATATCAGCACGTTGCAGATATTGAAGCAAGTATGGAATGCCGAAAGCTTGAAGGATACGGCCACAGCCGGATCTTTAGTACCCATCACGTTCTCTACGAACCATGACACAGCCTCGGTAAAGGGGGTGAAAAGACACAACACCCATATCACACCAAACACATTGAACACCAAGTGGGCCAAAGCAGCCCGCCTTGCCTGCGTATTACCGGTCAGCGCCGCAAGGTTTGCCGTGATGGTTGTACCGATATTCTCTCCCAAAACCAGTGCTGCCCCCAATTC
>OGYL01002629.1_pt1 | contig 12446 bp, 10 predicted proteins | sample 1576541 | NCBI WGS metagenome assembly OGYL01 (sample SAMEA3541551, study PRJEB24748) | human gut metagenome | biome: human gut; feature: human-associated habitat; material: faeces | place: China | collected 2012 | reverse complement strand
ACCTCTTAGAGTTATCCTTAACGGTCTTGGTAAGGATGCTGCTAAGATTATCTCAAGAATTAACGGATTCACATTCGTTGAGACAGAGATGGATTATTCAACAGGCGAAGTAAAGGAAATCTCTAGAACAGCATATTCAGATGGTCTTCGTTCTAAGGTTAACTGTTACGGCGCTAACGATGTAACAGAAGGTGTTGCAATCATGTGGAAGGAGAATGTTGATATATCTATCACAGGTAACTCAACAAACCCTACAAGATTCCAGCATCCAGTTGCAGGTACATATAAGAAGGAAAGACTTGAAGCTGGAAAGAAGTACTTTTCAGTAGCTTCAGGTGGTGGTACAGGACGTACACTTCACCCAGATAACATGGCAGCAGGTCCTGCTTCTTATGGTATGACAGATACTATGGGACGTATGCACTCAGATGCTCAGTTCGCAGGTTCTTCATCAGTCCCAGCTCACGTTGAAATGATGGGATTAATCGGTATGGGTAATAACCCTATGGTTGGTGCTACTGTAGCTGTAGCTGTTTCGATTGAGGAAGCTGCTAAGAACGGTAAGTTCTAATAAAAAGTAATTGGCAAAATATTGGAGAGTAACAGGTGATAAAAACCTGTTGCTCTCTTTTTTAATGCTTGACTTTTAGTGAAAATGTGGATATTCTTTACGGAATATAAAAGAATGAGAGATAATGAAAGGAAGATTATGAATTTTTTAGTTAATAAAATACTTGATGATGGTAGCGTTTCATATGGTCTTACAGGCTCAGGATATGTGGTATTAATAATTGTCTGTGTCTTATTAATGACTATAGGATGTTTTGCAAGAGATAATAATAGTAAACTGAATGTAAAACATATTGCATTTGCAGCAATGGCTATGGCTCTTGCGGTTGCGACTTCCATGATTAAAGTTATTAAACTGCCAATGGGCGGTTCTGTAACACTGTTCAGTATGTTATTCATAGTGCTTATAGGATACTGGTATGGAATAAAGACTGGTCTGACAGCAGCTCTTGCATATGGAGTTTTGCAGTTATTACTTGATCCATATATCCTGAATATTCCTCAGGTGCTTCTTGATTATATATTAGGCTTTGGAGCACTTGGGTTGTCAGGAGTATTTTCTAAATCAAAACACGGTCTAGTGAAGGGATATATTATAGGAGTTATAGGCAGATTTATATGTTCTTTCTTGTCCGGCTGGATATTCTTTGCTGTGTATACACCAGAATTTTTTAATAGTGCGGTACTTTATTCAGTTGTTTACAATGGCTCGTATATCGGACTTGAAGCAGTGGTAACTCTTGTAGTTATATCCCTACCTTCTGTTAATAAAGCACTGGCATATGTTAAAAATAATCTTGTATAGAATAATTGGATAAATAATATAAAAAACTCATGCAGATTGTGGTAAATGTGATTACTTCAATCTGCATGAGCTTTTTATAAGTCGGCGTGACAGGATTTGAACCTGCGGCCTCGTAGTCCCGAACCACGCGCTCTACCAAACTGAGCCACACGCCGATATTTAAATGTGACTTATATATTATAGCGTATTTATGAGGAAGTGCAAGAGAAAGAATAAAATATATTTATATATATTTATACGATAAAAATAACTGCTATATTGACTTTAGAAATGATATATGATATATACTATATAAATAATATTACGCAATGCGATAATAAGGTAGGAATGCTATTGCAAATAGGTTTAAGAGTAGTATATAATAAATATATAAGACAAATGAAATCACTCTATCCTTATATGTGGTATTACCTGCCGTAAGTAAAAAGGGGAAGAGTATGGGGAATTTAAAAGAATATTCAAAAGAAATAAAAGAAACAGCAGCTAATCTTAGAATTATAGATGACGCACTGTTTAGATTGATGGGAGAAAAGCCGGGTGTATGTGAAGAAATATTAAGAACACTTCTTGATATGCCACATTTACATGTTGTGAAGGTTTCTGTACAGAGTGTGGTCCAGAGCTTTCAAAGAGAAATAACATTAGACGCGTTATGCATGACACAAGATGGAAGATATTGCAATGTTGAGGTGCAGAAGGGAAATTCCAATGATGATATCAGAAGGACAAGATTTCATGCGGCAGCGTTGACAGCAAAATATACACCTAAAGGTGCTGATTTTAAGAATGTTCCAGATGTTACAATTGTATATATATCTGAGTATGATGTCTTAAAGAATAATCAGACAGTGACGCATGTAACAAGGTGTATGAAGAATGATGAAAGTTACGTTCCAGTGAAAGATGGAGAAGATATAATATTTGCAAACACTTGTGTTAATGATGGCTCGGACAAATCAGAACTATTGCAGTTAATGCTTAATAAAGAAGCATTTTATAATGATAAGTTTCCACAGATTAGCAATGCGATAAGCTATTTCAAGGAGACAGAAGGAGGTCAGAGTGAAATGTGCAAGATAGTAGAAGATTATGCTAAAGAATATGCAAAGAATTCAATACAGGAAGCAATAGAAGCGAAGAAACTGGCAGATGAAGCAAAGAAACTTGCTGAAGAAGAAAAACGAAAAGCTGATGAAGCGGAGAGCAGAGCTGGCAAAGCAATTGAAAGAAATTATAGATTAATAGTGAATATCCTATCAGGAAGAACATATGAGGAAGCGGCAGACATGTTAGGGATATCGATAGAAGATGTGAAAGAAGCAGAAGCAGCGATAAAGGCTATTGATAAATAATTAGTGTCTGTAGTTGCAATGATGAGTTATTTCGGACCGGTTGTTGCACTTGATAATCTTGTAAGTACATTGCAGAACACATTTGCAGCAGGAAACAGAGTGTTGGATATTCTTGATGAACGCCGGTAACTAAGAATATCACAGGTTGTGAGGAAGTTGAATTTAATTGTGCAGCTACTGAAAATGTTACATTCTCATATGGTGAGGAAACTATAATTTCTGATGTATCAATTCCGGTTCTAAAAGGAAGCATTATTGGAATTTCAGGAAGAAGCGGAAGCGGTAAATCAACAATTGCAAAGCTTGACGCAGCAGATGAGAAGATAATTGAGGCGTGCAAAAAGGCTTCAGTACACGATTTCATATCAAAGCTTCCTGATGGATACGACACTAATGTCGGTGAACTGGGAGATATGTTATCAGGCGGAGAGAAGCAGAGAATCGGGCTTGCTAAAGCATTTTACATGACGCGCCATTCGTGCTTCTTGATGAGCCGACAAGTAATAAAGTCGAGACAGAATAAACTTGCAAAATGTATCTTAAAAGGGCAAAATATACTCGTATTATTTCATTGATTAAAGGTAAGAAAGAAGGATAGATATGGGACACGAACTTACTAAGAATGATATCAAAAAGATGGAAGAAGAGATTGAGTACAGGATACATGAGGTAAGAAAGGCTGCACTTGATGATGTCAAGGAGACAAGGGCTCAGGGGGATTTAAGTGAGAATTTCGAGTATCATGCAGCGAAAAGATTTAAGAATAAGAATGAAAGCAGAATAAGATATCTGCAGAGAACGATTAAGAATGCGACTGTTATTGATGATTCATCAGCAGATGATGAGGTTGGTGTTAATAATACGGTTGAGGTATTGTATGAGGATGATGAAAGTACTGAGACTATTAAAATTGTTACTACAATCAGAGCTGATTCATTAAGCGGTATGATCAGCATAGAGTCGCCTCTTGGCAAGGCTCTTCTTGGGCATAAGAAGGGTGACAGGGTGCTTGTACAGGTTAATCCACAGGTTGAATATTATGTTGTTATCAAGAGTATATCTAATACTGATGATTCTGATGATAGTATAACAAGTTATTAATAAAATATAAAATATATATTATTAAGTTGACATGGTGGCGGTACACTTATATAATCTTAGTATACATTTATTTGTGTAAGATTATCATAAGGGGTGCCGCTTTTGCAGTTTAATGAAGCACAGATACAGGCTATACAACATAATAAAGGACCGTGTATGGTAATTGCCGGGCCGGGTTCAGGAAAGACTACGGTTCTTACACACAGGGTAAGATATCTGATTGAGAGGTATGGCGTTAATCCATCAGATATTCTTGTTATTACATTTACTAAGGCTGCTGCTGAACAGATGAAGCTTAAGTTTAAGGGGCTGTCAGAGGGCAGAAGCTCCGCAGTGACATTTGGCACATTTCATGCAGTATTTTTTACAATACTTAAGGCAGCATATAATTATTCTGCACACTGTATTATTAAGCCGCAGATACAGCATGAATTTGTGAAAGACCAGCTGTGCAGGCTTGAACTGGAGTATGATGATGAGAAGGAAGCTGTAGCTGGTGTTTTGTCTGAGATAAGCCGTGTTAAGGGTGAAGCTGTTAATATAGATGAATATGAGAGCAGAAGTATTCCACCACAGAGCTTCAGAATGATATATAGGGCATATGATGATATGCTTTTAAGGAAGCATTTGATTGATTTTGATGACATGATAGTATTGTGCCGTGATCTTCTGATGCAGAGAGAGGATTACAGGAGGGCATGGCAGAATAAATATAAATACATTCTGATAGATGAATTTCAGGATATTAATAAGGCACAGTTTGATGTTGTGAGGATTCTTGCTGACGGATACAGAAATCTTTTCGTGGTTGGGGATGATGATCAGAGTATATATGGATTCAGGGGTTCTGCTCCACAGATAATGTTAGATTTCAATAAGTATTATAGTGATGCAGTAAGAATTGACATGTGTATTAATTACAGGTCAACTGGCAATATTGTGCTTGCTTCAAGGGCTGTAGCAGAGGAGAATGAGCATCGTTATTATAAAGATATAACGACGTACAATTCACAAGGAGATACTGTGTCTGTATATGAATTCAATAGTCTGAATGATGAGAAAGCATTTGCTGCATCTGAGATAAGAAGACTCATTGACAGCGGAATAGCATCTGATGACATTGCTGTGTTATCAAGAACTAATGTAATTGGGAATATGTATATGTCAAGGCTTGAAAGTGATGGGATTCCATGCTGTGATTATTCGGCAGTACAGGATGTATATGAGCACTGGGTAAGCAAGGATATTCTGACATATATAAGGATAGCACTTGGCAGCAGGGAAAGAATGGATTTTCTGCGGATTATTAATAAACCACTCCGATATATAACACGTTCATATATTACACAGCCGGCAGATATTAACGCATTGAAGAGGTGTTGTGAGGGAAATGAGCAGATGAGTAAACAAGTGGAAAAGCTGGTGTCTGATATTAATATGATAAGAAATATGTCTCCATTTGCGGCGGTTAATTATATAAGAAAGGGCATTGGTTATGATGAATATATAAGGGATTATATATATGAACATAAGGCTGATAAGGAAGAATTATATAATGTGCTTGATGAACTGACACACAGGGCATCTCGGTATATGAGCCTTTCACAATGGCTTGATGGAATTGTGGAATATCTTAAGCAATGTGATACTCAACGTAGGAACAACACGGCGGAAGGTGTGCATATGCTTACAATGCATGGCTCGAAAGGGCTTGAATATAAGATTGTGATGGTGATGGATGTATGTGAGGGAATAATACCGTATAATAAGGCGGTTTTAGATGAGCAGATAGAAGAGGAGAGAAGACTTTTTTATGTTGCTATGACAAGGGCAAAAGAAAAGTTGTATCTTCTGTACCCCAAGCAGAGATACAACAAAGATACAACCCGGTCACGCTTTATAGAAGAGGTTCTTACTGCTCGTTATCCTCTTCTTCGTACAGATCTTCATACTCCATAGCATCTAATTCTTCGTCAAATGCTTCAGATACAAGCTCATATTCTTCATCAGATTCAATATTCTCAAGTACAGGTTCGTTGTCGCCTTCAACCTTGTATCTGTAAAGATATACCTCATCGTTGTCTGCAGCTTCACCATCAAGTGGAAGAAGTGCGATATAGTCGTTATCTCCAGCAGGGAATATGCGTATTATTGCACATTCACATTCTGTGTTATCGTCAAGCATAAGAGTTACTGTGTTATATTCCTGATTATTATTCTCCATAATGTCTCCGTTCTGCCAGTAATGGCTTTAGTATTTTCTCTACTCTAACAAATATTATGTATAAAAGCAATGAAAATAAAGAAAAAACACTTGCTATTTTATTATGTAAGGTGTATATTATGTATAAGTTAATAATTTAAGTCAAAGGGGACGATTTTAGCAACAACGCTAGGATTGTCCCCTTTTTGGTTAAATTAATAGCATTTACAACGAATATTATAATCTGGAGGTTCACGCCATGGATAAAATCGATAAGAAGATAATTACATTATTACAGCAGAATGCAAGAATGCCATTAAAGGCACTCGCCGAGAATGTTTTCCTTTCATCACCGGCTGTTTCAGCAAGAATTGAGAGACTTGAGAAGGAAGAGATTATTGAAGGATATGAAGTTAAGATTAATCAGTTAAAGCTGGGATATCATATAACAGCATTTATTAATCTTGAAGTTGCTCCTGTGCAGAAACCGGATTTCTATCCATTTATCAAGTCATGCCCTAATGTTGTTGAATGTAACTGTGTAACAGGCAATTATTCAATGCTATTAAAAGTTATGTTCCCAAGTACCATGGAACTTGATACATTTATCGGCCAGCTTCAGAAGTTCGGAAGAACAAGTACACAGATTGTGTTCTCAACACCTGTTGCTCCAAGAGGTATTGATGTTAATCAGGAGATGCCTACAGATAATTAAATTCATCAAAAGTTCATAATTATTTAACCTATTAACACTGTCAGACACTTGCTGTTCTGGCAGTGTTTTTGTTATAATTATCTGAGTTTAAATTTCGTGTTACGAGGAGGTATTATGAGTAAGGCTTCAGATATATTAGATAATGTAAGTAAGGTGATTGTGGGTAAGAGAAATGTTTCAGAACTTGTTCTGACAAGTATTATTGCTGGTGGACATGTTCTCCTTGAAGATGTTCCGGGTACAGGCAAGACTATGATGGCGAAAGCATTTGCAAAGAGCATTGATGGACAATTTTCAAGAATTCAGTTTACACCAGATCTGCTTCCTTCAGATATTACAGGTGTGCATGTGTTTAACCAGAAAGATGGTGAATTCGTATTCAGAAGAGGTCCGGTATTCGCTAATGTTATTCTTGCAGATGAGATTAACAGGGCAACACCTAGAACACAGTCGGCATTGCTTGAATGTATGGAGGAACATCAGGTTACTGTGGATGGTGAATATTCTAAGTTAGAAGAACCATTTGTTGTAATTGCAACACAGAATCCTATTGAGACAGCAGGAACTTATCAGCTTCCTGAGGCACAGCTTGACAGATTCCTTATGAAGATTAACATGGGTTATCCAGAGAAAGATGATGAGGTACTTATTCTTAACAGATTCTTAAAAGAAGATCCTTCTAAAGAACTTTCAACAGTTGCAACATGTGAAGATATTGTTGCAATGAAAGAAGATGCGAAAAATGTATATGTTCACCCAGTGCTTATTGATTATATTGTTGAACTGGCAAGGATGACAAGACAGCAGGATAATGTATCAATCGGTGTAAGCCCGAGAGGAACTCTTGGTATGCTCAATGCGGCGAGAGCATATGCGTATGTTGCAGGCAGAGATTATGTTGTACCAGAGGACATCAAGATACTTGCACCTGTAGTATGGGCACACAGAATTGTGTTACAGACAGGTTACATGAATATGGATAATAAAGAACAGATTGTAGAACATGTTGTTAATAACACAGCAGTTCCTACTGAAGATTGGAAAAGATAATGAATGTATTATTGATGCTTATTGGTGTACTTATAGTATATCTGGCAATTAAGCTTGTATTTCGTTATAACTGGAATAAGGGGCTGGGTGTCGCTCTTGAATTTGAGAAAAAGCATGTTGTAAATGGCGAAACAGTTAATGTTGTTGAGGTTATATCCAACGAAAAACGTCTGCCGCTGCCATGTGTGAATCTTAAGTTTCAGGTGGACAGGGAACTTGAATTTCCTGGAACAGATACTAATTCAAGTGTGTCAGACCTTACATACCGCAATGATGTGTTCTCATTTCTGGCTAATCAGAGAATTACAAGAAGAATTCCTGTTAAATGCAATCACAGAGGTGTGTTCAGAATATCAGGAGTACAGCTTACATTTGCCGGACCATTTATGAATGAGATTAATGTTCTCAAAGTGGGTAGTACCTGTGAGATAACAGTTTATCCTAAGACTGTGGATAGTAAGAGATTCAGCTTTATAAGAAGCAGAATATCAGGAGAAGCAGAACGTAAGAAATATATGCTTGAAGATCCATTTGTGTTCAGAGGAATAAGAGATTATACAAGCAACGACAGCCTAAAGAATGTGAACTGGAAGGCAACAGCGAGAACAGGTAATCTGTGTGTTAATGAATATAATGAGTCAATCAGCCGTAATGTATGTATTCTTCTTAATCTTGAGGATGATGGAATGCTTACATATGATTCGGTTAATGAAGAAGCAATAAGTCTTGCAGCTTCTGTGGCAGAAGAATTCATCAGACAGGGAATTAATGTCTCTCTAATTAGTAATGCATGTGATGTTGACACAAAGGAAGCAGTTGGTATAAGAGAAGGATCAGGAGTTGGACATCTTGGAAGTATTAATACTGTACTTGCAAGAATGGATTTAAAGCTTGAAAAAGAAGAGTTTGCAGCGTTTATTAACAGAACATTTATAAAAAATGTTTCTGTCCAGAGTAGTGACAACAGTGTATATGTTGTTATATCAGCGAGCAGAAGAAAGAAGCTGCAGCAGACTATGCAGAAGTTTGAGAAAAAGTATGGACAGGTTATATGGATTGTTCCATATATGACTGGTGGAGAATACAGCCTTGATTATTGTGGTATCAGACCAGAGGGCTGGGAAGTGAAATAAGTTTATCAGGAGATAACATATGAATGAGTCGGGACAAGTTTATAATTATAATAAACTGAGAACAATAAGAACATTGACAGATATAATAAGCCAGTGTATTGTAGCGTTCGCATTTTCTGCATTTGTTATATTGGGACTTACGAATAAATCTGACAGTTATATTATTGCAACACTTCTTATGGCAGTTCCGGTTATTATAACTTATGCGGCAAGAAAGAATATACATAAGAATTTTCTATTTATGCTGATTCATGCTGCTTTGCTTATAACAGCCATTATAATTGGTAATGGAGATGCAGAGTCTACAGCATATTTTGTAAGTGTACTTGCTGTGTGTATAAGGTCTGTAAGCATAAGAGTGGCTAATGCAAGAAAAACTGAATATATGAATGAACCGCTTTATGGGAATCAGTTTGCTGATGTAACTCAGGAAGACAAGAAAGCTGCCTTGCAGGCAGGAGAGAGAATGTCACCTCTGTATTGTCTGGTTATGGTCGCAGGAAGTCTTTATGGCGGTTCAGCAGGCAACAGACTGCTTGTTAACTATGAAACAGTATTATTTGTGCTGTTTGTTCTGCTTGCTTTTCTTGCTAACCAGTTAAAAGAGCTTAATTCTCTGTTTATAAGTAATGCTGGCAAATCAGAATTTCCTGCTGAGAGAATTACAGGAATTAACATGATAATGGTCATGGTTGTGTCAGGACTTATGATTCTTGGCATGATTCTGTTCTATAGTGGGGATTATGGCAATATATTTACACTGATTGGTTCAGGTTTTGTAGCAGTTGTAAGGATAGTGCTGAAGCTGTTCTTAAGACTTATAAGAGAGAAAGAAGAAGTCTCTACGATGCCCGAAGATTCCGTGAATCCAGTCACTGATGATGATGTGGTAAAGGGAGATAACGACCTTGCATTTACTGATAATCCTGTTATGAGTGCATTATTTACAGCATTTGCAATAGTTCTTGTAATTGCACTTGTTGTATTTATTGTCTATATGATTATCAGATATGCCAAGAATTTCAAAAAGTCACAGGATAATAATGGTGATGAGATTGAATTCATTGGCAATGACAGAAGAACAGAAGCAAGGATAAAGAGACGTCAGAGAGCAGAAGAAGCTAAGAATATGCCTGTTAATATGCAGTACAGGAAGGCATTCAGAAAAGCAGCAATAAAATCATCAAAGGCAGCCAGGGATTCGGATGGTAAATCACTTGAAAATATGCAGCCACAGGATATAACAATAAACAGAATAACTGACGATGCTGATGCTGCAGACAGAATTACAGCAAGTTATGAGAAAGCAAGATATTCTGATAAGAATATTTCCAAAGAAGAACTTGAATTTATGCTTGACTTTATAAAAAATGACAAGTATAATAAGCGTACATAATAAGTAAATGCTGTGAAGAGGACTATTAGATAGGAACCAGAGTCAGAGAACTGCCGGGTGGTGCGAGGCAGTCGAAGGAACTTATTGAACTCGCCTTGGAGCTGCTACCTGAAATCATTATGAGAAGTAGGAGTAGCCGGAAGCCAACCGTTATAGTGGACAGAATATAATACAACACATTTGTTGTACGTATTCAGTGAGTGCATAGCATAGCTATGAAGAAGAGTGGTAACGCGTGAGATTTATCTTTCGTCTCTTTGGGTGGAATTGCCCATGGACGAAAGATTTTTTTATGCTTATCTTTAAGGAAGCCTTTACTTATTAACAATACATATTTATATTTTCAGGAGGTTTTAGGAATGTTTGATTACAGACAGTATGAAAGAGGCTATTTTATGCCACCAGTTAAGTGCAATGACTGGGTTAACAAGGAGTATGTTGATAAGGCACCAATCTGGTGTTCGGTTGATTTAAGAGATGGTAACCAGGCTCTTGTTGAACCTATGAGTCTTGATGAAAAGCTTGAATTCTTCCAGATGTTAGTTGAAGTTGGATTTAAAGAAATTGAGATTGGTTTTCCGGCAGCTTCTGAGACAGAATATGAGTTCTGCCGTACACTTATTGAGAAAAATATGATTCCTGATGATGTTACAATCCAGGTTCTTACCCAGGCAAGACCACATATTATTAAGAAGACATTTGAAGCTGTTAAGGGAGCTCCAAGAGCAATCGTTCATGTATATAATTCTACTTCATTAGCACAGAGAGAACAGGTATTCAAGAAGTCTAAGGAAGAAGTTAAGCAGATTGCTATTGAAGGTGCCAAGTTATTAAAGGAACTTGCTGAAGCTGATGGAGGAAACTTCCTTTTCGAATACAGTCCGGAGAGCTTTACAGGAACAGAACCAGAGTATGCACTTGAGGTATGCAACGCTGTTGTTGATATCTGGCAGCCAACACCTGATAAGAAATGTATCATCAATCTTCCTGCTACAGTTGAGATGTCACTTCCACATGTATTTGCAAGCCAGATTGAATATATGTCTAAGTACATGCACAACAGAGAGAATGTTATTATTTCTCTTCATCCACATAATGACCGTTCGACAGGTGTTGCTGATGCAGAGTTAGGACTTCTTGCAGGAGCAGACAGAATTGAGGGAACACTTTTTGGTAATGGTGAGAGAACAGGTAATGTAGATATTATTACACTTGCAATGAATATGTATATGCAGGGGGTTAATCCTGAACTCAATCTTTCTGATATGCCACATCTTGCAGAAGTATTTGAAAGACTTACACAGATGAAGATTGATGACCGTCATCCATGGTGCGGTAAGCTTGTATTTGCAGCTTTCTCAGGTTCACATCAGGATGCTATATCTAAGGGAATGCATTACAGAATAGAAAATGATCCTAATAAATGGACAGTTCCATATCTTCCAATTAATCCGGAAGATGTAGGACGTACATATGATTCAGATGTTATAAGAATTAACAGCCAGTCTGGTAAGGGTGGTGTTGCTTATGTTCTTGAACATAACTATGGAATGCATCTTTCCAGCACACGGAAAATCTGGCGGAAGTGCAAATCCTGCTGATACGCCACGACGTACAGGCACTTATCGAAATGATAAGTATCATGGCGATAGATGGCCGCCGCAAGGTCGCGGGTGGCGTAAAGCGTCGCGCCGTCGGAGCGGAGGATGATGCAGGGGGACATGTTGTCCTCGCTCAAATCAACGATAGACGCGCCCTCGGAGATGGTCAGCAGGTTCTTTTCCTTCAGTTCGTTAATAACGCGATCCATCTTGTCGTTATAGAACGATTCGCCTGCATAGGAGTCAAACGTAACGCCCAGCAGCTTATAGACGCGCTCGGTATCGCGCAGAGTCAGCGCCTTGAACCAATTGAAGATGCGCAGGGCTTCCTCGTCGCCATCCTCAATCTTCTTGAACCACGCGCGGCCCTGATCGTCCAGCGCGGGGTCTTTCTCGGCCTCCTCGTGGAACTTGACGTACAGGCGCACCAGTTCGTTCACGCCGCCCTTTTCCACCTCTTCCTCGTTGCCCCAGAGCTTATAGGCGCAGATCATCTTGCCGAACTGCGTTCCCCAATCGC
>OGYL01002628.1_pt1 | contig 12447 bp, 17 predicted proteins | sample 1576541 | NCBI WGS metagenome assembly OGYL01 (sample SAMEA3541551, study PRJEB24748) | human gut metagenome | biome: human gut; feature: human-associated habitat; material: faeces | place: China | collected 2012 | reverse complement strand
TTCCCCAATTTGTGCTATAGGGGTATCATATGAATACGTGTTCATATGTTCATGTTTGCAGTAGAGATAAAGCATAGACATTATATCTATGCTTGTGTTAAGTCAATATGAATTGTAGTAAATCCTATTCTTATACTCTTAACTTGCGCGATAGCATAAGGGTAGTCATTGCCCCAATTAATATAACCATCATACAAGAACCAATTTACGGGGAACGTATTCCAAGTAGCTTCGTAGTAAATGATTGTTGGAACTGTTAACCCTTGAATTGGATAGCCTCCTACTGGTGTGTTTTGGATTTGGAACATAGGAGTATTTTTATAAGGGCCTAGCTGTCCTAGATTTGTACAAGCTAGCTCAATATAATTTTGCTCGTTTCCCGTCGCTTGAAAACAAATAGTACATAAATTATTGACGTACTGAATTTCAAAATAAGGTCTACCATGTCCAATAGTGACGCTATAACCATAAGAACCACTATATCCTACCGCTTTATTATCGCTAAAAGTTTCAATATAATTAATTGAACCATAAAGAATAGCCTTATAAATATATTTAGCAAGATACTTACTTGCTGTAGTGTTTGGATGAATATTATCACTAGTATTTATAAAATCTTTATTGTGCATGATCCAATTAAGATTATTAATAAAATCGCAGTCGCCATCCATCCAAATATGGAATGCTGTGTTATAATATTGAAAACGTTCAAGTTTTCGATACCATCCAATAAAACCAAGATGGATTTTACAATTAGGTAACACACTTCTAACTTTAATTAAAAATTCACTTAAACGATCTCTAATTTCCTTTTCAGTGGCAATGGAAGCGTGTAGAATGTTTCCGTCGTTCGCACCTCCAAAAACATATAAATCAGTAATGCTATTCTTTTGATCTTGAGTCCATGATGCAGTATTACTATTAAAAATATTAATGAACGCTTCACTCTTATTATAAGGCCAACCAAAACCAGCACCACCAACACTCCAATTATAAGCATAAATAGATTTAGGTATCATACTTTCAAGTAAAGTTGAAAAAGAAGATCCTCCCACGCTTTCGTCTACCCCATAACTATCCGTCATAAGAATAAATTTTCTATCTTTAAGTTTAGAGAATTTATCATCAACTTTTGTCATAAAATCTTGTAATTCTTTATCAATACGTGTAACGGTTGCATCAAGTTCTTGTTTATTTTGTTTAATAAGTTCACGACCCTCACTATCTTTAAATAGATAAGTTCCGCTACTCATTTCAAATTTATCAATATATTTATTCATGTTTTATTATCTCCTTATAAGATTTTTGTTGTTGGTGGATTAGTCAAATTATTAGTAAATACAAATGATAAGCTTGTGTCATCCTCATTGTAAATACCATCAAGTGTAATTTTTCCACTTGCTAACAATTCGTTGATATTTTTTTCAATTTCTTCTAAAAACCTTGCGTAAATATCTATTAAACCTTTGTAACCATCAATCAAATCTTTATACTGTTTAATTAAAAACCCTAAATCTTGATCATAATTTCCCGTATGTGGATAATCATATAAAGCCATATACATTCCTCCTTAATATGGTAATTGATTTGTGTAAGCTACGTGTAGACAAAATTCATCAAAAAACATTCTAGCAATTAATTCGTATATATTAAAGCTACTTTGTAATTCAATTTCTTGATTAAGCATATCAGCCGTAGTCGTTACACCAATGTTGCCTTTTTCAGTATCTTCAATAGTAAGTTTTATATTTTCTTTTTCATTTCCTCTAGTTGTATTATTTCCGTTTTCATTTCTATTATTACGATTGCTTGTTTTACTGTCATTTGAAAAACCCGCATTATCAAAAGCGCTAACTTGATTAACATCTTCTCCACTATCATTAATAGAATTGCTGTGTGAATCATCAACAGTATTATCTTTACTTCTTACAGTAGTCTCAATATGCATTTTTGTACCGTCTTTGTTCCAAATAGGGTTGTAATCTTCTCCATATTTCAAAGAATAAAGATAAACGAGCTTATCAAATTGTTCTTTGTGTTTTTTGAAAAAGTATTGCACCTTTATTTGTAATATTTCAATTTCAGGATAAATAGGCTCATTCATACCGCAAACATCCATAATACTATTAATCAACGTATCTTTATCTAATTTTTCATTAATATCAATGTCTTTAAAAACTTCATCATAAGTATATAATTGACAAATACTTGCAAAACTAAACATTTTTATCAACCACCATTTCTTGTTTAATTGAATCTATTACCCTTGAATTAATAGAGAAATGCAAATTAGTAATATCATCAAAATTAGGGTTTTCATTGATTTTTTTAGCGCATTCATTAAGTGAATCAATAAATCGCACGATTGTGCATCGTACCTCGCTATTATTTGCATTAACTTCATCGCTATTTAACCTCTCTCTTTTATCGGTGTTAGCGTTATTGATCCCTATTTCAGTTAGAAACTCATTCATAATACTTCTTTTAGTCAACAGTAAATCATTACCGATATAGGTATTTTTAACATTTAAGAAATAACCGCTGTCATTGTCTTTATTTAAACTTTTCATCCCTTTTTTTAAAAATACCGCTGGATTTCCACGTGAAACATCGTCATACATTTTTTGTAAAGATTTTACTTGTGCGTCCGTTTCCGCTTCAAAAACATGAGCTACTCTTGAATTGTATAATGAAACATTTAAAGAACAGTCAATGTTTGCTAGCAAAACAGCATACCTATTGATTAACGACATAACCCCTTGAAATTTATTATATTCATAATTTATATATAATAGTTCCCCTTTTTCGCCTATTTTTTCATCAATAGTTCGTAGCACAGGGTTATTAACTAAAACATTCGTCGGCATGTAATACATATTTTGACCATAAAATCCGCCCTCAAGTGCTAACGTTCCTATGTCAGTTTTTACAACAGGTATATATCCATTTGTTAAAAGAACATCCCACATATTATCAATATTCCAATTTGACGGATAACCATCAACAGTTAAAACGCTTTTTAATTTAGTCATCAACTGAAATTGATAATAGAAGAAAGAGTTATTAGTTATATCGTTTACGGATTTAGGATTATGATGAAAGAACCCTTTTACTAGATCAGTAAACCCATTTCCATATTTGTTTTTACTCAAGATAGACACCTCCATTTAATAATGAATCAATTTCATCTTTATATTGTTTTGGGGCCCATGTAGACACGTTCGCGTTCGTTGTTTGCACATATCCACTTAAACCACTTAAAGCAACTACTTTATTGCAAGGACGACCATAATTAGTAGTCATATTCGATGGATCAACATTCGTATCATGAGAAATAACCACTATTTCTATATTTAAAGTTGAATCCATAGAGATTGTATTACCATAACTTCCAACACTTCCTACATTCGTAGCCATAGATGAAGTAGTCGCATTGAATAAATTTCCAATAGCACCGATAGGATTAGTAAAAGCTTGTAAACCAGCTGAAGCCATAGAAGAGATACCACTTGCTAAATTGCCTTGTGTCGTCGTTGAAATTTGAACATTACAGCCCATGTTAGCAGTACAATAGAAATCTTTTCCTTTATACGCGATAGTTCCCGTAGCACTATCCTGAAAAACATCAATAGTAATAGAGCTATCCCCTATATAATTATCGGTATTAAGTTGTAAATACCCGTAGCAAGGTAAAAGTAATAATAAAGACGTATATTGACTACGGTTTCTAAAGTCTCCGCTTGAAAAATTCCAAGGGATTGAAATAGAAGTTTGTGCAAAGTCATGACGATTTACAAGAGTTCCACTAGCACCAGTCTTATAACCACCCGCTAGAACGATGTTCATAGGTCTACCGCTTGTTGAACAACGGGGCACATAAGTGCAACCCGTGATTGCTTGAGCGGTGTTGCTTAACATTTTAGAAACTGCTTTTGATGTATCAACAAATAATTCCGCAAAAGCGTTTGTCGACAAAGCATTTTGTAAAGTTTTGAGGGAATCTTCCGTCAATCCTTTCATACTAGCACCACCCTCTCCAATGTATGTAACAACATATAATGGAGACCCCACGATAGGATAAGTTACCACATTTGTTTTAACTATATAATTAGGTTTCGTTGATAATCTAGTATCTGGTATACCTATATCATAGGCGCTAGAGGAGTAAAGAACATAAGCCGTTGTACTTTTTATATCATTTTTCCATGTAGCTAGAGGATCTAATTCACAAGAAATCGTCCAAACCCCGTTTCTAGTATTAACGATATCCGTTATATAATAAAACCAACTACCCCAAGATAGATACGAATAATTTGTTGGGTTTGTATTTAAAATAAAAGAGGGGTTGTAATGACTACACCCCTCTTTTAAATTAACATTGATAGTTTCTCCTTTTGAGGGCCTTTTAGTAGAATTTCTACGTTTAACAAAATTGTATAGTGTTATTTCCATATAACACAACCTCTCTTTCTATTTAGTAACTTCATCAGTAGCTTTATCAGCTAAATAGAAAACTACAAAGTTTTCACTTAAGTCATTAAAGTACAACTCTTTATGATGATAATAAGTGTTATAATATCCACCAGCCGAGTTAAATGGTGTTGTCGAATTCCAACTATCTTTTTTATATAAACCTAACGCGTCACGGTCATATAGAATCGCTAAAATATTACTTTGTGAAATTGCTTCAGCGTTATCACTTGATGGTTTGACATTAATAGAATCCGGAGATTTAATACTTTGCCAAAAACTTGTAGTATGATAGTTATTTAATTTAACATAACCATCTCTAAAAGCTTGATATTGGACGACTGTTTCTAATCTACTTTCAAAGTCTTCTAAAATACGTAAATGTTGTAATGCTTTTGGGGTATGTCTTGTTTGTGTTCCGTCATTATAGATTTTAGTCATATTTTCCATATACTTTGAAATTAAATTAATACGAGATACACAATAAGCTAAAAATTCTTTATCGTGTTTGCAAGTGTTAACTGTTAATTTTTTACCAGTTTCAGTATTGTACATTTCCAAAAGATTGAAAGTACATTTTTTCGATTTTAAACGTTCCGCGATAAAGTTATTAATACAGTTTCTAGCTAACCCCTCTAAAGATAATTCAATAGCGTTTTGAACTTCTCCATAAATTGCTCCAATGAATCCATTCATAGCATTTTCACTAGTGAAAGCTTCTTCTAACTGTTCTCTTTTAATAGTCACATAAAATTGATAAGGTGTTTCAGTTGTGAAAAATGATTGTGTCACTTTAGGTTTAGCTACCTTATACATATCTACTGATTGCCCATCAACTAAAGAATAGCTTTCATCTTCCGTAGCTTTCGGCATAGATACTTTGATTTTTTGAACGATATTACCCCATTGCATAGAGTCAAGAACCATATCGCTATATTTTGATTTATATTCTCTAAATGAAATAATAGTTCTACCAATACGTTGAGCTAACGAATTTAGCCAAGTGTCCGCAAGACCATTTGTAGTTAAAACGGTTTGACCTAATGAGATTAAACCAGCTTCATCTACTACAGTTAAATCAGTAACACCCATTGTTTGAGAGTTTACTGAATTTACAATATTATAAATTTGTTTTACTGCCATTTTTATTTCCTCCTATTCATATCTTGAAAAACCTTTAAATGGGTTTTCGTCTTTCTTTTCCACATTTGCATGTAAAATTGTTTGTTCTAATTTTTTAACTTTCTTCTCTAGTTCTTTACTTTTTTGTTCTAATTTGTCATATGTTTCACGTGAAACATAGTCCGCTTGTTCTTGCTCTTGTTCTTGTTCTTGTTCTTCTTGTTGTTCTTGTTCTTGTTCTTGTTCTTCTTGTTGTTCTTGTTGTTCTTCTTGTTGATCCATAGTTTTACCTCCTTTAGACCTTTTATTTATAAATAAAAGTGGGAGTAAAAGATATCCCTATCAGTACCAGCTTTCCAGCCGTTGGATTTGTACCCTCCCATGTATTATTATATATAACATTTTAATCGTTGTCAACGTATGATGTTTTTTAATTTTAGTTTCAAGTCATAGTCTTGATAAGCTATCATTTTATTATCAATATATAAATTTAACTCCCATGACTTTTCACGCTTGAATAGTTTTTCATCATCAAAACAAGGGCATTGACTTTTCATTTTTGAAACGTAAATAATGCCACTATCCTTAACTTGGTAAAAATATAGATTTTCAAATGAAAAAAGTGGTAAAAGTTTATTTCTTTGAAATTTTTTAATATCGCTAAAATCATCATTGACAAATATATTTGATGTTGACATTTTAGTGTAATCAGCTTCACTTCCTAAAAGCCTATATAGAGCAGTTTTCTTTTTCTCTCTTGATATTGGTACGTCAATAGGTAAATGTAAATAGAGACCTCTTTCTTCATCAATGAATTTTTCCGTTCCCGTTTGTATCATAGCCATAATTTTACTAGGAAGCTCTAATTCTCTCAAGATAGCGTTGTCAAGCATATTTGCATTACCGCATAATATAATTTTTACGGGTTTTCTACCGTTAACTTCTCTATTACGGTTTACAGTTTCAATCATATCAAAAAACAATGTTGCTTGTTTTTTATCAATAGCCGTTTTTATAGGCGATTTAGATATGAATTCATCATAGAAAATGTAGTCGTAGTCATCAAAATCAGTACCACGATATTTTGCAAATGTTGATAAAGCACCTGCAATTCCATATGAACGTTTTATTATTCTTTCATCATCTTTTTGTTCAACTTCTTCTATCAAATATACTTTTTTCTCTTTTGTAATCTCAATATTTGTATTGCAATCTCTATTGATTGCTTTAAATGTGTTTGACTCTCTAGTCAAAGACATTTCCATTTCATTTTCACTAGTTCGTAAATAAATAAACTTTCTATCATTATCAGTTATTAAACCTTTTTGAATTGAATAGGATTTGCCGATACCTCGACCACCTATAAACAAATAAAGGAAATAGTCTGTATTTTTGACTATTTCCCATGCGTTAAAATAAAGACCTTTTTCTTTATTCATTTTAAATTTTTGCTTCTAATGAATAGAAAGTGTTACCGCTTTTTGATGTTCCACTAGTGATAATAACGTCAACTGTAGCGATATCAATATCATTATCATCACATAAGTCTAATAATTCTCTAAAACTATTCATAATCGTTTTAGAGTTTGTTCCTAAAATTTCTCCAGCATCAGTTAGAAAACTAATGCAATCCATTTCTTCTACTTCTCCCGTTTCGACTGTAGTAACTTGTGATTTTGTAAAAACATAGTCTTTAATTTTAAAGACGTTGTCTACAAACTTTTTACAAGCAATAGATGAATTTGATTTAGCAATAGCCATTGCTTTTAATGGTTCTGTGTTTGTTTCTACTACTTTGATTTTTAATTGTTTTGACATTTTTCTTACCTCTTTTATTTTTCTTTCTCACTCACTATTTATGCGGACTTGTGACCGCCTATCTCATTTTTGTGGTGTGACGTCGAATACTTTGATACATATACAAATACTGTTATTTTTAATGTTGTGTTATTTAATTGTAAATTTTTTTGAGATAGGTTAGTTTAAGAAAGAACCTATTTTTTAGGTCTTTCATACGCTTCTTCAATAATCATAATAACTTCATTGAATGTGTACCACTTATAATATTTATGAATTTTTAGAAAATCATCTAAAGTAAAATTTTTTCGATTTAATTTATTATAAGCAGTTGCTTTACAACATCCTAAAGCTTCCATGATATTTTTGATTGTCAAAGTTGGTAAATCTTTTTTATATTCTCTAGTCATATTTACTTCCTCTCTTACTAAATTAATTCTAACATTATAGAATTCATTCGTCAATATCTTTTCTTGAATTTTCTAACATTTTTAATAAAGTTTTGTTTAATTCCTCGAATTTATTGCTAAATTCCTTTAAAGTTGTATTGTTATACCACATAAAGTAAATTAAACACGCAACGGCAACCCCGTTATTTACAAATAAATTCACAATTTCTTCCATGTTTATTCCTCGCTTTCTAAGCCGTTTAAAATAGATAGCATTACATCAGTCATTCCCAAAGTGTACGTAGCATCTACTAACGCTATATTACTAGCATTTTCAATTTTACAGCCTTGAACTGTAATAAAATGTTTTTTATCGTCATTATAGTAGACTGTTTTTCTACCACTATTTATAAATTCAGTACCAATTTTAAACTTTGACAAACCACCTTTTTGTTTTAGTTCTTTAGCACCACTTTTTTTATTTAGTCCTGCTACTGTGATTCCTATTTTATTATTTTGTTTAAAGGCATATTTTTTTGCGCCTAACGTAACAAATTCATCATAGCCTTTTTCTCTATCATACAATCCTAGAAAATATTTATGATTACCTACTTTGACACTATTTATTATATCATTGTCACGACACCAGGCAATCATTTCTTGATTGATATGTTCAAAAACTTCATCATGATGACCGACATATTTAACACTATCAGTATCAATGTAAACACAATCTAAACCTATTTTATCAATAGCTTTTTGTAAATTTGTTCGACAAATAGCAGTAACAAATAGACCCCATTGATATGTTAGAAAATTGTTTCTCTTTTTGTAATAATAATCTAAAGTAGAATTTTCTCCTTTTTCCCATTCATCGTTGAATAAATTTTCTTGTCTAATAATATCAGTAACAATCATACCGTACAAAGAATTTAATTTATTTTTAGATTTCATATATTCGTATTCTTTTTCTTCAATTCCTTTTAATTGCGATTTCAAAGTGAAAAATTCTATTACAGTATCAGTTAGTTCTTTTGGTAGAAAGCCTTTGTGAGAATAGTAGAAATCTTCTACACGTACATTTTCCTCATCATATTCATATTGATTAATGAAAATTTGATAGTCATAGTTAGTCATAGCAATTTTAATAAAGTCAGCTTCTAATACACGACCGTTGTAGCAATATTCTTTACCCTTAAACTTACCATCATATGACGGTGCTATAAATTCTATACATTTTGAATAAGGAATGTAGGGAAAAGGAACTCCTTTTTTTAATTTAACATTTTCAAATGAATAATAGGCTAGTGTACAATAACGAATATTATAATCATCTAGCATATCAAGCGATGTTATTGTTACTTCTTCAAAAGGTGTTATAGGATAAAGACCACTAATCATAGCATAAGGGTATGCACTTGACATATCATAAGACGAGACGTCATAGTTGATAAAGTTTGTTTTATAACGGTTTGAAGCCGTGTTACCACCTCTAAAAGCGTCCTTGCACAGAGTATATAATTTATCATTTAGTTTTAATTCTAAAAATTGCTTTCTATTTTTCTTGTTTTTTCTCATATTATTACGACATTCTCTACGTACATAACCCGTTGACGTTAAGGGGATTGTTGTGAGACTATCTTCTTTTAATAGATAAATAATAGCTTCATACAATCCCATGACGTCATTAAAACAATAACCTAATTCGCTCATTGTTAAATTGGTTTGAGGAGTAAAGACTTTATGGTAGTCTAAATCGCCCGTACCTTTAAAATAGTGTGCGTTTGGTGTATTCTCAATGAATTTTTTCAAATTCATATTTGATAGTAAATAAGAACATCTAAATTCTATATTGAACTCTTTCGATATTGCTTTTAATGGTTTTCGTTTATCAATAGCGAACACATTTTCAAGTTTGATCCATGAATAAAGAAATTGAAATTCATAAGAAAAGTTATGTATATAACATACTAATTTATGATTTTCATCAAAATTTTTTAACGCTCTATTCATTTTTCTCAAAAAGGTTAGAAAATCGTTCCATCTTCTTCCAAAACATACGTAACCATCAATACATACTTGCCAATGGTACATATAACCCTCAAAAGAACCGTCAGTTTTTTCGATTGTTGATGTTTCAATGTCAAACGTCATTAAATGTTCTATATATCTTTTTGTTGGTTGAATTAAAGGATTTGATTTCTTAATTCTAAAATATGGAAAATCTTCTTGATTGTACGCTTTTACAACAGCTTTACTATTGTTGAAATTTACTAAACACCCTTGCATAATTATTTATCCTTATTTTTTCTTGTTTTTAAAGCTTGAATATTTCTTCTAAATTTATCCTTATCAAATTCGCGTGTGAAACGTGTCCATTCTCTAATAAATTCTTTATCACTTACACCACTCAAACGTGCACTTTCCCAGTCTTCAATCAAATTTGTAGATCCATAGCCTTTGTCTTTGGCGTCATTTAAGAATTCACCTCCGCCAAGTTCTAGAAACGATTTAAAATCATTAACATTTAGACTTTTTGCAATATTAGGTGCTGAATATTTTAATCGTGTTTGTAATGTATCAACAGCTTTTTGTAGTCCTTTTTGAACGGTTTCTTCAACATAGCTTACACTTGTTGTAGATGAAGCGTATTTAGAATATAAATCTACATTTAGATCGTAAAGCTCTTCACTTGATAATTGATCAAGTTTTCTTTTACTTGTAGTGTAACGGTTAAATCCTGTCTCGCTTTGTGTTCTTTTATACGCGTACGATTTATTTTCTAATCCAGCTTTTTCTAGTTCTCTATAACGTCTATTTATTGTACGTGATAGATATTGCGCATTTTCAATTAGTTCGTTTCTTGTTTGTTCATCGTATTTCAAACGTCTTAAACCCATTATTTTTTTATCTTGTTCTTTTATTCGTTTTTCTCTCAAATCTTCTATATATTTTTTGAGTCCTTTATTTAGTGCCATATATTACCACCTCTTAAACATTCTAACATATTAGACATTTATTGTAAAGTGTCTATTATGTGATATAATTATAGCATAAAAGGAGGAATGATTATGAATGTTGATGATTTTATAGCTAAAATTTTAGAGTATGAAAAAATGCCAACTATTTACAAGTTAGGCAAATTCATGAATAGTTATCGAAAAGGAAAAAATGGAAAGTTTTTGGAATGCGATTGTAGCGGTTTGATTAAGGGCACTTTATGGGGTTATCCTTATAATGGTAAGTATGGTAATATCTATCCAGATGTTAACGCGAATACGATTATGTCTACGTATTGTTATAATCAATCAAGTGATTTTTCTAAAATTTCTAAAGGAGAGTTTGTTTGGATGAATGGACATATTGGAGTTTATATTGGTAATGGTAAAGTTTGCGAATGTTCTCCAAAATGGGAAAATGGTATTCAAATTACTAATTTAAATGCAAGAAATTGGAAGAAACATGGATATAGTAGATGGCTTGATTATTCTAGTAATTCTAGTGGTAATAGTTCGAAAACATGGGATATTGAAAGAATTGCTAGAGACGTGATCGATGGTAAGTATGGAAATGGTCACGAAACTAGAAAAAGAAATATTGGTTGTGATGATGCAACATATCAACAAATTAGAAAACGTGTAAATGAATTGAGTAAATGAAAAGGATAGTTTTAACTATCCTTTTTAACTGTTACTTGTATATATCTTATTGGAGATTTTACTTGTTTATTTTCGATTGTCTTATCTTCAATAATATATTCATTATGATCTAATTCTAAAATATCTAATGACATAGTGTATATAAAAGCATTATATTCTATAAATGAAGTTATTTTTAAATTGTTAATTAATAATTGAATTTCTAAACTTTGTTCATTTTCTATACTTTTTTCTTTTATTTCTTCTAGTTCATCCCATAAAATCATTTTTCATTTCCTCCTTATAATAAATAATATAAAAAGTGATAGTGCTAGACATATCATAGCGTTAGCGTTTAGTATCATTGATAACCACATCACAATCTAATATAATATTATTTCTAAATGTATCATATACTATTCTATCTAAAAAACTACCAAACCCTAAAGTATCTAACATTGATTTAGCCGACATTGTAACTATAAGCATATCAACATTAATACTGAATAAATTATATATTATATCTCCTTTACCGTCGTCTACTTTTTCTCTTAAAAAATCATATAGTGTTTTTTTCATTTTTTATCCCTCCTACATAACAAATAAATATATAAATATAACAATTAATAATGCTAAACATAGCATAGCGTTAGCGTTTAGTATCATTGATAAACACCTCGCAATCTAATATAATATTTTTTTCAACAATTTCTAACACTGGTTGACATAATAAAACATAATATCCTAATTGTCCTAACATCGTTTTAACGCTCATTTTTTTAACAATTAAATTATCATTGCTATCAAATAAATAATAAGTTTCGTCTCCTTTGCCATTTTCAATTAACGAATTTAAAACACAAATTAATGATTTTCGTTCCATATTATTTCCTCTCTTTCTTTATAATATTATTCTAACATGTTAGACAAATAAAATCAATAATTTTATTAAAATATTTATACTTTATTATTGCCCACATGAACATATGAACACGTATTCATATGATACCCCTATAGCACAAATTGGGGAA
>OGYL01002627.1_pt1 | contig 12452 bp, 15 predicted proteins | sample 1576541 | NCBI WGS metagenome assembly OGYL01 (sample SAMEA3541551, study PRJEB24748) | human gut metagenome | biome: human gut; feature: human-associated habitat; material: faeces | place: China | collected 2012 | reverse complement strand
TCTGCTCACCGCCTCGAAACATCTTTCCGCAGTTCTATATTCTTCGGGGGTGTAAATGAAGTTCAGTACATTGGCTGCTACAGCCTTGTCACACATTTCATCGGTCTTCAGCTTTTTGGCAGTATATTTTAGGACGGGGGTAGCATACGGCTCCTCATTTTCAAGCGCGAGGAGTACCATCTCCTCCGTCTGAATTGCCTTGGGGATGTTTGAGAGCGTTCCCGCGCAGGGGTACTCATAGAAGTTTTCGGTTGGATTGATGGGCATGAACCCGAAATGTTCCTTGAGTCTGTTAATGTGCGCCGTATCCATGAAATATTCCTCGCTTCCAACAGGCTATCTAACATGATACCATGGCTTACAAAGCGGCGCAATAAAAAGCCTCTCATTAAGACTGTTTTGGTGTAGAACTGTACGAGTATTAGCGTGTCACGGGGATGCCCTTCATCTTGGCCCGCTGATAGGCTTCAAAAGCCACGGACGAAATGCGGCGGTCCATCTCAGCGTCATCTTCTTCATTGTCCAGTTCTTCGAGCGTGTGGCGCTTCGAGTCGCCCCGTGTATAGCCCAAGGCGGCCATCAACTCAGGCACGGAGTCAAACGAGCCGGACAGGTCCTCGCCCTTCTCGGCGGCAGCCATCGCTGCCTGAGTCACCGCGTTAGGCACTTCCATGTCGTATGGAAATCTTCCCGCTTGGACGACAGTCGCCGCAAAAAGAGTAAATGCCTCTTCAAGCGACAGATTATATCGGTCGCAGATGGCCGCCAGTTGTTCCCTGATGCCACTTTCCAATTCAAAGGTTATTGTTGTCTTCATCCGCATCGCCACCTCCTGTACCGTTATTATACCATGCGTAAGGCGCTGCGGGAAAGAGGCTCTTAAAGAAGCAGGTGATCTGCGCGGTGGCGCAGATCACCTGCCTTGTCTGCTCAGGTAGAGGAGTTGTCTTCACTCATAGCCTTGTCGATGGCCCGGTTGATGTAGGCATTTACGGATTCACCCTGCTGGGCCGCGTGAGCCTGAATGACCTCTTTTTTGCCCTTAGGCATTACAAGATTGATGCGGTCGTAGTTGTTCTTCATGTATTTATTTACGGCCTTTTGCTGGGCCTTGCTTGCTGGGGACATAGTACAACCTCCTATTGCTACTGCATATCATGGTAGCACAAATGAATATCTGCGTAAATATACAAATTGCACATATTTACACAGATATATTTAGCGATTATGCCAGTTGATATATCTACCCAAATATGTTACAATGAATGCACAAAATAAAACAGCGGCAGTTGAGAGGAGTTGGCGCTCCTCTCAACCTGAGCAGGTGACACAACCACCTACACAACGGAAAAATCCGCACCGCAGGGAGTAGTATATCCTATTTTCAAGGGATTTGCAAGCCTTCCCTGCGGACGGATGCTCCGTCTCCTTGCCGTTTTTCGACGCACCGTGTAGGGATTATCCTGCACGGTGTTTTGTTTTGAATACGACGAAAGGAGCACGCGAGATGTACGAGGACGACAAGTACAAGGTAACGATTGATGTAACCGACTACGAATGGAAAGAACTCCTTCACATGTGCATTGACCTGCATATGTCGCCGGACGCGCTAGCAACGGCGTTCTGCAAGGAAGTTATCCGCCAGCAGGCCCTGCTGCGAATCATCGCAGCCGCGCTGGAGGAGAAGTACGACGGGATGCTGGACGACATCCGTGAGCTGTGAGAGCAGCTCCACCTACCTGAAAAAATACGAAAGGACTTAGAACTATGAACAACGGAAAGAAGACTCCTATCGGGGAGGCAATCATCCAGAATAACCCCACCGGCTACGGCCTGTTTGCAGGCATCGGCGACAATTTCAACAGTATGGGACAGGTCATTTGTGAGCTGGCGGACGATGCCATTTCCAACCTCCGCGCCAACTGCAGCGACCCAGACCTATCCATGACGGTGGTGCTGTCGTTTGAGAATTTGGGCGATGCCGTGAGAATCGGCGTGGTAGACGGCGGCACGGGAATCTCCGACCTGAACAGTGCTCTGACCATCGCCTGTCGGGATGGAGCGCAGACTCCACTGAATGAGCACGGCTTTGGCCTGAAGCACGCACTGGCCTCCTGCGACAGCGGCCCAACGCAGGAGTGGGTCATCCGTACCCGCACGAAGAAGGACGCGCAGAAGAACCGCTACCGGGAGGTCACGGCGCCCTACTCTATGGGAACCTCCGAGAACGACAAGCCCATGAAGGTTCGCTTTTACTCAGGTACGGGCGGGCTGCCTCGCCGGACCGGAACGGCCATCTCCGTCCGCTGCCCCATGGTGAAGTTCCGCACGGTCAAGCCCGACCGCAAGGCTGCTTCCTCCGATTTTCACAGCCTCGTGCGTTATGTCATCGAGGAATTGCGGTATGTCTACGCCGGCGTGCTGGCAGACACCGGCATCACCATGGAAGTGGTGGAGATCAGCGACGGCGTGGAGAAGCACCACGTCCTGACACCGCTGCTGCCGGCATGGGAGGACGGCACAGTGACGGATTACGGCGATGTTCCCTGCGACCTCGGTGGAGGCCCGCTGACCATCCGCTGCAAGTATGGTAATATCCTGCCCACCAAGGCAAATGCCGTTTACTATAAATGCAACATGAGCTCCAGTGGCGTAGAGCTGCGTATCAACGGTCGCGCCATCGAACACGGCCTTTTCGATAGGGTTTGGGGTGAAGCAGTACACCCCAGTCAGAATCGCTTTTTGGTGCAGGTGGATTTGATTACGGACAACTCCGCGGCGCTGCCTGCCACGAAGAACACCAAGACATCCTTTTGCGAGGCTGACCCGCGCCTGAAGAATCTCCTTAGTTGGATTGCCTCTTATGTGCCTGCCCCGGCCAAGGATGTGGACACCCTTGAAGCGCGGTACATCCGTGAGCTGACCGCCAAGCGGGAGAGCGACCCCAACGCCCTGCGGGTGAGCCGTGAGGAGCCTGTATTCCAGAAAATCGGGTTGAAAGCCAAGGTAGACCTGTTCGTGGGATTTGTCAATGGCGTCACCATCTATGAAGCGAAGTCGGGTAGGACGAAGGCCCTCGACCTCTACCAGCTCCGTATGTACGTGGACGGATGCGCGTTGGACAATAAGCCCGTAGACGAGGCGATGCTGATCGCCAAGAGCCACCCTGCGGAGGTGCGGGAGCTGCGGGAAATCCTGAACGGTCTCGCCGCGCCTGACGGTCGGCCCTACAACTTCCGCTTGGCGACTTGGGATGAGGAGGGTATTGTCGTCCAGCAGAGCGCTTAAGGAGTGAAGTGAAAAGTGTGCAATGATTGCACACTTTTACAGGAGAAATATATGATTATCAGAAACGCTATCAAATGCAGGAAATGCGGAGAGGTCATTGAGTCTGTTTCCCCACACGATTTCAAGACCTGCTCGTGCGGCACCTGCGCTGTGGACGGCGGCCACGATTATCTGCGGCGGTCTGCGCCGTCACTGGATGACTTCATCGACTTGAGTGTTGTCGAGTTGGAAGAACCCTCCGACACGCTGTTCTTTTCGTGAAAGCAGAGCAGCAGATCGCGGCGATGCCGCGATCTGCTGTATTACTCCAGTATGTCTTCTACGATAGCCGCCACATGGTTGAGCTGCACGGCGTTCAGGCGTTTCAGGCGGGACATCATTTCGGAGGCCTCTTTCGGTGCCTGCGTGTCGAAGTCGAAGAAATCGCAGGGAGAGATGTCGAGGTACTCGCAGATATAGAAAAACCCAGTCATGGAGGGCAGCGTCTTCCCGCTTTCGATGTTGCTGATGTAGCCGGTGTTCTGTCCGAGAGCGAGGCTCATTTCACGCGCCGATACTCCTTTTTGAACTCGGAGCTGGGCCAGCCGCTTCCGCAGGGCGTTGTCATATCCATAACAATTCATCTATACCACCTCAATGATATATTGTAACCGTTATATTTTTGATTATATTTGATTTGTGCCACCGCGAGTGCTATAATATTGGTTACAAACCCGATTGATACATTGATTTGACGGAATAAAAACGATGACAAGAATAATGCACGGCAAATACACAGCGAAGAAAGGACAAGAACTATGAAAAAGATGAAGAATTTTATCGCCCTGCTGCTGGCTCTGGTGATGACCATGAGTTTGATGGCCTGCGGCAACAAGACTGACGAGGAGACCAAGACCGGAGAGGACATCGGCTGCTACGTACAGACGACTGAGACCGGAGAGAAGGTTCTGGTGGATAAGGACGGCAACGCCGTGACCGACTACACGCTGGACGACGAAGGCAATGTGGTGGACACGCAGGGCGTGGTGGTCGTCAAGGCGGCGGACATCACGGCTTACGAGAAGTCCGAGGAAAAGGATGCGGAGAACAAGACCGACGCATCCGAGGCGGATACTCAGAAGCCTGAGGATACTGCGAAGCCCGATGGCGAGAACAAGTCCGACGCACAGAAGACGGACACCAAGGTGGATAACACTAAGAAGGACGAGACCAAGAAGGATGATGCCAAGCAGGAAACTCAGAAGCCCGCTGACAACAAGCAGGACACCACGAAGCCTGAGACCAAGCCCGAAACGAAGCCTGAGGTTAAGCCGGAGCCCCAGAAGCCCGCAACGCCCAGTTACGATAATGGTTCTCTGACCACCGCACAGGTGAAGGAGCTCCAGCGCTGGTACGGCGTAAGCGCGGACGGTCAGTGGGGTGCAGGCTCCAAGAAGGCCGCCGGTGGCCGCACCGCTGATGAGGCGTGGGCATACTACCAGAGCAACAAGCAGATTACCACCCCCGAAACCCCCTCTGGCGGCAACACTGGTAACACTGGAAACACTGGTAACACTGGAAACACTGGAAACACTGGCAGCACCGGTTCCACAGGCGGTGGTTCCACGACGCCTACCCCTCCTTCTGAGCCCGCCAAGCCCACCAAGGCGGACATTGACTGCGCGGCTGCTATTGCAACAGGGAATGCTTACGCAGAAAGCATCGGTTTTGAGATTTGGAATGGATGCCGCAGCTATTTCCCTCCGATTTATCTGGAGCGCGATTGCCCTGAATCTTGCTGGAATCAGGAATGGGTTGATGCCACAATCAAGCAGGCTGTTGACTATGTGAAGAGTTCTCTTGAGAACTGTGGTCGTTTTTATGCACACGTGGACGGAAAGGAAGGTGAAGCATCTGCCGTGAATTGTTCTGTTCGGTGGAATGCTTCTGCTGGATACCACGAGATTTATGTTTATTATGCATAAAAGGAAATAATATTGAAGAAGGCAACGGGTTATCCGTTGCCTTCTTTTTTTATGAAAAGAAACTTCTTGAAAATTTGCGAGCCCGGATGTGTTGACAATATGCTTGAATATGCTACCATGAAAACATGGAGGGCAATCCGCCTCCTTACATTATTCGTTTTGAGTTGGCAATAATAAGAAATGGATAAATATAAGAAGGCTGGTTTTCTCTAAATAATTTCATTGAAAGGAGACAAAAAATACCATGAAACACAAGAAGATGCGTGGCGTTGTTGCAATGCTGTTGACGCTGGTGATGATGGTCGGAATGCTTCCCACATCCGTGTATGCGTCGGATGCGGATGGCGGCGGCAATTCGGTTGTTATCGAAAGTGTTTCTGACCCTGTGGAGGTCTCAAATGAAAAGTAAAGCCACCTGCCGGAGAAGCAGGTGGCTGTTTTTTTATGCGAAGCGAGATGTTGGTTTAGCCTCAGGCACGCGAAGCACTTCCCCTGCGTGGCGGTAATCAGCGTCGTGCGGGGGTGCATCCGTATGGGGGCTCAGGTAGGGCGTGGTAAGCGAAAGATGTGCTGCTCTGCCTGAACCCATTGCGGTGCGGTGCGGCGGGAGCTGGGGGGTGTAGGGGTTGTGTAGATCAAGCGGATGCTCCGCGTTCGCTCCGCACCATGCGTAAAGGATAGCCGTCATTGTGAGCCGTTTTGCAGACAATGTGCGCCGTACTCGCCCAGCCGTTATCGCGGGCGAAGCTCCTCAGCACGTTCTGCAGGTTGGTGATGCGGCTCTGCCCATCGCTGCGTGTGTCCTTGTGACACGACAGAGTGAGCGTCTGTGCGCCTTCAAGGAGGGTGTTCCAATAAGGCGCAACCGGCCAGCGGCACTTGTTGCTGTCTGTAGGGTTAGGCTGCAGAAACACGAGGTACTTTTTGAGAACGGAGGAAAAAATGCACGGGATGGATAAACCGGACTTCACAACGGTATCAGCATAAGCGTCCCTGAGCTGCAGCTCCACGCGAATCCAATGCGTCCCCAAACCACCCTGCTCGGCATCCTTGTCATAGATACGGATGTTCGTACAGGAGCTCTTCGCGCCGAAATAAAGGGACATTCCCATGATATTCTCCTTGTGAGAGCGATGCTCCGCAGTATAGGAGAGGAGGGAACGATAATTGGCCACATCACGGTCGTGCTTCATACGCTGCATATCGAGAACGCCCGTGCGGTCATCAAAAGCGATGTCCAACCGCGTCATGCGGCCTTCTCCGTTGCGAATAATCCCGAAGAGGTCGGCCCAACCGATAGAAGAAAGATTTTCAAATTCCCGGCAGCCCTGAGATGTCAGGGTGACAAACACGCCGCGTTCATTGTAATTGTCGTACGCGATAGAAATGTTCCCCGCTCGCTGGATGTGCGCGTACGGATAATGCCCGGCTCTCATTGTCCAAGTAGAGGAAGAAAGCCCAAGTTCGTTGATGGCCTCCGGCACCGTCTTGGTGTCCCACACAAACGATACATAGTCGATAGTAATGGTGCTGTTACTACTCATAAAATCAGCTCCTTATTGTTTTAGTTGTTTCTTTGTACTCGTTACCCCTCTGTTAGTGAGGGGTAAGTCACCGGCGGATTTTTGACCCGCCGGTGACCTTGCTGGTGGTTAGCATTGGCCGGTAGCACCGAATCCGCTTTGGCTTTGAGTCTTTACCCATTCGTTGAGAGCCTCGACGGGAATGACAATCCGGCGTCTTAACCGGAGCGCGGGGAAATTTCCGTCCTTAATCATTTTGTAGACGGTAGGCCTTGACACGCCGAGCGTCTCGGCGGTCTCGGTAATTGAAATGGCACGATTGTTCATAATGTTCCTCCTACAAAAATATTTTTGTAAACGAATGATAACACACAATCTTGAATTTTGCAACAGTAATTTTCGATACAAAATAAATAATATTTTATTTGACATGGTGACGTGAAAGGAGTATAATGAAACGCGTAAAGGACGTATTTTACCGGGAAGGAGCAATACTACTATAAATCCACCAAAAGAAGGAAAATCAAAAATATGGGGAATATTAAAAACGCAAATAAGTATAGCAGCGATGAGTTTGTAAAGCGATTTTCTTCGTTGATTGCTGAATCTGGAAAGAACGGCATTGAGGTAGCTGAAATGCTGGGGGCATCTCCAGCGGCTGTGGCAACATGGCGTCAAGGGAAAGCCTTGCCGGGTGCAGACGCATTGCGGCGAATCGCGCTGGCGTTCAATGTGACCGCTGATTATCTGCTGGGTATCTCGGAGAACAAAGCAGATGCCGCGCAAATCGTGCATGATTACACAGGACTATCGGTAGAAGCAGCAGTCACGCTGCATGATGTGAATGTCATAAGAAACGGCTTGCCACACAAGGTCTATATGACTTTTTTCAGTGAACTAATTACAAGCAAGGAGTTCTACACGGCTTTTATGGCATTAGTAAAAAAAGATATTGAGTACAAAGAGTTCGTTCGCAATTACCCCGTGGAGAAGGTAAGAGCGGAATTAGGAGATACCTTCGATTCCCGTGAAATAGAGCAAATCAAAGAAATAGCAAAGGGCAAAAAAGAACTGGAACTTTCAGAGTATTTTGTGGAAAGAGCAATACGAGAAGTCCTTTGGAACCGCCGTAGTTACTCAAGCGTACGTTTGGATGGCTATTCAGATTTAATATGGAGAACCATGTTTGATGAAACGGTTGAAAAGAAAATGAGTAAGGAGGAGTGACGCACCGCAGATTGCACCCAAGCAGAACCACAACTTAATCTTCATCCTTTATTTAACCCACACGATTTTGTTGAAGGCGAATATCCTCTTACTGGGCAGTTAGTCACAGCAGGGACGAATTCGCAGATGATTATTTCTATGGCACTCTGGCACTAATGCCGTTATTTCTAATACATTTCATTAGAAAGGATGAAGGACCATGAACAAAAAGTGTTCTGACAGAGACGGCATTAGCGTTTTTAAGCGGAAGGACGGTCGTTATGAGGCGCGCGTTCTTGATACGCGGCGGTTCGGCAGCGATGGCAAAAGGAAATACAAGAGCTTCTATGGTGCAACAAAAAAGGAGGCGATGGACAAAGCCATTGCCTTCCTCTACGAAGTAAAGCAGGGTGCCTACTGTGATAGTAGCACAGTAACGGTTGCGGAGTGCGTGAATGAGTGGTTCGAGAAAAGAATCAAAACGAAGCGGGAACCGCTGACCGTTGCGAGTTATATCGGGATTATCAAAAATCATATCAACCCTAATTTGGGCGGGATTCGTGTGCAGAGCTTGCAGCCGGGCGACATCGAAGATATGGCAGAAACACTGTCAAAGAAAAAGCTCTCCCCGAAGACCGTCAAGAACGTCATCACGGTGCTCCATACGGCTTTAGCCTATGCCATTAAGAAGGGTATCATTGTCAAAAATCCCTGCGAAAATTTAGACATTGAAAAGTGCAAAAAACATAAAATTACTCCGTTGCTCGACGGTGAAATCCCGGCATTTCTGAAGGCCATCGAAGCGGACTCGGAGTTCAAAAACGCTTACGCGTTTTGCCTTTACACCGGTTTACGCGAAGGCGAATGTCTTGGACTCACATGGGACAAGGTGGACCTCAAAGGCGGGTGCATTTCCATTGAGCAGCAGCTCCAGAAAGACCGCCAGAAGAGCGGTACATACTTCATCAAAAATGCGACAAAAACGAAGAAGACACGCACCGTTTACTTGACAGAAGATGCGGTAACCTGCTTGGAAAATGAGAAAAAACGGCAGGAAGAAAACGCGAAGCTGGCTGGCGAATTGTGGGACAACGAGTGGAACTTGGTTTTCACAAACGACCTTGGCCGGTATATAGTCCCGATGACATTTTACAAGCACTTCAAAAGAGTTGCCGAAAAAATTGGCCGTCCGGATTTGCGCCCCCACGACCTGCGGCACACCTTGGCCACCGTTGCGATCGCCAGCGGCTCGGATGTGAAATCCCTGCAGGACATGCTGGGCCACACCACGGCAGCGATGACGCTTGACGTGTACGCCCATCCTTCGGACAAGCGGCAACGCGAGGTGGTGGGCGGTATACAGGAACGGTTTAGAGGACTCGCCAAAGGCGAGGAAAAACAGGGTCAGTAACCACGTTTGTGGTCAAAATCATGGTCAAATCCCCATTTTGACGCAGAAGAAAACCCTGTAACCGGCATGGTTACAGGGTTTTTCACTGGCGCAGTGGGAGGGATTCGAACCCTCGTGCCGCTTTTGACGACAACACGATTTCCAGTCGTGCTCGTTATGACCTCTTCGATACCACTGCATATTCGATTCGCTGACAAACAGCATGGACTATTATACCAAAAATACCAGGTTTGTCAAGATGGAATTTTCGGGGTGAGTCGTGGAATTGACAGCAAATATATAAGTTAACATAATGTGTAATTTTGAATAATGGAAATCTGCTGATTATAGGGCGGTGTATGGTTTACATAACCATACACCGCCCGGATGCGATACCGCGGTTATTGCAGCTTGGAGCAGACCTCGTCCACGGCGTCGTCAAGGGCGCAGGTCAGGCGGTGGAGGGTTTTGCCCGCCTGGGTCTTGCGGAACTTGGGCGAGGGACGAAGGGCGTTGTCCAGCAGGACGCCGACAGCCATGCCGGCGACCATTCCCTTGAGGAAAGTACACGTTTTCATCGTGTTCACCTCTTTTTCGTTGCATTTTTATCCTTTATCGGCCTGTGTACAGTATGCCCGGCAGAGGTGAAAAAATGCGAAAAAGACGGCGGTGTTTCTTGCCAAGCGGGGGCGGAATTGGTATAATACCATGAGACGATGTCAGACACTTACGTAGATGTTGTTTATAGGTTATCTATACACTATTTATATGCCATTTGTCATTTTGCGTGCTCTTAGTGCGTGTATATGGGAGCGCAAAGGTAAAAAAGGAGAACATGATGTTTGATTTGGAATTGCAGCGGCGTATCCGCGAGAAAAAAACACCGTTGGCGCTGACGCTGGCGCCGGAGGCGGAGAAGCTGAATGGGAAGTTTGTGAAGAACTTTATCGATATGTTCGGCGACACGCCCATGGCCCAGGCGGAGGCGCTGCGGTATCACGGCACGACGCTGCTGGACGCGGCGGTGGGAAAGCTGCCCGCGGTGGTGCTGCGGGGCGGAGCGTATCTGCGTCACGGGATGATGGGGGCGGACGTGCTGGCGAACCTTGTCAGCGCGGCCCATGCCAAGGAACTGTATGTGATACTGGATATGAACACCGCGGAGCCGGAGTGCTGGGCCGGGTACGGGGCGGACGCCGTGACGGTGTGCCCCTACGGCGGAAGCGGGTGCCTGGAGGCTGGGGAGATGCTGCCCATCGCGGCGGTACGGACTGGCGGACAGGTGCAGAGTCTGGTGGCCGGCGACCGGGCGCTGTGGCTGTCCGTTGCGGAGCAGATGGCACGCCGGGGTGCAGCGCTGGCTGTGTCCACGGGGTACAGTCTGGATGTGAGGGACGTGCGGAGAGTATGTCCGGGGGCGTTTTTGCTGCTGGAGGACTGCGACGGGGAGAATGCGCTGCCGGCCTTTGACGATATGGGTCACGGGGCGCTGGCGACGGACAGCGCCTTGCAGTACGCGGCGGAGCCGGCGGCGGCGGTCGAGGAGGCGGTCCGCGCGTGGAAGCAGTGGGTGACGGTGGTATGACGCGGCTGTATCTGATCCGCCACGCGGAGGCGGAGGGAAACCTGTACCGCGTTGCACACGGCCACTGCAACGGGCTGATCACCAACTACCGGGGGTATCAGCAGATCGACGCTCTGCGGGAGAGGTTCCGGGAGGTGGACATCGACGCGGTGTACAGCAGCGACCTGTACCGGACGCAGATCACCGCCAGGGCGATCTGGCTGCCCAAATCGCTGCCTTTGCAGCTGGAGCCGGCCTTCCGGGAGATCTGCATGGGACCGTGGGAGGATCACACCTGGCACGAGCTGAACGTGAAGTACCCGGAGGAGATGTACAACTTCAACCGCCGCGCCGACCTGTGGCGCGTGCCGGGCGCGGAGACGGCGCAGCAGGTGGTGGACCGGTTTATCCCGGCGCTGGAGCGCGTGGCCCGGGCCCATGAGGGCGGCACCGCAGCGGTATTTTCCCATGGGATGGCGCTGCGGACCGTGCTGGGCGTTTTGCAGGGGCAGACGCTGGCGGAGGTGGGGCAGACGCCCCACGGGGACAACACCGCCGTGTCGCTGCTGGAATGGGAGAACGGGACGTTCCGGGTGGTATACCGGGACGACAACAGCCATCTGACGGAACGGGGACTGTCCACCTTTGCCAGGCAGAGCTGGTGGAAGGATAAGAATATGGTGGAATCCGGCGAGGGCTACGCGCCGCTGCCGGAGGACAGGCGGGCGGAATGGCACATTCCGGCGGGCAGCCAGGCCACCGGCGTGTGGTACGGCGATGCGCTGATCGGCGCGTTCGCTCTGGCAGACGAGGGCGACGCCCTGCGGCTGACGCAGTACGCCCTTGCCCCGGAGTGGCGCGGCAAGGGGCTGGGCATCCCGCCCATGGGACAGGTCATCGACGCCTGCCTGAAAAAAGGCCGTCCCGCCCTGCGGATCAGCTGTCCGGATAAGGCGCTGCGCCCCTTCTTCGCGCGGCTGGGCTTCCTCCCCACCGCCGGAGAGGATATGGAAAAGGATGTAAGGCGCATACTGCCGCCGGTGCCGGCGGCGTACCGGCCATAGGCGGCGGGATATTTTCCGCCGATACTTCGCTGCGCCGGACAGGACTGAGGAATAGAGGATGGAAAGTGTGAGATATGGAAAAAGGAATTGAATTTCTCCCCGTCAGCCGGGAGGATATGATCGACCGGGGCTGGTACTACTACGATTTTCTGGTGGTGACGGCGGACGGATACATCGACCACCCCAGCTTCGGCACCACGCTGATCGCGCGGCTGCTGGAGAGCAGGGGCTACCGGGTGGCCATTCTGCCCCAACCGGACTGGCACTCGGCGGAGGATTTCCGCGCCATGGGCAAGCCCCGGTACGGCGTGCTCATCGGCGGCGGCAATCTGGACTCCATGGTGGCTCACTACACGGTGGCCAAGCGCCGCCGCACCCGCGACCTGTACAGCCCCGGCGGCAAGCTGGGCTGCCGCCCCGACCGCCCCACCATCGTCTATACCCACCGGGCGC
>OGYL01002626.1_pt1 | contig 12457 bp, 10 predicted proteins | sample 1576541 | NCBI WGS metagenome assembly OGYL01 (sample SAMEA3541551, study PRJEB24748) | human gut metagenome | biome: human gut; feature: human-associated habitat; material: faeces | place: China | collected 2012 | reverse complement strand
TCAATCAGCTGATTTCAAATTTTCTTGAAATCAGTTGCGAAAAAAGGGAAGCCCTTAATTGAGCATCTTTTTTTGCTTTTCTATTTTGGTACTTTATTCCTAATACCCAAACAATAATTGGGATAATAGCAACAGCAATAATCTGACCGATGCCGATAATGATTTGTATATATTCTGTTGTACTCATAATGCTAAATTTATGCAAAGGTAGTCTTTTAGATCAAAACCTATTTGTATAATTCGAAAAATTTTATCTTTAATTAAATATCACACAAGCTAACTATGCAAAATAGCAGAATACACTGCTTCAAGATTGACTCTTCTACACACTTTGATAATAATATAATGAGGAATATTCCGTTTCTAATGTGATGGATGTAGAGCATAATGTTACAAATAATGCGATGTTTTGAGGTATAACCGTCTGGTTATCATAATGAAATTAAGGATTGTTTATTTGTAATGTCCGCAATTAGTTTGAAAATGCTTCACTCTGATTCTTGGGAACAATTCAAGATTCAAGATATTGCATCAATAGGACGTGGTAGAGTTATTAGTTCGGTAGAAATTAGCCAACAAGAAAATCCGTTATACCCTGTGTATTCTTCTCAAACATCAAATGACGGAATTATGGGTTATCTTGATGATTTTATGTTTGAAGGTGAATATATCAGTTGGACGACTGACGGTGCAAATGCAGGAACGGTATTTTATCGTAATGGAAAGTTTAATTGCACTAATGTCTGTGGCTTGTTAAAGCTCAAAAAAGGATTTGATGCCCATTTCGTTTCATTAGTCTTAGCAGAAGCAACAAGGATGTATGTCTCAACTAATTTAGCAAACCCGAAACTTATGAATAACACAATGGGAAACATACAAATCCGTCTGCCAAAATTAGAAGAACAAAAAAGAATCTCCGTTGTTTTCAGAAAGTTACATGGACTATTAGAGACACATAATAGTTTGATCATCAAGTATTCAAAGCAGAAACAATATTTGCTCTCGCAGATGTTCATATAAACATTTGCGAGAGTAAGTATCTCTTTTGTTCTTCGTATCTTATCTTTGTTTTTGCTTCAATATCCAATTTGCTGTTTAACGAAGTCATTAGTGAGGCTATTATACTTTGTCTTTCTTTTGAAGGTAGTTCAATTACAAGCGAAGCTATTTCTGAAATATAATGCCTTTTATGTCCTTCCGATTTAAGTTCCCAATATGATAGATATTCAAACATAAATCGAAGATTTACATTCGGTTTTGCTGTGAGTATTTTTATTGCCGAAGACTTTACCTTAAAAGGGAATGATACATATTTTGCATCCATTGTGAAATCGTCAAAGATTATACACTCTCCTTTTTGATATATGCCAAATTTTTCGTCTGTATACCCCAAGATAAAACCTTTATTCGCAGTTAGAACAGGGGTTAAACTTGTGTCGGTAGAGTATTCATCATTAGCTACAATATATGCAGTAGGTTGTTCGTAATCAAGTAGCTGATTGATTTCAAAGCTCTCTGTATATTCATCTTTCAATAAGGAGAACATCTTTTTTCTAATTGCGGACTTTAATTTTTTCAAATCCTCAATGATTTTGTTTTGGGTGGCAATACGCTCATCTATTAGTCGTAACAGTGTAGCTATTTTAGTTTGCTCCGCTTTGGATGGAATACCAACATAACACTCGGAAAAATTCTTTGTGCTGATGGAATAGATTTTTGTTCCCTGTGCTATTCGTCTAATCTGATTATGAAATGCGGATGACGAAAAAGCATATCCTTTGAAGCCGACAATAGTTTTATTTTTATTGTCTCGCCCATGAATTGTGTGTAAACCACAAACAATATCCTTATTATCAAGATTAAACAACTCAATGACTTTAGCAACCTCATTCGTATCTTCCGAAGCATCAGCAAAGGCTACATCTCCCTCTTTACACAATTCAAAGTTTTTAGGCATATTACCTTCTTTGACATTGGGTAGTTTATCTCTTCTCAAATCCACCATAGTAGGAAGCCCAACATGAATGAGTCCATAATGTAAGTTCATCATGGCTTTCTCCCCATATTCAAGTTGTTCCCAACTCAGAGAATTGGTTGAATAGAAATCCAATAGCTCAGACACTTTACATATTTCCCACTCTCCACTAAATTTAGGGAATCTCAAATGGGGAACATTAAGGACTTTATTTTCGTTATTATCTGTCATAATCATTATTCTTTATCGGGATTGATATCAAACGGCAACAATTTGTCGCCATTATTAAACCGGTCGAAATCAGAGATAAACGAACGGTCTTGAATCACTTTATATTTTTCATACTCACCATACGCCTTCTCTCGTGCTTCTTCTTGAGAAACTTTACCAGCTGAATCTTGTACTTGATAGTCCATTGTAGCAAGAAACTGTTCAAGACGCTGCTTCCATTCGGCCATCGTTGTAATGATATGGCGTTGGGCACGCTGCTCTGCAAATTCAAGAAATACGTTAGTTATGCCGTTGAGTTCTGAAACCTCTTTGTCTGACAAGTAGTTCTTTGCCACAATCGTATCAGACTTCTGGACTCTGCCATCGGGAGCTTTCTTCCAAGTGGTCAATCCCATGTGCGGCATTTCCGAGTCGGCACGTTCATATACTATTTCGGCAGCGGTACGATGAGTTACAGCCAAGTGCATCATATTTTGCACCATCTTGAAGAACAATTTGGTACAATCCGATTTCGAATCGTAATCGGCACTGCATTCGGCATAGATGTCTGTTATCTTTTGGTAGTATCTGCGCTCTGATGTGCGTATCTCACGAATACGCTCCAGCAAATCATCAAAATAATCTTTGCCAAAGTGTTTTCCCTGCTTCAAGCGTTCGTCATCAAGGGCATATCCTTTAATAATAAACTCCTTCAATACAGATGTAGCCCAGATACGGAATTGAGTGGCCTGATAGCTATTGACACGATAACCTACCGCAATAATGGCATCCAAATTATAGAACAGAGGTGTACGTTCTACATCCCGTTCTCCCTCTGATTGAACTATCCCAATTTTTCGGATAGTTGCCTCTTTTGTAAGCTCGCCTGTTTCGTAAATCTGACCAAGATGATAGTTGACAGTCCGTACATCCACCCCGAACAAATCGGCCATACGCTTTTGTGACATCCAAAATGTTTCACTGTTGAATATCACTTCTATTCGTGCCTCGCCTTGCGCCGTTTTATACAGCAAAATGTTAGAACTCAACGAATTTTGCATCAATTCGTTTGTCGAAATTGTTCGAGTAAAATAATCGCGAGCTTGTTGTACCAACACTTTTTGGGCATCGGCATTTTCGGCAACAATCATACACGCCATACGCGAAAGACGGAAGATATTGACCTTACGGAATGAGCCGCTTCCAATCCTTACCATATCAACCGCTTGGTTGAAATGGTCGTCTACATTCATTCCTTTTTCACCTGCCACCTTGATAGCCTTGTCTATGACTCTTTGGAATTTCCAATAAGCCGAATAGCCCATAGCAGCGCACAGGTCGCGAGAACTCCAGTATTCGTTTCCGCCCTCATCCTGACGGCGTATATTGTCGAATGATGGACGCATTTCGGGGATGTTGTCTATCTCTGCCATAGTGTAATTATTCAACCAGTCCCAATTCTTTCAAATAGCCTTCTATTTCCTTATCCAGTTCGGCTCGCTTGGCTTCCAATTCCTTTATTTCAGCCATGACTGCTTTGATGTCAATAGGCTCTTCTTCCTCAAAAGTATCGACATAGCGAGGAATATTCAAATTATAGTCATTTTCGGCAACCTCCTGCAACGTAGCAAGATGACTGTACTTTTCAATTTCCTTGCGGTCACGATAGGTTTCTACAATCTTCTGTATATGCTGAGGGCGGAGTTTGTTCTGGGTCTTGACCTTTTCAAACTCTTTGCTGGCATCAATGAACAAGATATTATCGTCTTCCTTACGGCATTTCTTCAATACGAGAATACAGGTCGGAATACTTGTACCATAGAATATATTGGCTGGCAAACCGATAATAGCATCGATATAGTTTTTCTTCTCTATCAGGAAGCGGCGTATAACACCCTCTGCATTCCCTCGAAACAGAACTCCGTGCGGAGCAACGCAAGCCATCGTACCACCTTCATTGAGGTGATGAACCATATGCAGAATAAAAGCATAGTCGGCTGTTTTCTTAGGTGCAAGTCGTCCTGCTTTACTGAAACGGTCGTCGTTGTTGAATTTGTCGGCAGCACTCCATTCGGCAGAGAACGGAGGATTTGCAACCACTGCATCGAACTGCATATCATCGAATGCGTCCCATTCAAGCGTATCGCCATTCTCTATTTTGAAGCTGCTGAATCGGATACCGTGCAGCAACATATTCATTCGGGCAAGGTTGTAAGTAGTCGGATTTTTCTCCTGTCCATAGATATATGCCGCCTTACCGATACTTGCTGCACGGAGCAATAGTGAACCACTACCGCAAGTAGGGTCGTAAACATTACGCAAACGGTTATGCCCAAGAGTAACAATCTCCGCCAATATGCGGCTGACCTCTTGCGGAGTATAGAACTCACCGGCTTTCTTGCCTGCGCCGGCTGCAAACTGGCTAATCATATATTCGTAAGCATCGCCCAAAATATCAATTTCTTGCGAGGCCTCTACACCAAAGTCAATATCGTCCAATGCAAGAAGCACATTGCTGACGAGCGTGTTTTTATCATCTGCTGTTTTTCCCAATTTAGGCGAAGCCAAATCAATGTCCGAGAACAATCCGCCAAAATCCTCTTCACTATCCTGTCCCAAAGTGCTGTCTTCTATACGCTTCAACGAGCGTTCCAACATAGGAAGAACATTTTCTTTCCGCTTGATAGCCTCAATTACGGACGAAAACAAGAACTTCGGTTCAATGAAGTAGCCTATATTTTCCAAGCACTGGTTCTTAACCTCTTCCTGCAATTCCGGTGCATCCGAATCGGTCATTTCCCATAATTCCTTGAATGTAACTTCATCATCATCCAACGCACTGTTAGCGTATGTTTCTATCTTCTCCGACAGGTATTTGTAGAAAATGAATCCCAAGGTAAAATACATAAAATCGCTTGCCGACATATTGCCACGCAAACGGTTTGCGACCTCCCAAAGCTGGTCACGGAGTTTCTGTTGCAGTTCTTCGCTCATATCTTTATTGCTCTATATTATCTTGTTTACATCACTTTCCGGCAATGGTATATTGCTCTCTATTATACTTCTCAGGTCATCTAGCACTTTCCCTTTATATGAGAAATATTTTGCCCCTTGATATGCACCCGATGTATTCCGTTTCTCTTCCGGCATAAACGTACCGACAAAAGGGGACAATTTATAAATACGACCTTCGTATTCAACGGAATCATCGCTTGCCACCTTGACTTCCGTATCCGTAGGAATAAAGGTAACGCATTCCCCTATTTTAATACCGACCATGCTGAATTTGAAACGACCTCGCTTTACGGTTCGCTTCTGCACGACAGGCAATGAATCTTTTTCGTTATGGCAAACCGGTTTATTATCTACATAGACCGTAACAACCGCATCATCAATCATCTTGGCTATGTCATTGAATATATCCAAAGCTATTTGTGGCGGCACATTGAAAAACTCCCGATTCTGACGAATACGCAAATCCGTCAACCGATCAATAGTCTTGTGTACATGCTTTTCAACATCGTTATATTTGACCGTCTGAATGGTTGCATAAATCTCAAAAGGCAACGGAACAGCCGTGTTGTCAAGTTCCTTGGAACGTATATCTACAGGCCGCGCACTTTTACCGATCTTGACCCAATCCTCACGAAAACTTGGATTAGTCAAGATATACACATATCCGGGTTCATTTGTCTTTACCATATCAGTATTTCTTTTAATCCCAACTGAAAGTGCGTATGATATTACGCAATCTGTCTAAAATCCTCGTCAACGCCTTTCTCGTCTTTATCAATCCGAGATGCTTCTCTTTCAATGCTTTTTGTATGATTTCCGGCTGCTCTTTTTGCAGGTAGTCATATTCTTTGAGGAAGTGATTCAATACCGATGACGATATTTCCTCTTCCTCAGCCAATGAGTTGACGGCATTTTCTCGCTCAACGGCAATATAGTGGTTCAACCGTTCTTCCAAATCGCTTGTACCGTCAGCTTTGTCTCGCTGAATCATGAAGTTTTCCTTATCGTCATCCACATTCTTTTGAATGAAACCATCGATAAGTTTGGCTTTGCTGCGCATTTCTGCGTCTTTAATCATCGTATCAATGATATTCTGACGGCGTTCTGCGTAATCGGCACTATATGGGTCAAGTTCTGCAATGAGTTCAAGGATATATGCCACATTGATAATGTCGCTATGTAGGAGTTCAAGGCAGAAATCCACATCACCGAAGTCTCCGTCATCCGGAACATCTGTATCATCATCCGGTTTGGGTGACGGTGCTGGATCAACGAGTGCAAAAGTATCATGGATATCAAGATACTTACTCCTGAAATCCATAAACTGCTGTTCCGTCATGCCGAGATCATCAGCTTCTTCGCTATAATCCTCATATATTTGAATCTCTGCGTGTTTACGGATAATATCACGAAATGCCAAAACAAACTCTTTCTTAGCCGTTTCGCTCTGCAAAAGGTCTATGCAGTTTGTGTCCGGGTATTTCTTCAGAAAATCGGATGCAAGTTCCTTGTATTCCTGTTTGATTTCTTCAAACGGAGGTCGCACTATTTCTTCCGGATTGTTGCTGTTACTGAATAATTTGATAGCAGCATCCACATTGCTCTTCAAATCACGGAAACATACAATCTTTCCGAAGCGTTTCTTTTCGTTCAGCACACGGTTCGTCCGGCTAAATGCCTGCAACAAGCCGTGGTATTCCATGTTCTTATCTACATAGAGCGTATTAAGTTTCTTGCTGTCAAAACCGGTAAGGAACATTCCGACAACAAGGCAAAGATCAAGCGGCTTCATATCGGCTCGCTTCTTTTTCATGCGCAGGTTGATGTCATCGTAATATGCACGGAAGTTCTCAGTCGTAAACGATGTGCCGAACATTTCGTTATAGTCATCCATGATGGCTTGCAGCTCATCGACTTCGCCTGCACTGTCATTCAGATAAGAACCTGTACCCATTCCTGTCAGTTCATCATCCTGACTTCCATTGGCTGCATAGGTAAATACTGCACCTATACGAATCTTAGGATTCAGTTCCTTGAATATCTTGTAATAACGGATAAGCATCGGCACTGACTGCACGGCAAACAGCGCATCGAACTCTCCGTCAAATGTTGACTTATTGAAATTATTAAGGATGAATTGGGCTATTTCCGTCATGCGATTGGTACTGCCGTTCTGCACCTCCTCACTGCCATGATAGTATTCCACAAGAAAACCGAGAACATTCTCATCAGCAATGGCATCCTTAATCAGATAGCGATGCAGGCAGTTGCCGAACACCTCTTTGGTCGTATGACCATCAACTGCATTCTCTGTAAATATTGGAGTTCCGGTAAATCCGAATATCTGGGCATTATCGAAGAATTGCATAATCTTCTTATGACTCTCCCCGAAATGGCTACGATGGCACTCATCGAATATCATCACGATACGAGAATGGCGTATCGAATCTATTTTGCTGCTATACCATGTCTTGCTTACGGCTGCATTGAGTTTCTGAATAGTGGTAATGATAATCTTGGAGTTGCTATGCAGACGTTTTACCAACTCGTCCGTATTGTCCGTACCGTCAACGGCTCCCGGTTCAAAGGCTTCATATTCCGACTGTGTTTGTGTATCAAGGTCATGGCGGTCGACAACGAACATTACCTTATCTACATCATCTAACTCCGAAACGAGTTGCGCAGTTTTGAATGAAGTCAAAGTCTTTCCTGCCCCTGTTGTATGCCAAATATAACCGTTATCATTGGAGTTCTGCACTCGATCCAATATCTTTTCTACTGCATAGAACTGGTATGGGCGCAACACCATCAAGCATTTATCACCTTCATGTAATACGATGTACTTTCCGATAATCTTACCGAGCGTACACTTTTCCAAGAAAAACACAGCAAACTTATCCAGTTCATTGAATGGCAGGTTTGCCGCATCCGTCCAGTTGAATGTAAATTTATATCCGCCATTGGGATTATTGGCGAAATAACGAGTGTTCACACCATTGGAGATGACAAACAACTGAATATAATCGAACAACCCATGAAAGGATGTCTTATGATAGCGTTGAATCTGATTGTATGCCTGTTTGAGTTCTACTCCCCGACGTTTCAATTCAATCTGAACTAAAGGGAGACCATTGATAAGAATCGTCACATCATAGCGACACTTCTTTCGTCCCTCCACCGTAATTTGGCTCGAAACCTGAAATTCGTTCTGACACCATTGGGTACGATTAAGAAACTCTACCCAAATGCGCTGTCCGTTAGCCGTATCAAGAGGATATAGGTCGCGAAGCTTCTTTGCTTTTTCAAAGCGAGTACCACCTTCCAGATAGATTAATATCTTCTCGAACTCTTCATCCGTAAATGAGTTACGGCCAACTTCCGCCAGTTGTTTCTTGTTGTGAATTTCCAACTGCCGCTTGAAATTGGCATAAAGATTATCTTCTTCGGTAATCTGAACATACTCGTAGTCCATTTGCCGAAGTGTGGCTATCAGTCCGGCTTCCAACGCCGCTTCGCTCTGTATTGACATATTCTTGCGCCCTGTTATGGTGTTATTACTTATCTATTCCGGCTTGCAGTATTCTGATACCTAATGCATTTTCTATCTTGCACAAGGTTTCTAATGACAGATTCTCGCGACCTTTCAACACCTTGGAGACATATTGCTGAGTGCAATTCATCTTCTCGGCCAACGCTCGTTGTGTCATACCAAGTTCCTCCATTCGGTTTGACATAGTTGCAGCGATAGCTTGCGAATGACACATCCACTTTTCGTCTTTATTCTCCTCCGTTCCTTCAACCAATCCTAAAACCGTGTCTATCTGTTTTTCAGCCATTGTATACATCAAAAAATACCTTTGCCTTACTCTGTAGGCAAAGGTAGTATAAATAATCGAGATGACACAACTTTCAGGTTGTTGATTGATTTTTTTTGAGCAAAGAATATTCCTATTTAATTGCTGTTATCCTTAAATCATATCTACGGCTACCAGCATCAAGAGCAACATCATACTCTTTCAGTCCTTTTTCAACTGCAATCAGATGTAATTCATCCTTATCCTTTGGGATTATATCTGGACCATAATAAATTGCATTCAAACATCCGACATCTGGAATTGATGCATAATTATTCTCATCCTCTAAGTTATAATACAGCATTCTCCATTCATGTTCATGTTCGTATTCTTTTTGGTCCTTATAAAGATAAGATCGATACCAATATAATTGATTGACTGATATCATGGAAGACAAAAAGTTCAACCAATTTTTATCTCCAACTTGCTTAAAATACTCGTAAGTATGAATATTTCCCTCATCCAATGTAACGTCAGGTCTTAATTCAGTATAAATCACAGGAAAGAGATTTACATCCATTCCCAATGAGTTATATTTAAAAATACATTTTCTAAGATCGTATTCTAATGCAAATCCCTTATACCCATCAGCATATCTATCCCACATATATTTTGACTGTACACTTTCTGTAAAACATGCTATTTTTGCACTATTTCTCGGATTTCTAAAACGCGACTCTTGCTTTTTTATCGCAGACCCAATGTTGTTACAAAAATCCATATATTCATCTGTCAATATTTTATCTATAATTTGTTCATCCGTATATCCACACTCTCTGTAGTAACATATTTGCGTTGCCTTTTCTGCCCTTATATCAGAGGATTTCTGGGTTATATGCGACAATGTTATGCGCAATGCATCCTTTAATGCCTTTTTTAAATCTTCGCGAATTTTGTCTTGATCTATATATAAATATGAATCATACTTATCCGGAAACATTCCTGCATGGCATAATGAAATAGTTCCGGATTTTAATGATTCAATAGTATAACCTTTATCGTCTATTTTACGATATCTAAAAAGTTTTTCTGGAATATTAGGAAGTATCAATTTGTAAATATTACTCCATACATCTGAAGTTGCAGCTTTATCTATATTGAACGGAATATAGGATTGCTCTATAATTTCCTGAAATTGTTTTCTAAAATCTAGCATCTTTAAGTCGTGAATTGTTATATCCTTTTATTTCATTAACTCAATAACATCTTCTGGCAACATTGCATTCCCAGCATCATCTTTCGGAGCACTCTTAAGAAACAGCACCGGAACGATGGTGTAGTTCTTGATAAATAGTAACAAATTAGCTTTACGGAGAAGTTCGCCTGTCAGTTGTTTGCCATTCTCTTGGGTTGTCCATTTGCATTCGTCAACCAGCAGATACTTTTTATCGAGCGATTCTGCCATCACATCAAATTCAACTTGTTCCGGCTTTTTGTCCTCATTGAGAAATGGGTAGCGCCTTGGTTATCGGCATTATGAAGTAACTCATACACAAAATGTGCTTTGTCTTTATAAAGATTCTGGGCGATTTCCAATGCTCCACGATACATAGGATTCTTGAAGATTGTCCAAGCCTCCCGACCTTGTTTACTGAGTACCTTGAAATATAATTCCTCCTCCTGATTCATAACTGCTCCTTGATTTTTCTGATGACGTCTTCCACCTCTTCGGTCATTATTGCACCATTTTCATGATCGCAAGTCGTGAAAAGATTTTCTCCGAGGGTATAACCTATTTCCTCGTAGAATTTTAGTTTACGCTCCCATGAAGCCTTGTATTCCGGAACGACAAGCATTCCCAGATGTTCCCAGATGATTCTATCACCCCATGGGGTTTCAAAGGAAAAGTCGGGAATGCATCGGTGGCCATTTTCTTCCAGTAGTTGCTCGTACTCAAATTCCACCCCAGCATTTACCAATTGGTTTACAATTACAACTTCTGACTTGCTACGCACAAACAGACCTTTCTTGGCTGTTCCATGAATCAGGCCCTCAACATAAGGAATATTAAGACGTTCGGCTCGAACGGAATAGTCAAATAGATTGGTATTTCGTCGCGCGAGCACTGAGGCTTGTGGTTTAGTAAATTCTCTCAACCAACCAATAGAATCTTGAACAAGCAGGACTACACGCTTCTTTGCTCTGGTAAGAGCTGTATATATCAACTCACGACTTAAAATGCGGCCGGTTTTGGGCAATACCACAAAAACCGTATCAAAATCGCTGCCCTGACTTTTATGGATTGTAATAGCGTATGCAAGCTCAATAGCAGCATCCTGGTCTTCCCCTTTATCTCCCCTGAAGCCGAAGGTTTCATGAGGTATGCCAACATACATAACATTGATATGTCCTTTATTTATAGACTTAACAAAGCCTATCTGGCCATTGGAGAGAGGATATTTTTCTTTTGATGGATAGGATTCTCGTAATATATTTTGAAGTTGAATGACTTTATCATTCTTATATATCTTCTGGGTTCCGATTTCCTGATAATCCCCTTTGCGATTGATATTATTTCCAACCCATGACTGAAGATAGGAATTCAGTTGATATGTACCCCATGCGGGATTTATTACTGGAGCAAGAATCTGAAGATTTTCGAGCGCTGCCGGATCTGACTCAAGCGATTTTAAGTCGTCAATACCTATTTTTTGCTTCAAGGATTCTGGCAGTTCGACATCGGAACAAGCGAGTTCCTTGCAAATTGCACCCCTAAGGATTTGAGGCAGATCCTTTTCATCGTTCCAGTAATAAACTGAAAGATCGCCTTTGAGATTCTTGCTTTCGATTTTCCAAAATATTTCATCGGCAAATTTCTCCGGTTTGTTTCCACTGAACCAAGAGGCCAAAGTCAAGACATCTGAATCTCCACTGGCTATTGTGCGCACAACGGTGCGGAGATAGGTAATGGCAGATTTCAGATTGGCGTCCGCGTCATCACAATTAAGATAATGGCATAAATCCGAGAAAGCCCTGCCCGGACCTATCGGAGGTAGCTGATAGGGGTCTCCGATAAGTATTATTCGGTTTATGAACTTCAGGTCAAGCGACATAATAAGCGCATGAAACGTGTCGGTAGTTAGCATCGAACATTCATCAATGATTATATTCTTAGCACGTGAGTATTTGCGCGAGTCTTCAGTTAGACGCGGTTTCATGTTTTCAAAATCGAAGGCGCCGAGACTGGCAAGAAACTGAGCTACGGTTTTTGAACTCACATTTTCGGCCATATTACTGAGCCTTACTCTCGCCTTTCCAGTGGGAGCCAGCAGCAGAACGCCTTCTGCTTTTATCTTGTCAGAACAGAGAAAGGATCTCACTACGGTAGTCTTACCGGTACCTGCGCCTCCCGTGAGAACTGAAAGGCGCTTTTTGTCCATCATTTCAAGAGCTTTGGCCTGCT
>OGYL01002616.1_pt1 | contig 12476 bp, 14 predicted proteins | sample 1576541 | NCBI WGS metagenome assembly OGYL01 (sample SAMEA3541551, study PRJEB24748) | human gut metagenome | biome: human gut; feature: human-associated habitat; material: faeces | place: China | collected 2012 | reverse complement strand
CCGATATTTGATCGGCCACTTTGTCGGGGTGTCCTTCAGACACCGATTCGGATGTAAACAAGTATCCCATTTCAATAACAGTTAAATAATAATTAATAAAACAAAGTTTGAATGGGAAAGTTCAGCGAGTAGAAGTATCGGCCGGTGGCCGTACTGTTCAGAAAAGTATGTGTTTTAGCATTTTTTTCTGTGGTTGCAAGCTACTCAAATCTTTCCACATTTCATTTTCGGGTGCAAAGATAAAGGTTTTCGATGAATATAGTATATAATCAGGAAAGTATTAACACTTCTATAAACAGAATACCCACTTGTAGGTAAAGTGATCGGGATGCCTGAAGAGGCTTTAACATTCGGAAGAAGGCGGATCACCCGGTTTTCTATTGCCAACCTTTATCAATACCATGCCGATAACGATCCATAACAGTTCACGCAGCCGGGTAATCAGTCCCACATAAACACCCAGTGCCGGAGACATATGTAAGCCATCTACAGCCAGGGCCAGTCCACCTTCACGCGCCCCCAGCTGCATCGGGAAGAAGAATATCAGATTGCTGAACAGCGAGGAGAAAGCCAATATCAACACACAATCCCATCCACTCACTTCCGGGGTGAAGACGCGCAGAATGATGTATATTTCAAGGCTGGAGAATATGCGTGCCGAAAGCTCCAACAGCAGCGAACTGTAGAAAGTAATCTTATGTTGGCTATGCAACAAGGCTATCTGACTATCAATCTGTTCCAGAGTATCTTTTTGTTTCACAATGAAACGATGTGCCCACCGTTTGATAAACGGTACCTTCTGCAGAAACCGGAAAGTCTTCACCGTCATTCCATTCTTATATCCACGGGCAAAGAAATAGATAGCCAGCAGGCAGAATGCTCCTATTGCAGTGAGCAATATTGACATAAAGGTATTCACAGGATACAGGAAGATATATAAGAATATGGAAAGAAACCAAAACCAGAAGTGAGAAAAGATATGCATCATCACGTACAGAATGACGGAAGAGGTAGCCTTACTTACACCCACATAGGGAGTCAGCTCCATAATCCGGTACGGTTCGCCTCCCATCAGTCCGCCGGGCGTGGCATAATTGATGGCAAAACCGGTGATCGACAGTTTGCAGACCGTCCAGAAAGGAACGCGATACTTACGGTCATCCCTGATTATCAGATACCACGAACAGGTATTTATCAGATAGACAAAGAACCACAACAGCATGATCACAGGAAACCAAAAGCCCACGCGCTTCAGATTCTCCCATATATCGGAATAATCCATATCCATCGTGCAAAGCATGACAACGATAGCCAGCACACCAAAAAGCAAGAACAAGTTGCGATATTTATTCTTCATATGGAAGTCTTCTTTTTCAACGGTCGCAAAAGTATGTAATTGTATTCTATTTATCAAAAACAAAGGAGATATTTACTCCATTTATTGGAGATGTATATCCAATGTGTTGGATATATAGATCGGACGCGCTGGATATATAGATCCAAGGCATTGGATATATATTTCCAAGAAGTCGGGTATATATACCTGATTTTTAAAGGATATTATGTAAAGGTACCGAGATAAAGTTCCTGTATGTTTTTCCCCAATACAGGATGCATCACATCAGGGGCAATTTCCGCCAGCGGTTCCATCACAAAAGCACGTTCCTGCATCAACGGATGGGGAAGTTTCAATGTAGGGGTATCCAGAATAAGATCATCATACAACAACAAGTCGACATCTATCACACGGTCACTATACACACCATTTACAGATTTATGAATACGTCCCATCTCCCGCTCAATGGACTGCGACTCAGAAAGTACCTCTAAGGGAGAAAGCATGGTTTCTATACAGACAGCAGCATTCAGGAAAGCATTGTCCGAGGAGAACCCCCACGGAGCAGTAGCATAAAAAGCGGACAAGGAAATCACTTTCCCTATCCGCTTCTCAATATATTGCACGGCAAGACGGAGATTCTGCTCCTTATTGCCTAAGTTAGTCCCTAAACTGAAATAGACGTACATTACTTATCCGTAATCAACATCGCATCGCCATACGTACCGAAACGGTAACCTTCCTTCAGAGCCACATTATACGCCTCCATTACCTGATCGTATCCACCGAAAGCAGCAACAATCATCAACAAAGTAGAAAGCGGCATGTGGAAATTGGAAATCATCGCATTTGCCACTGTAAAGTCGTAAGGAGGGAAGATGAACTTGTTCGTCCAGCCTTCGTACGGTTTCAGATGTCCGTCTGTGCTTACGGTGCTCTCGATAGCACGCATCACGGTAGTACCCACGGCACAAACCTGTCTGTTCATATCCTTGGCACGGTTCACAATGCTGACGGCTTCTTCGTTCACAACCATTTGTTCAGAGTCCGTCTTATGCTTCGTGAGGTCTTCCACATCAATGTCGCGAAAATTACCCAAACCAGCATGAAGAGTAATATAAGCAAAATCGATACCCTTGATTTCCAAGCGCTTCATCAGTTCACGGCTGAAGTGCAGACTGGCAGTAGGAGCCGTTACCGCACCTTCATTGCGAGCAAAGATAGACTGGAAACGCGCCGCAAGCTGAGGGAGTTGACCGGGCTGAACGGCATGTATCACCTGAACGGGCTGCTGACCGTCTGTGGGAAGGATCTGATCTACACGCCGGATGCCGACGGCGCGAACCCGGTGACCTGCACCGAGGCAGTGACCGACGGCAAAAAGGCACTGGTGGGCATTGGTACAAAAATCCTGATCTTCCCGGACAAGGTAGCCTTTGATACAGCGGACGGAAGTGTTTCGGCACTGGGAGCTGTATGGCAGGCAGAGGGACAGAGCGTGCAGTTTGCACCCTGCGATGCCGCGGGCAAGGCCTACGAGGTGAGCGGTTACGGCAAGGAGGAACCGGAGAAGCCTGCAGACGGACAGCTCTTTTTGAAGGTGGAGGACGAGGAGCACCCATGGGCCAGCACCAGCACACTGGAAGAGTACAGCGCATCCTCCGGCAGCTGGACGGCAGTGCCGCTGGAATACTGCCGCATCACAGCGGCGGGCGCGCAGAGGCTGTTTGCCCAGTGGGACACCGTGACCGTGCAGGGCACGGCAGCACAGCAGGCTGGCATGTGGACAAAGCTGGACGGGGATCTGGTAGTTTACGATGTGCTGGAAAACGGGCTGCGCGTGCGGGTAAGCCCGGAGGGAGATCATGTTTACGGCACGCTGGTGCAGAGCGCCGAGAGCGCCCAGTGGACCAGCTTGGACGGCAAGGAGACACGCAGCTTTGCGGTGAGCACGCCGGTGCGGATGGAACGCCGCGTGCCGGATCTGGACTACGTTACCGAGTGCGACAACCGGGTATGGGGCTGCAGCAGCAGGGAAAACGTGATCTATGCCTGCCGCTTAGGCGACCCCACCAACTGGTTTTCCTACCGGGGCATTGCGGCAGACAGCTACGCAGTGACGGTGGGCAGCGATGGTGCGTTTACCGGCGCGGCCACATGCATGGGCTATGCGCTGTTCTTTAAGGAGAACACACTGCACAAGCTCTATGGCTCCAAGCCTTCGGATTTTCAGCTCACCTCGCTGCGCTGCCGGGGCGTTGCCAAAAACGCGGCGCGCAGCCTGTGTGTGCTGAACGAGACGCTCTATTATCTTTCGCCGGACGGTGTGATGGCATGGGACGGCAGCATTCCAACAAAAGTGTCCGGCGCGTTGGATTCGGGCCGGCTGGCCAATGTGCAGAGCGCGGTGGGCAGTGCGCTGGATGGCCGCTATTACCTGCATGTGGCCCGCACGGCGGCAGGCGAAAATACGGCAAGGCTGCTGGTGTACGATACCGAGCGCGCGCTCTGGAGCGAAGAAAACGTGTGCTCCTACGAGATGACCAGCACCGGCGTCGGCACTAATATTATCCTGTAATGACACCATATACACATTTCGTAAATTCTGACCTTTATGCTAAAAAAAATAATTATACTATTCCTCTTTGTTTTCTTCGGCTCTACACACAGCATTATTCATGCACAATTCTCCCTCCAATACAATGCAGAGACAAATATAATTGCAGGGAATGGCGAATTTACTCCTTTTTATTTAATGAATAATCGTGGTGGAATAATTTCATTCACCCCAAATAACGGTTATCTAAGAGCAGGTGTGAGCAAAAAAATCGATAATAACAAACGTTTTTCATATGGATTCGGTATTGATCTTATCGGATCATACAATAACGATGCAACAATCTATTTACAACAATTATACGGTGAAATAAAATATCGTTGTCTCGAACTTATGATAGGTAGTAAAGAACAATACTCCCTAATGCGTGACAGAGAACTGAGCAGCGGAAGTATGGTTTGGTCCGGGAACAGCCGTCCGATACCACAAGTATCGGTAGGAATACCTCATTTTGTCAATTTTCCGGGAACAAATGGATGGATGCAAATTAAAGGAGAAATTTCTTACGGTATATTTGTTGATGATGCTTATCAAAAAGAGCATAAAGGAGAAGGAAAACCCTACAGCAAACATGTTTTGTATCACCGTAAATATCTAATATTAAAATTTGAAAAAGAAAAACCTTTTTACGGTTCGATCGGAATAGACATGGCAGCACAATTTGGAGGAACAATATATGATAACCCCAATTTCAAAACTTCCGTAACCAAATTTCCATCAGGAATCAAAAGTTTTTTTAAAGTATTCGTACCATTATCCGGAGGTAATGATTCCCCACTAATAGACCAGGTAAACGTTACAGGCAATCACTTAGGCAGTTATCTCTTAGAAATAGGTTATCGTAAAAAAAACTGGCATGCAAAATTATATCATGAACGTTATTTTGACGATCATTCAGGCATGATCTTTAAAAACAAATGGGACGGATTATGGGGAATCGAATATCGGACAATCAAGAAAAAACCAATAACCGGTGCTGTATTCGAGATAATGAATTCAAAAGATCAAAGTGGTCCGTTCTTATTCGATAAAACAGAAGAATTGCCTCTAAAAACAAGCGGAGCTGATTTTTATTACGGACACATGGCATACAACGGGTGGACACATAGAGGACATACGATGGGAACACCGTTTATCGCTTCGCCCGGTTATAATACCGACGGATTTCTCGGATTTAAAAGTTCCAGAAGTCTGGCTTTCCACGCCGGAATAGACGGATACATATTTTCAGAGCTCTCATACAAAATTTTAGCAGGGCATCAACAAGGCTGGGGTACTGGATATTTACCTTTTACCCATATCACACATGAATTTTCAACTTTAGCAGAAATAAATTACCGACCTGAAAAAATTAAAGGTTGGACATTTCGATTATCGGGAGCATTTGATAAAGGCTCTCTGTTCGGAGATAATTGGGGAATACAAATAGGTATACAGAAAGAAGGTCTTTTGTTCAGCACAAAGAAATAAAACCGCAGAAAAATTTATCCATAACAAGTTAAACGATTCTTAAAAACAAGAAACACGAACATAAGTCCGATCATCAAAAGAACAATTTCCGGGAAGAACGCCTTTCGTACTTTTGTTATTTTTATCACAGCCTATTCCTATACACAAAGGGTCTGTTTCTATTTGAAGACAAAGAGCTTGTTCTGTTTCCTGCAATGTCCCATACAGATCAAAATAACCGTCGGTTGCCAAAACAACAGAACGATCACCAACCGGAATAATCCGGATTAAAGCATAATCGACTGGAAAACCGTCTAATACAATATAACGATACTCAGAATTATCATCTAAATTATTTTGCCACAAATACTGTCTCTTCAACATAGGATATATAAACTCCCGGCCTATATCCCGTTTCTGTAACTCCTTTATCGAAGATCCGTCCCGCAAAGCCGAACACAAAACAAAAGATCTCAGCTCAGAAAGTATAGAATCTATCTTTTTATTATTCTTAAAACAGCATTCCCCTACTTTACACTGGCAGTCACCGATAAGCCAAACTTCATTTCGAGAATGACAATAAACAGCAACACTCGCAGTTAATCTTGTCTCAGGGAATCGCTCTACAAGGTCTAAAATATGATTTGTTTTATAATACCGAATAATGCGTTCATTTATAATATTCACAAACTCTGATGCCGAAATTCCCGAAGGTAACCTCTGAACCTCATCCGAAATAATTTCCATTGCCTTCCTTCCGGTAGTAACACCATCTATCCTATAATCAGACTTGGAAGTCGCCCCATCAATCACCACAACATAATCTGGTGTTGCAACCCATCCGTCTTCACATAAGCTAGTTAAAGACTTACCTTTTACAAAGGATTCTTCTATTACAAAACTCATTTTTATAACCATTTTAATTTTTATTTTCCGATACAAAAAACCAATCAGATCATCTTTGTGTTTTTCTTAGCCTGTTTTTCTGAAAATATCAACCCAAAAAACATCCGCACAAAATTTAACAGATTCTTACAAAGAAAGACTTTTCTTTTGAAAAACCAAAAAGGTGCAGAAAGCAATATTGCTTTTCTACACCTTTTCACCAACACACACATCAAAAAAATCTATTTATTGAGCATTCTGAATCATTTCCGGAGCTGCCGTAATATATATTTCCACTCTCCGATTTTGCGCACGCCCTTCCGGAGTCGCATTCGATGCCACCGGATCATTCCAGCCGAATCCTTTTGCAGAAACACGACTCGAACGGACTCCGTCACTGATCAAGTAATTGACAACCGACTCTGCACGTTGCAGAGACAAACGTTCATTAAGTTGCTGACTTCCCGTATTGTCTGTATAACCGAAAACCTGTACATTCGTCTCTGGGTTCTGTACTAAATTTTGAGCGAGTTTACTTAAATCAGCTTTAGAAGAAGCATTTAACTGAGAAGAATTAATCGCAAATAAAATTCCATTCTCAAAAGTAACCTTTATCGCCTGCAAATTATTACTGTCTTTTACTTTCTCTATCTGTGCATTCTTTAGCTGTGCTTCAAGTTCCTGCTGCTGCTTATCCATTTTACGACCAATCAAGGCCCCCGTACCAGAGCCAACAGCAGCACCGATTAAAGAACCTATCCATGCACCTTTGCCACCTCCTACCAACGCTCCGATTCCTGCACCTGCAGCAGCACCAGAACCTGCCCCGATAGTAGCACCTTGACCGGTTTTAGACATACCTTGCCATGCAGAACATCCCGTTCCTGTCAATAGACTGACACATAGCATCATAATTATTCCATAGCGGACTTGTTTACCATATCTATTCATTATTTTCAAACTTTTGTTTTCAATAAAACAGTAAAAGGTTATAGAAAGTTCTATCTTAACTATTAAAATATATCTGCAATTTTCTCCAATAAAATCTATACGAGTTTGTTTAGACCTTGCTCGAGTCGACTTTAAAAACATTTTTCTTGTCTTCACAAGAATAACAACAGGTTACCTAAAGAATAAAAATGTAAAAAACAGATCGAAAAAAATAAAAACGAACTAACTGATTTTCTGCATCGGAAAATTTAAATTGGTTCTAAAAAAGAACCATTCTCGCTTTCTATGGTTATTATAATAAAATGTTCCTATAAAAATAAATTACCAAATGAAAAGACTAAAACAGATAACAATAGTACTGGTTTTATCAGGATTTATTTTCACTCAAAATCCATACGCCCAAAATAATATAGTAAAAACAAAATCCGAAAATAGCGAAATTGTTCTTCCTCCTCTTCCTTATGCCGAAAACGAATTAGAACCGTACATCAGTGCACAGACAGTAATGCTTCATTATGGTAAGCACCTAAAAGGCTATATTGATAATGTAAATCGTTTAATAAAAGAAATATCTAATCTGGAAGGAAAAGACTTGGAAACAATTGTCAAACAATCGGAAGGCTCTCTCTATAATAATGCCGCCCAAGCATGGAATCATATTTTTTATTTTGACGCTTTTTCTCCGCATGCACAACATTTACCATCCGGCAACTTAGAAAAACAAATAAATAAACAGTGGGGAAATTTCGAAAATTTTAAAACAGCATTCACCAATACGGCAAATAATTTATTTGGCTCAGGATGGGTATGGTTAATCAAAAATAAAAACGGAACACTGGATATTATTGGAGAAAGTAACGCAGGTAATGTTTTAAAAGGAAATGGAAAACCTCTATTAGGCGTCGATATTTGGGAACATGCTTATTATTTAGATTACCAAAACCGAAGAGCAGAACACATCGACGGACTTTGGAATATCATAGACTGGAGTATTGTAGATAGAAGATATAATGAATAAACGAATATAAACAAAAAGGAGTGATAATATCACTCCTTTTTGTTTGAAATCTATAATATAAATTATTTCTGCTTATTCTGCATATGTTTAGAATAACGGCTCATAAACTTATCAACACGTCCTGCAGTATCCACCAATTTCTGTTTTCCGGTAAAGAACGGATGTGAAGTATTCGTGATTTCAAGTTTTACCAACGGATATGTTACCCCGTCTATCTCAATAGTTTCTTTAGCAGCTACAGTAGAACGAGTAATAAATATGTCATCATTAGACATATCTTTAAATACTACCGGACGATAATTCTCAGGATGAAGACCTTTTTTCATTATTATATCTTTTTAATTATTTCAAATAATATAAATCCACGTTGGTAAGCGTGACTTTTTTGTAATGGCTTGCAAATGTATAAAGAAATTCTTATACACGAAAATTTTTCCAATTCTTTTTACAAAAACAAGGAATAATAGAAACCCATCTAATTTTTACATAAAACTAATTTTGAGTAAACTTTAAACAGGCTCTTAATATCTCTTATCATGAATAGAGAAATTATAAAATATAAAGGGCTACTGCTTTTTTAAAATTTAATCTTGTATTTTTGCAACTAATTAATTAAGATATATTCATACCAAATGTTCAGTTTTTTCAAGAAAAAAAATAGCCAAACACATAAACTTTGCTACGAAGTAGATCTCCATTCTCACATCCTTCCGGGAATAGATGATGGATCACCGAATACAGAAAAATCGATCGGCTTAATCCGCGAAATGCAAAATTGGGGAATTAGAAAAATTATCGCAACTCCTCATATTGCAGAAGAAACTTTCGAAAATACTCCAGAAACCATAAAAAATGCTTGGGATTTATTAAAAACCGCACTTAAATCTGAAGGGATCGAACAAGAAATTTGTTATTCTGCCGAATATCGCATCGACGACGGTTTCATACGAATGTTTGAATCGAATCAGCTAATCCCTCTTCCCGATAACTATCTATTAGTTGAAAATTCTTTTATACAAGCTTTCTGGAATTTAGATGAACTGCTTTTTCAACTGCAATTGAAAGAATTCAAACCCATTCTTGCACATCCTGAAAGATATGCCTACTATCATAATCAAAAAAACATATATACGACAATGCACAACAATGGTTGTGCATTTCAAGTAAACCTTTTATCTTTTTCCGGATATTACGGAAAAAGTGTAAAAGAAGCAGCTTTCTGGCTCGCAGAGCAAGGCTATATCGACTTTTTAGGAACAGATTTACATAATATGAACCATGTCCAGGCAATCAGTAATTTTTTGACGACAAAAGACTATACCAAATTGATAAGTAAAATCAACATCAAAAACGATATGCTTAAATAAAATACTCTTGCATAATGTTCAGCGTAATGGGATTCATGTTAGCCGGTATTTTTATCGGCTATTTTCTAAAACAGCAAAAAAAGCTATTCAAAATTATCGGGAAACTGAATATGTGGATTATCTTTCTTCTTTTATTCAGTATGGGGCTTTCCATAGGCAACAACAAAAGCATCATAGAAAGTCTCGATCATTTTGGCATAACCGCAATAATAATAGGACTTGCAGCCACTGCCGGCAGTGTATTGTTATCTATACCTCTTTATAAATTTCTATTTAAAAGACAATCTGATAAATGAAAAGCAGTTTCATCATTTTATGCTGTTTTATTACCGGCATCTTATTAGCATATTATCGATACGTTCCGGACATATTCCTGACATATGACTACAGCAACTACATATTACCGGTCATGATGTTCTTTGTTGGCATAGGAATAGGCGGCGACATTAAAAGTTTATATGTCCCTATCAAGAAATATAAACTAAAAATCATACTAATCCCTTTGGCAACTATTTTCGGTTCAATCATCATTACAGCACTTATCTCTCCGCTATTCGATATTACAACAAAAGAAACAATTGCCATCGGGTCTGGTTTTGGTTATTACAGTTTATCTGCTATATTCTTAAATAAATTAGCCGGATATGAAATAGGAATGATGGCTCTTATCAGTAATATGACCCGTGAGATAACAGCACTCCTTTTTATACCCATTTTAGCTCGTTATTGCGGGAAACTAGCTCCTATTTCTGCGGCAGGGGCTACATCTATCGACACGACATTACCTATTATTGCAAAAAGTTGCGGAGAACAATTTATCGTCATTTCTATATTTCATGGTATCCTTGTCGATATCTCCGTCCCTATTATTATAAGTCTATTATACTATTTTTAAGCAAAATGACCCGCTCTGAATTTTACAGGAATATTTTTTACGATTTAGAGTCCATCTATATTTTTCAATAAAAAATACCATCAAGTCATTTTTGCGTTTTATTCCGGTTTTAGCAAAATCGAGTATAGAGTCTTCAAAAACTTAAATATACCAGCGATTTCATCGCTTAAAATGATTAGAAATACTCTTTTTTACTTTATAATCTTTCCTACCTTCTCCATTTTATCTCCCTAAAAATTAATTCACAAAGATACCATTCTTATTAAAATACAAACATTTTAACACTTTACAAACAATTTATTACTAAAAAATGTTGATGCTTTTTGATTTTATAGTACCTTTGAACAGTATTTAGATGAAAATTAAGGCTGAATTAAAAAAACAGCTTGTATAACAAATGTAACTTATGAAAAAGATTGTATTTTTCTCTCTTTTAGCATTATTATCATTCGATATTAATGCTAAAAATGCTTCAGAAGATTCAATTACAACCAAAAACAGTTTCGTTGTTACTCGTTTTAAAAGTAATTGGTTTCTTAATTTCGGGGCTAATGCAAATGTTTATTTAGGACAAAATGACAGTAAATTGGATTTTGGGAAACGCATAGCACCCGGATTCACAATTTCTGCAGGAAAGTGGGTAACACCATGGTTAGGTGTACAATTAGGATTAGACGGAATGCAATTAAAAGGTGCAGCTCCTGCTGCGGGAATGGCGTATGTGAAAAATGACGAACTTCTCTCTAACGGCTATTACAAACAAAAATGGTTCTCATTTATGCCTCATGCAGATTTAATGGTAGATATGGCTAATTTATTCGGTAAATACAAAGAAAATCGAGTATATAGCCCTATAATTACAGGAGGTGCAGGATTTATAGCATATTCTAAAGGTGGTAATTACAGCCAAGCCGTACAATTTGCATTCATCAACAAATTCCGAGTAAGTAAAGCTTGGGATATCAATTTAGATATAAAAGGAGCTTGGGTCGGAAATGACTATGATGCAGAAGGCGGATCAAGAGGTGACGGATTATTTTCTGTCGGCTTAAGCGCAACTTACCGATTTAAAACTCGCAAATTCGTGCCTTATCAGCCCAAATATATCAAAGACACTAAAGCTGCCAACGAATGGAAAGCAAAATATGATGCTGCCAATAACAAAGCCGGTCGTTTGCAAGCAGAAAATAACGATTTAAAAGAAGCTTTGAAAAATGCTAAGAATACTGAGACTCCGGTCAAAGAAGTTGTAAAAGAACCTGTAAAACCACAGCTTATTATTTATTATACAGCAGATTCTTATTCGATCAAAGATAAAGATATGATCTTATTAAAAGCTCTTGCTAAAGAAATGAAGAAAAATACTGATAGTAAATACGAAATATGCGGATATACAGACAGTAAAACCGGAACTCCTGAATATAATTCTGCATTAAGAGAAAAACGTGCAAATAATGTTATTAATACCTTAATTCGTTTAGGAGTTAATAAAGATCAATTGGTCAAGAAAACAAGTGACCAAACATTAAATCAGTTCGGAGCACATGCACTTGACAGAGCTGTTACTATTACAAAAATGTAAGATTAATAATTTCAATATCAAAAAAATTATTAATTACTTGAATTTTTATTTTTCAAAAAGAGCGGTATCGGTTGATATCGCTCTTTTCATTATTCTACCCCAACAATTATTTAGCAAATATTCAGTTTTTCGTATGTTAAATATACACAAGTATACTCAATTATAAAAATTAGCTTTTCCTTTGCATATTAGAATAGTTTATAAGTTTAAAATAATCATGATTATGAAACTCCCAAAACACGCTCTATCCTTACTATTAGCAATTCCTCTTATAATTTCAACAGCCTGTGGAGATGATGATTTTTCTGGCGGAGGCGGTGGTAAAAAGAAAACGGACAGAAATGACCCGACAAAATTCTGGATAATATTCTCTAAA
>OGYL01002603.1_pt1 | contig 12502 bp, 10 predicted proteins | sample 1576541 | NCBI WGS metagenome assembly OGYL01 (sample SAMEA3541551, study PRJEB24748) | human gut metagenome | biome: human gut; feature: human-associated habitat; material: faeces | place: China | collected 2012 | reverse complement strand
AATAACTGCTCCTAATGCCCCTAATCTTGATATTAAAAACCAATTCGCCACAAAATTGACGCCTGCACCACAAAATACAGACTCTATAAATATTTTTTCTTTATGATTTGGTATTAAATATTGCATTCGAGCAATTTCTGAAAGACCTTTTATTACAAGGACCGGGGATAGAGCAATAATTAATCTGATACATTCATCATAACCCTTTCCGAAAAAGAACGGTGTAAACTCTTTTGAAATTGCAGAAATTCCACATGCCATTGCTACAGCAACTACAATAATTAATTCAATAGAAAGTAAAAAAAGTTTTCTTGCTTCCTCTAATTTTCCTTCTTTATTTAAAGAAGTCATCCTCGGTAACATAACAGTCCCAACGCCTGTTAATATACCTATCGGAATATTAATAATTTTATCAGCATTATAGTAATAACCTACTTGTTTGTAAGTGCTTAATAATCCCAACATTGTTTTATCCATAATATGATAAACCGACATTGCCATCAATGGAACAAACAAAACTAAATTAGGTTTTATATGGCTGATAATTTCAAACCGTGAAATATTTTTAATAGCCTTTAAGTCTATCTCTTTTGACGCAAAAAACCAGAGTATTGCATTGCTAAGAAATGCACTACCAGCCATAATTAATGTGTATATCCAAAGATCACTTGGCTTTCTTACTAACATTAAAATTAGTACTACAGAACAAATTCGAATAACCATATTTCTTGACACAGTTATCTTAAATTTCTCTACCCCAAAAAATAGCCAGTTAATATCAACTAAAGATCCCAATAAATAAAAGATTTGTAGAAAAGCTATATATATATTTTGTGAACATATACATGTTAAGTAAAACATATACACGCTTATTGAAACTATTGTACAACACAATTGAAGTATATATATATTCCAAAATGTCTTACTTCTTTTTTTTCTATCACTCCCACAATCTGCAATGGTTCTTGTTCCATAATTAACAACCCCCAGCATTGCAAACAATGTAAAATAATTAACAATGGATTGTGTATACGAAAAAACGCCTTGTTTTTCAGCTCCTAATACTCGCGCTAAATACGGTGATGTAATTAGCGGAATACATGTATTTAATATTTGATATATTGTCTGATATCCTAAATTTTTCTTAAGTTTACTCATTTGAACTTCCTTTTACTTATTAAACATATTTTTCTATACCACGCGCAAACAATATGCCATACATTAACCACATATAATAGCATTTAACACCTGGTCCTATAGGAGCTAATCCCTCAAATATGCTATTTATTCCATAACCTATACATACAATGACAAGTATCGAAGAATAAACGTTTGTTCTGTCAAATTTTAAACTTTTTATAATCGGTAAATATGCTATTCCAATTATAATGCTTCCTGTAATAATGCCAAATTGTAATATACATGATAAAGGGAAACATTCAAAATACAAGGAACCTATTCCAGTCAACCAATGTCCTTCTATTAAAGCTGGAAATTCTGATACAATAGAAACTCTTCCAGATGTTAGTGAATCCAAACTTGAAGCGTTTCTTCCTGCAAACATTATATTCCCCACAAACATATCAAATAAATTTTCATTCATAAGTAAAACTAATGTGCCAATTAGCACCACTACCGCTAATAAATATTTTATTTTACGATTAAATTGTTTTCCTAAAATAATGTAAAGCAAGCATATTGCAAATCCAACAATCGTAGCTCTTGATTTTAAAAGCATCAGCAAAATTACTTCAAAAATTATGACTACTATTTTTAGCAAATTGAAAATCCTAAATTTATCAAAATGGATAAACATAAGTATAACAATAGCAGTAAATATAATTTGCGATATTGAATTTTTTGATGCGTACGCATATTGACGTGACGTAATATCAAATCCAGCAGCAAAATATTCCACATATATCGAAACAGCTACCATTGTTGCTGATATTACATATGACATAGAAACAATTTTTAAATCTTTATCCGAAAACTGATCTCCTACAAAAGTTCCTAGGCAATAAATAAAAAGCGACAAAATCAAGCTTTGTAATACCGAGGAATTGAAATATGAATTATTCGTCACAATAGATGACAATAATATTAATACGAATACACTACATATGGCAAAAAATATCTTAAATGTACTATAGAACACTTTAATCTTTTTTTTAAGAAAAATGTACAATAGTAACATAATCCACATTGGCATATTCAATTTTTGAGTCATCCCGGCGGAAACAAAAAATGGAAGCTGAGAAATATTCGAAAGAAAACACGCAAGAGCAACCAGAAGCATAAAACCTCTATTTTTTCTCTCATCTACTATTTCAAATTGATTATTTACCATTTCTTTTATGTCCTTCCAACTTTAATATTACCAATTAAACACATCTTTCAAATATTTTTCTGCAACCTTATAATCTGAATATTCTTCAACGGTCTTATATCCCTGTTCCACAATTTTCTTTAGTGTATCGTAATCATTTCTCGTAATGTTTTCTATGATTTGCCTTAATTCTCCGTCATCTGCCTCATGACAAAGGAACCCGTTATCCGTATTTATAATAATACCATCTACACCACCATTTTTAGACGCAATAGTCAAACAACTAGCCGCCATAGCTTCAAGGTACACCAAACCAAATATTTCATTCGTACTAATCATTACAAAGACATGTGTATCTTCAAGTATTTGCATAACTTTGTCTCTTGAAACACGACCCCAGAAATGAATTTTATCTGCACAATTAAGTTTTTGTGCTAATTCTTCCAGTTCTGTGCGAGAAGCGCCCTCTCCCACAATGTTGAATTCCCATCTTATATCTTTAATTTCTGATAATGCTTTTATTGTAGCGTCTATATTTTTATAAGAAACAAGTCGTCCAACATAAGTTATTTTCCACGTTTCAATGTCTCTATACTTTTCTGTATTAAGTCTATAATTCTTTAAATACTCATCTGGCACACCTGAATTACATACAAATGGTAATTTTTCTAATTGAAGTATTTCTTTAATTTGCTTTGCCTGCGATAGAGATCTTGCACCTAACGAATCTATATTTTTCAAATACTTTTCAGCATTAAACTTTGGTGAATCAATATATCCCGTCCCATGTAAAACTACTGCTGTTTTACAATGGTATATTGTCTTTAATTCCGAAATTATCTCCATTTGCGGACTTGCCCAATGCCCAGTTATTACATCTGGTTCAAATTTTTCCTTTTTCAGAGTAGCTATAATTTTGTTCACCTGTCTTTTTATAACACTATCGCCAGGTTGTGAATGAGGAATAAACTTTTTTATTGGAAATCGAAATACTTTTACTCCATTATCCTGATATTCCTTTTCTTTAACTGCATTAAAATCAGAAATCGCAAATCCCATTCTTGCTGCTAAAGATTTTTTTATTTTCTCTGGAATTTCATGAATTACTCTAGGATAACAATGTGAATTATGGATAACAAGGACCTCATGCCCCTGTTTCTTCCACTCTTTCACAAACGAATTCACAATATTAGTAGATGTATCCTTGTTACCCAAAGATTCATCTTTATACACTGAGGTTAGCATTAATATTCTCATCTTATTTCTCCTTGATTATTTCAATGAATTTCTGTGGATTGTCAAACAAATGAGAATACTTTTCTATTTTTTCATCGCTCCATTCCCACCAAGCTGTTTGCAATAACTCTTTCCTTGTTTCTTCATCAAACCTATTTCTAATTTTTTTTGCAGGATTACCAGCCCATATTTCATATGGTGGAATATCGTGTGTGACAACGCTCCCTGTTCCCACAACTGCTCCCACTCCTATTGTTACTCCTGATAAAACGGTTACTCCTGCGCCAATCCACACATCCGAGCTAATTACTATTTTTTTATCAGAAATATCATCAAATTTTGCAAAATTTTTGTTCAAAATATTCTTTCCCTTATGAAAAACCGGAGACGACGAAACTCTTTCTATTGGATGCATTGCACCGCCTAATCGACAATTATCTGCTATTGAAACAAAAGAACCTATATCGCAATTTAAAATAAAGCAATCATGCCCACAATATGAGTATCTATTTATACTTGAATTGTTCATTTGAGTACCTGAACAAATCTTCGCATTTTTATTTACTTGGCAATTTGTTAAAGCTGCCGGATTAAAAATAGTTCTAATTCCTTTAGCAACTATACGTTTTAAATCCATTATTTTTCTCCAAAACCAACTATAATTTTTCTAAAAATGTTTCATTATTATGTCGTATCCATTCCTTGTCGAATAATACTTATTTAAATAATTCCACTCTTTTTCAGCTACACTTTGTATTTGCATAATTTTATTCACACACTCAACAAATCCATTTACATCATTACTTTCACACCAGCTTCCAAATCCAGCCTCTTCTATAATTTTTCCTATATCTGTATTCGGATCTGTACATGCTAAAACTGGAATTTTGGCTTGCATGTAGCTTAATACTCGACTTGGAAAATTAGGAATAGTAAAGCGATGATCCAAAAAAATCATTCCTACATCGCAAGCGCCTACCATAGTATCATAATCTTCTTGTGGCAGTCTTTTCATCAATCTGATATTATTCTGATTGCTACTTTTTACAAATTCCTCAATTTTTCCATATTCAGTTCCATCTCCTACAATAAGGAAATAATTATCTTTACTGTTTTCTTGGCTATGTAAACACTCTATCAAAAAATCTATTCCTTGTGGTTTTCCTAAATTACCACCATATACAAACACCCTTTTTTCCAAAGGAATATCATATTTTTTTCTAATGCTTCTGCGTTCTTCTGCGTTTATAGATTTATCCACTACTTCAATACAATTTGGACATACTTCCACTCTATAATTATCAATTTCTGGGTTGTTTTGTTTTACATATTCTACGTTTGCCGGACTCATACAGCCAATATAGTCTGATAAGCCATAAAGCTTTTTTTCTTTGTTACGGAAAAATTTATACAAATGTCCCTTAATACCAGATTTACTCATCATACCTATATCTACTGCATTCTGAGGAAAAATGTCTTTAAGCAAAAGATATGTTTTTGCATTATCTCTACGCTTTACATATTCTATTGCATTGCAAAACGTAATCGGAGGTGTCGAATACATAACAAGATCAAATTTAACATTTGAATAATATTTTTTTATTGCTTTAATAAAAATTGGCTCTATTGACAACTGGGCAAGACCTTTTTCTATTAAACTTACCATTCCTGTTACATTTCCGGTTCTCACATGAAGCATATGAATTCCATTTTTTTCTTCATACGCTGTCTGAAGTCCTGTTCTTTTTTCATATGGACTAATTGTATATACAGAATGTCCAGCATCACGAAAATATCGTAATAAATCGCAATATATTGTATGTTCTTCAATATTATCCATTTTTCCTATTGTCATAAATAAAACATTCATTTATATTACACCTCAAAATTCTTTATACATATTTCATTGTACTTCATCATATAAATGTCTGATTTGTATGTTCCAATAGCTGGCTTGTTACTATTTCCTTCAAGATTGTTTTCTATCAATTTCATATGGTCACATCCACACTCATATGCATGAGGATATCCACCGCCAAAACGAGGATTAACTTCTGATATATAATACTCTCCATCAATATCAAAAATATCAATATCAATTTGACCTCTGTATCCAGCTTTTGAAACAAATTTCTTTATAAGATCAAATAACTTATCATCCTTAAAAGAAACAGCTTTATCTGTTTCTCCTGCCCTCATTTTTAATTTTTTCTTTGTAAAGATAGAAACAATTTCTCCAGAAACCATATCAATATATACATCTGCACCTATTTCTTGCCCATTAAGAAATTCTTGAATCATAAGTCCCTCATTATGTGCAAATAACAATTCTACTGTCTCTTTATCATAAACTTTTGAAATAGCAATACTTGCGCTACCTCTTGCTGGTTTCACAAATACTGGATATGTTATTGTTTTATTATTAATATCTTTATAGAACTCTTCCTTATCCATATAAGATTTTGCACAATTGTATCCATTTTTGTTAAGCCACAAATACATCTGATATTTGTCTAACGACATTTCACACAGTTCGTATGAAGAACCGATTACTTTTACACCGATATCTTCAAATTTTTTTTCATTCTGCGCAAGCAACGATAATTCTGGATCTATTAATGATAAAACACCATTGATGTTTTCTTTTTTACATATATCCAAAATAATGTCCATATATTCCGGATCTGTCATTTTAGGAACAATATAATACTTATCTGCTTCATATATTGCAGGTGCCAGTTTACTCATATCAGTTGCAACAACTTTCCCATTCCCCGAAAGCGTTTTTACAAAGTATTCAACTATTTTATTTCTGGTTCCTGCACTTAAAATCAATATATTCATAATGTGTTACTCCCTTAATTACTTATTACTATTTTCATTCTTTAACTTTTCCGCACGAATTTCTGCCATATTACCTTCTGTTTTATTCGTATCGGTTGCAATATTGCTATGTGATAAAAATTTTTTTACCGTTTGAAATATAATTTTCACATCTCCTAAAAACGTGATTTTTTCAGTGTACTGAACATCCAACTCAAATCGTTTATCCCAGTCTAAATAATTTCTTCCATTGACTTGAGCTAAGCCAGATAAGCCAGGTCGTACATCATGTCTATGTCGTTCTCGTTCTGTATACCAAGGAAGATAAGATGGCAGCAACGGTCTTGGTCCTAAGATGCTCATATCGCCTTTGGCTATATTAAATGCTTCTGGCAATTCGTCTAAGCTAGTTGCTCTAAGTATTTTTCCAAATTGGGTAAGCCTTTCACTATCCGGCAATAAATTTCCGCTTTCATCTTTTTCATCTGTCATTGTTCTAAACTTATATAATTTAAATATTTTCTCATCTTTTCCCGGTCTATCTTGTGTAAAAATCACTGGAGAACCCAATTTCACTCTAACCAATATTGCAATTATCAGATAGAGCCATGAAAAAACTATTATTGCGATTAAACTACATATCAAATCTAATGGTCTTTTTATATATTTTTCATATGGTCCATATGGCTTATGCTTTATTTTTTCCATTATAAATTCCTCTATTTTACTCGAAGCAACTCTTAATTACTTCAATAATTCTATTCTGCTGTTCTGCTGTCATTTTATTGTCACTTGGCAGACATAATCCTCTTGTAAAAATATCCATACCTGCATCAGCTACTCCACCTGAAATATACGCATTTGATCTAGCACGTCCATTTCCATCTCTGACAACAAATGGATTCAAACGATAAATTGGCTGCATATGCATTGGCTTCCAAATTGGTCTTCCTTCTGCATTAATAGATGCAATCGCTTCTAAAATCTCTGTCGGACAGGACTTTCCTGTTTCTTTCACATAACATACATCCTGCTCGCCACGAACCTGCTTACACATTGCATCTTTATCAATAATCAGACAAGACAACCAGTAATTTGGTTCAGAGTTTTCCAGATCCATTGGATTCATAGATACTGGCAGCCCTTTTAATCCTTCTTTATATCGCTCATAAATTGCTTTCTTCTGTGCAATATGTTCTTTCAGGTAAGGAAACTGTCCACGAACAACACCAGCAACCACATTACTCATACGATAGTTATATCCCAGTTCTTCATGCTGATACCATGCTGCATTTTCTCTTGCCTGAGTAGACCACTTACGCACTTTGTTTGCTGCTTCTTCATCATCAGTCAGGAAGCATCCACCTGAGCTTCCTGTAATGATTTTATTTCCATTAAAAGAAATCGTATTGTATTTTCCAAATGTTCCCGTCTGAACACCTTTATATGTAGCTCCCATAGATTCAGCAGCGTCTTCAACAAGAATTGCTCCATGTTTTTTTATGATAGAGTTCAACTCATTAATCTTTCCCGGTGTACCATAAAGATGAGCTATTACTACTACTTTTGTATCTGGATAAATTTCAAAAGCCTTTTCCAAAGCTACCGGATCCATATTCCATGTATCGTATTCTGTGTCAATGAATACCGGTTCCCCACCTTCATACACAATCGGATTAACAGTCGCATCAAATGTCATATCTGAACAGAACACTTTTTTACCTTCTAATGCACCATGCCCTACCTTTGGCATTCCATACGCCTTAATTCCTGCTAACTTCATAGATAAGTGTAAAGATGCTGTTCCGGCTGACAATGCAACCGCATGTTTGCAACCAATGTATTCACAGGCAAGTCTTTCAACTTCATTGATATTTTTTCCAACTGTTGACATCCAGTTTGTTTCATATGCTTCTTTTACATATTCAATCTCCGGGCCATGCATAGTCGGACTACTTAACCAAACCTTTGATTCAAATTTTTCAAAATTATTGTTCTCTTTAAACATATGTAATTACCTCTTTTATATCGTTCTATGTTGTGGCTATTCTTTATGCAATCTCTTTATTTACCTCTTCCGGTGTCTTGAATGTTGGAACAACACTTCGGAGAGCTTCTTTTGCAATCAGATCATCTCCTGTATCGCAGGCAGTTCTAAGAGTTTGGATTTTTCTATTTATTTCTTTCTCACTTACTGGTGTATCTCTTTCTATAAAGATCATGCTGTTGTCTGTCTTATCCAGTTCTTCTGTCTTAACTAACAATTCCTCATATAACTTTTCTCCCGGTCTTAATCCCGTTTCAATAATTTCAATTCCCTGAACGCCAGATAAACGAATCATATTCTCTGCCAGATCCATAATCTTAACAGGCTGTCCCATATCCAGAACAAATAATTCTCCATTATTCGCAATCGCCCCACTCTGAAGAACGAGCTGTGAAGCCTCCGGAATTGTCATAAAGTATCTGATAATTCTCTTATCTGTGACAGTAACCGGACCGCCGTTAGCAATCTGACGCTTAAACAACGGAATCACTGAGCCTGCACTGCCAAGCACGTTTCCAAATCGTGTAGCACTATATTTTACTTTTCCATGTGTACTTGCACTCTGCACGATCATTTCGCACATTCTCTTGGTAGCACCCATAACATTAGTTGGATTTACCGCTTTATCTGTGGATACCATCATAAAGCGTTCTGCTCCATATTCTTCGCAAAGTTCTACAAGGTTCTGTGTACCAAACACATTGTTGTAAATTGCCTCCACACAGTTATGTTCCATTAACGGCACGTGTTTATGAGCTGCTGCATTGATAATGATCTGTGGATGGTACTTTTCAAATACCCGTTCAAGTGCTTTCCTATGTGTAATAGAGCAAATTTCAATCTGTAAATCTAAGCTATTTCCATACGCTATTTTCAATTCCTGCTGAACGTCATAAGCTCCATTCTCATAAATATCCAGGATAATAATTTTCTTCGGCTGCATTTTTGCCAACTGTCGGCACAGTTCAGAACCAATCGAACCACCTCCGCCAGTAATCAGCACAATTTTGTCCGTGTAATATGCATTTGTTCTTTCATCAGAAACCACTAGCGGTTTTCTGAATAAAAGTTCCTCAATATCAAATTCTCTAAGATGTCTTTTTCCTCCTGCGGCATACACAGTCGGGTAATCATATACTTTCAATTTATATCCGGCATCTTTGTAATAATCATAAAGTGCTTTCTTTTTCTTAGCGTCCATTGATGGGATTGCAAAAATAATTTCCTGTACCTCAAACTCTCCCAAACGTTTAAATGTTGCTTCATCTTCTGACCATACCGGAATACCATGTATATCTCGTCCAACTTTTTCTCTATTAATGTCAATGAAACATCTTGGTATATATGCTGCTTCAACATTATTTAAAAGTTCTTCCGCCAAGCTCACACCAACTCGTCCAGCACCGATAATTGCAACTTTGATCTTCTGTACTTCCTTTTCATTTCCTGCTTCAATTCCAGAAAATGTATGTAATAATATAGAAAGGAACTTTCCTCTCGTAGTTTCCTGGTTTCCACATTTGTATGCATAGCGATACATCATACGAAGTGCCAAGGCTCCTAAAAGATTCAAGCTAACCAGTGAAAGCAATCTAGCAAATGTAATTTTTTGAACTGGAAGCAGGAGTTCCAAACCCAGATACGCTACAAAAGCGATAAAATCAGTAAACAACAAGCGGATATAGCACTGAATCCCACCATATCTCCATACTTGTCCATAAATTTTACCCAAAAGACGTGCTGCAAAAATACACAGGACAGATAAGCCAACTTGCTGAAAAATTCCAACAGGCGATAATTTATCCATTCCTCCATATAAGACTAAAAGAATTATTGCTACTACTGCATATACAACCAAGTCGTACCCGACAAGCATCCAGCGTATATTTGGTGTACCCTGGTTTGTACGATTCATATCCATATTTTTTTCATTTGATTGACTATTCATTGTGTACCCCCCCCCACGAAAATCGGAGAGGTTTTCATCCTTTCACTTTTTATTTTTTTCACTGTTTGCTTGTAAGTGGTGTAAACAAAACAGTTCCCTGCTCTGTTTCAGTTCCAATTTGAAGTACGCTCGTTGATTTCACAATCGTTCCAGATTTTAATGTACAACTATCTCCAATAAAGCTATATGGCTCCACTACTGTATTAGCACCTACAATCGTTGCCTGACCGATAGTGCTTCCACACCCCACAACTGCTCTCGGCTCAACAATGCAACCTGGCATTAAGGTAGCTGACGGAGAAATTGTAGAATCCATATGGAATAAAACCGGGATATTATAAAGTGCTTCTAATCTCTTGTTCCATTCAAGTCTTTTTGCACCGTCATCACATGCAGCTATTGCACAGTTATATTCTGGATAAAAAGTTTCTACTTTTTCCAGTTTTCCAATAGCACCTTCTCTGTCATTATCTACAAAGGAGATTTCTTCAAAGCAACCCATTGACTCTGCTATCTCTTTCACATAATCTCCATATCTTTTAGAGGCTACAATTAATAATTTTCTTCCCATTTTCAATACACTCCTCATAATTATTTATTTTTGTTAGGTAAGTTCTTCAACACGACGACTAGCCTGTGAATGTTCTTATTAAAAAGATCATTCGCAGGCTAGGTCAAACCTCCTTATCATAATTTTTCAGCTTATAGTGTGGGTCAAAATAAGCATCCAAGAAACCATTCACTTTCGCAGTTTCGTAACTTACTCGACACAACCATACAGAAAAATTATCATAACAAAATTCGACTAAGCCAGCGAAACCCTTGTAAAATCAAGGTTTTTCTTGGTTGTTCCTATTATACCGCTATCTCCTAAAAAGATATTGAACAATTGTGGTAATTCATCTAATCTACAATTTCTAAGTTTACTTCCAATCTTTGTAATTCTTGAATCATTTGATACGGTTACCTGTGTTCCAATCTGATCCGCATTTTGTACCATTGTTCTAAACTTAAAGATTCTAAATACTCTACCATACTGAGTCACTCTTTCTTGTCTATAGAAAACGCCACCCTTGGAATCTTTCACAATTAATATTGAAATAATCAATAAAATTGGTGAACATAGAATAATCATAATTAGTGAAACTACAATATCAAATACTCTCTTAAAAAATAAACTTATTTTTTTTCTTTGTAATAAATCATAATAAGGTCGAACTTCATTCGTTCGCATATACTCAGGCAATTCATTCCAATTCTTAAGCATTAATTTTTAACCTTATTAATCACATTACAATAGTTTTCAATAATATAATCAACTTCTTCATCTGTTAACTTCGTATACAAAGGAAGAGTGATTTCATTTTCAAATTGCTTATATGCATTAGGATAATCTTTGATATCAAATCCTAAGTTTTTATAGGCAGTCATCATTGGAAGTGGTTTGTAATGAACATTTGTGGCAATACCCTGTTCTGCCATTTTAATAATAATTTCATTACGCTGTTCCAATGTAATATTAGGAATTCTTGTGATATACAAATGTCCAGAAGATTGATGTTCATCTGTATAATGATTTAATACTTTAACACCCAATGGTTTGAATGCAGCATCATACTTTTGAATAATCTCTTTTCTTCTTTCTAACATTCCCTTATATCTTCTCATTTGTGCTAATCCAATACCTGCAACAACATCTGTCATGTTACATTTGTACCAAGGTCCAATGATGTCGTACTCCCAAGCACCTAACTTCGTTTTTGCCAACGCATCCTTGTTCTGACCATGAAGCGAGAAGAGCTGCGAGATACGATAAATAAATTCATTCCAAGTTTCACCCTCAATGAACGGTACAGGGTTCCCATAGTACACCTGCTGACGCTCTACCTTCTCGTTACCGAAAGGCAAGTTCCAAGTCATCGCTCCACCTTCAGCAGTTGTGAAATTTTTAACGGCATGAAAACTAAATGAAGAGAAATCAGCAATCTCACCAGCCATCTTACCATGGCGAGAGGCACCAAATGAGTGGGCACAGTCGTTAGAAACCACGATACGTCCCATCTTAGCCTGAATGTCATTAGCAGGACGATAGAGCGCCTTGATCTCTAGGCGGTTCACC
>OGYL01002596.1_pt1 | contig 12521 bp, 12 predicted proteins | sample 1576541 | NCBI WGS metagenome assembly OGYL01 (sample SAMEA3541551, study PRJEB24748) | human gut metagenome | biome: human gut; feature: human-associated habitat; material: faeces | place: China | collected 2012 | reverse complement strand
AAAAATACCAAAGAAAGGAAATGCCGGGCACGGTGTTTACCGTGCGCCTGCCGCGCTGCGAAGAGGGAGGGGATGAGACATGAGAAGACGTCTTTCCCTGACTGCGGCATTAGTCCTCCTGCTTTCGCTTCTCTGCGCCTGCGCGGCCCAGCACGCGCAGGAGATGGACGAAAACGGCTACGAGCTCTATTTTCTCAGCGATCCCAACTCCGCGGGCGGCGGCGACGCCATCCGCACGCAGGAAAAGCGTCTGACGCTCGACGGCGCGATGGAGACCGAAGACTGTGTCCGCGCGCTGATGGAGGCGCTGCTCGCAGGGCCCGACGAGCCGTCGCTCTCGTCGCCCATCCCGGAGGGAACGGCGCTCAAGTCGCTCAAGGTGTCGGGCCGCCGCGCGCAGATCGACTTGAGCGCACAGTATGCGCGCCTGACGGGCATCGACCTGTCGCTCGCTGACTACTGCATCACGCTGACGCTGACGCAGCTGCCGAATGTGAACGCTGTGAGCATCACGGCAGACGGGCGCGAGCTGCCGTACCGCGAGACGCAAGTGCTGCTCTCGGCGGATACGCTGCTTTCCTCGCGTGAGAGTGGCCTGCGGCCGATCACCGTGTCGCTTTATTTCCTCGACAGCAAGACAGGCGAGCTGCGCGCCGAGCAGCAGACGCTCGCGCTCTACGAGGGCCAGACGCGCGTGAACGCGCTGCTCGAAGCGCTCGCGCAGGGGCCGGAGGACGATTCGCTCGTCTCGCTCCTGCCGGAGGACTTTGCGGTCATCTCCTCTCGCATCGAAAACGGCGTGTGCTATCTGAATCTCCCGGCTAACGTCTCACTGCCGGAGAACGAGGCGGAGCGCGATTTGATGCTGAGCGCGCTCGAGCAGTCCATTTTGTCGCTCGGCGGCGTGGACGAGGTGCAGTTTTTGATCGAAGGCTCGGCCGAGCCCGACGGCTACCGGTAAAAAAGGCCCTCCGCAGAAATGCGGAGGGCCTTATCATATCTTGCGCTATTTTACGCTCACTCGCGCGCGAGCATCGCCGCGCCGATCACGCCCGCGCGGTAGCCGAGCGTGCAGAGCTCGATGCGCGTGTGCGAGACGGCATAGCGCGAGCCGAACGAACGCTCGCGCACCCTTTCGCGCAGCGGCAGGAGCAGCGCGTCGCCCTGATTTGCTACGCCGCCCGAGAGGGCCAGCACTTCGGGGAAGAAAATGTTGACAAGATTTGTGAGCCCGCAGGCCAGATGCTCGATGTAGTCCTCCACGACCTGCGCGCCCGCCTCGTCGCCGCGCTCCTTGGCGAGAAATGCTGTGCGGCCGTCGACACCGCCCTGCTCCGCGGCAATCGCATGCAGCAGGCTCTCGGGGTGCGCGGCCATGGTGCGCTTCGTGTCGCGGATCAGCGCCGTGGCGGAGGAGTAGGCCTCGAAGCATCCGCGGCTGCCGCAGGTGCACTCTTCGCCGTTTTCCGCGATGACCATGTGGCCGATCTCGCTCGCCGCGCCCGTGTAGCCTGTCAGGAGCTTGCCGCCGAGCACCACGCCGCCGCCGACGCCCGTGCCGAGCGTGACGACGATGGTGCTCTCCGCGCCGCGGCCGCAGCCGAACAGCGCCTCGCCCAGCGCCGCGGCGTTTGCGTCGTTGCCGAGGTGGATGGGAAGCGCAGTATGCGCGCGCAGCGCGCTTCGCAGGTCGAAGTTCACAAAATTCAGGTTCGCTGCAAAGCGCACGATGCCGCTCACGTCGTCCACCGTGCCGGGGCAGCCGACGCCCACGCCGCCGACGGTGTCCTCGCCGATAGAGAGCTGCGCGATGACCTGACCGATGCGTCCCGCGACCGCCTCGGGGCCGAGATCGACGCGCGTCGGGATAGAATGCTCCTTTAAGATCTCGCCCTCTGCGCTCACGAGTGCGCCCTTGATGTTCGTGCCGCCGAGGTCGATGCCAATATAGTTCATAAAAACGCCCTCCCGGGTGAAATATGTCCTCATTGTATGCCGCGGCGGCGGAAAATGCAAGAGCCCGCTCGCAGGAGAAAAGAGTTTCTTAAAAAAATCATAAGGGTGAAACTTTTTGAGAAATTTCTCGTCTAAGAGAATGTACGGAACGAAAAAAGCTCCGCATAATCAGGATGGAAAGAAGACGATGAAAGGAGAAACAAAATGAACCGCTGGGGACTAATGAGTGCCCTCGCACTTGCCGCCGCGCTGCTGCTCGCAGGCTGCGGAGGCGACTACGGGCTGAGTGATGACGACAGCGCCGATGAGCCGCAGATCACGCTCGAGCAGATCCGTGCCGCGAATGATCCGCGATCCCTGCTCGAAAAGCACGGCGCTGTGACCGTGACCGTGCAGGAGAGCGACCAGAATGACGCCGTGACGTATACGGCGAAGTTTCAGTACACCCGTGGTGTGGAGGATGTGCTGGCCTGGTATCATTGCCGGTACACCGAAAACAGCACCAGCGGCAAGAGCGAACTGTGGAGCGAGGCGAACGGAACGATGGATGCTGCGCGTATGGAAAGCGACAGCACCGAGGACCTAAGCCTGAGCATTTACCTTGAGGGAAAGTATGAGCAGTACGTTCTCGACATGATCCCCCGATGCCCTGCTTTGGAAGAGGATGTGGAGCAGACGGTCGACAGCTGCAGCGAGCAGGACGGCGAGCTGCTGCTCTCTGTTACCGCGCGTTATCTGGCTTCCGATGGAGATTATTACACGGTGCACTACCGCGTTGACCCTGCGACGAATGAGGTGCTGGAGGCGTCAGTGACGGACTACATTAAAAAGGAAAGCGGCGAGGTATCCAAGCTGCATACGACGCTCTACCGCTGGAGCTACGACGAGCCCTATCAGGCAGAGCGCAATGTGATGAACGAGGTTCTGTTTTCGACGGACAGCAAGGAGGACGTCTGCGATCTGACGACTTTCTATCCCGTTGAGGAGGAGGAGAACGGCTGGGCGATGACCCTGTATCGCGTGGCACACGGCACGCGCATCCTCTTCCTCGACAGCGTAGACCTCGCGTTTTATGCGGACAGGGAGCTGACCGAACCCATCGACTTCTACGACGGCGTCGACACGAGCGGCGAGAGTGCAACGGTCTATATCGTGCCGCTGGAAGAAAACCGTTAAAAAGAATTTGAAACGCGGGCGTAAGTCCGCACCCAAATAAGGAGGAAACCAAGGTGAAAAACTGGAAGAAAGCAAGCATTGCCGCGCTTTGCGTCGCGGCACTTCTTGCCGGCTGCGGCATGCAGGGCGGCAAGGACGATGGGAACGGCGGCAAGGACGACACGCCGATGGACGTGACGCTCGAAACGCTGCGCGAGGTCAACGATCCGTGCGTACTGCTTGCAAAGTACGACGCCGTGACCGTGAACATTCAGGGCACCGACCAGGACGGCGAGGTGACCTACAACGCAAGATTGCAGTACACGGACGGGGGCGACAGCACGATCCTCATGTCCTCGCACTACAGCTATACCGCCAACAGCGGCCCGGGCGAGGAAGAACTGTGGAGCGAGGGGCGTGGCAGACTGTACGCCACGCGCATGACGAGCGACGATAACGCAAGCCTGAACATCTATCCCATTCCGGGCGAGGGGACGGAGTATCTCCGTGAAATGCTGCCGCAGTGCACTGACCCCGCCGCCAAGAATGCCGAGGAAACGCTTGACGAGCGCAGCGAGCAGGACGGCGCGGTGCTGCTCTCGACCACCACGCGCTTTAAAGACGCCGGCGGCTACTACTATACCACCCTCTACTACGCCGATCCCGAGACGGGCGAGCTGCTTGCCATGTCCGTGACCGACTACATCGAGGACGGCGAGGGCGGCGCGACGGAGATGGGCACGACACTCTACAACTGGAGCTACGATGAACCCTACAAAACAGAACCCTACAAGTCAGGCCGCTACCTTCTGAACGATGTCGTGTACGCGACGGACGACACGAGACCCGCCTGCCTGCTGACGGTCTGCCTCCCCGCGAAAGAAGGGGGCGAAGACTGGTGGGTGAATGAATACCATGTGGCGAGGGGGACGTATGTCAACATCTGTTGCCGCAGCGGTTGCACCCTCTACGCGGACGCGGCGCTGACGCAGCCCATCGACGACACCGTGTCCATCGACACAAGTGGCGAAGAAATGACGGTCTACGTTGTGCCCGATGCGCCGATGAACTGAGCGTAAAAGCGCGAAAAGCGGCGGATCAAAAAATCCGCCGCTTTTTTCAAAAAGGATGAAACATTTTTCGATAAATTTCGTCTAAATAATACAGGAAAAGGCTCGGTGCGAGAATTAAGGAACTCTTAAATAATTTGTAACCAAATCGCGCCTGATTGTAACGACTTCCTCATAAGATGAGATTATAATGGACCCAAGATTAAAATTGAGGAGAAACTGCGATGGCAAATGACCAGAAGCCCGTCATTTCGGTGCGAAAGCTTCGAAAGGTGTACATGATGGGGCAGGAGCACGTGGTCGCACTGCACAATATTGACCTCGACATCCCGCGGGGCGAGGTGTGCTGCATCTTCGGCACGTCCGGCAGCGGCAAATCGACGCTGCTCAACCAGCTGGCGGGACTCGAAAAGCCCACGCGCGGCGTGGTGCGCATCGGCGGCGTGCCGATCTCACAGCTCAACGAAAATCAGCTCGCCGCCTTCCGGCAGAAGCATATCGGCTTCGTCTTCCAGTCCTACAACCTGCTGCCGGAGCTGACGGCGGCGGAAAACGTGGCCATGCCGCTGATGTTCAAGGGCATCGACCCGGATGTGCGGCTGCTGGAGGCGAAGAAAATGCTCTGCCGCGTGGGACTGAAGGACCGCATGGACCACTTTCCGAACCAGATGTCCGGCGGACAGCAGCAGCGCGTGGGCATCGCGCGCGCGTTCGTCACGCATCCCGAGGTCGTGTTCGCCGACGAGCCGACCGGCAACCTCGACTCGAAGACGACGAAAGAGGTCATGCACATGATCCGCGGCTTTGCCAAGCGCTTTCACCAGACGATCGTGCTCGTCTCCCACGATCCGGAGATGACCGAGTATGCCGACCGCATCGTCACGCTCATCGACGGCAGAATCGTCAGCAACGTAGAAAATCAGGTCAAGGCGGAGATCGACGCCGCACCTTATATCGAATAACGGAGGAAATCGAACATGAAACGCATCTCAAGATCCCTGCTCTCGCTCTGCCTTGCCCTTGTGCTGTGCGCAGCGCTGCTGCCTGTGAATGACGCCAAAGCGACGGGCGGAGGCACGACGGCACGGACGGGAACCAGCTTTCTGATCACCGGCTACCGGGCCAGCAGAAGCAGCATTTACACCGGCGATACGGTGGACCTCACGGTCTACTTATCCCGCACGGACGGCAGCAACGATTCGATCCGCGTCGTGCGCGGCCTTGACAGCTTTCAGGACGGCACGGCGAGCGCTGTTGCAAGCGGACAGAACGGCGAATATACCGTTACGTTCACCGGCCTGACCTACACCGGCGACAGCGGCAAGCAGCTTGCCTTTACCATTTATTATGAAGGCAACGGCGGCGGCTATCAGGACGGCAACACCGTTCCGGTGCGCGAGTGCGTGCCCTACACCGAGCCGAAGCCCGCCCCCGAGCCGACACCGGAAACGATTCCCGAGCCGCGCGCCGTCTTCAACTCCGACGGCACGAGCACGTCTATTGCCGCGGGCGAGACGAAGACCATCACCGTTTACATCCAGAACGCCGGCACGACCGCCATGCGCGACCCTATCCTGACGCTCAAATCCTCCGGATCGCTTCTCATCATGGGCAGCCAGGACTACATGCTCGACGATATCCGCGCGGGCCGCGACACGGCCGTCACTGTGACGGTCAAGGCGCCCGACAAGATCGAGTCCCAGATGCAGACGATCGACGCGAGCCTGTCGTTCTACTATGACAACGGCACGCAGCTCACCGGCGGCAGCGCCAGCGGCAGCGTGAACGTTCTCTCCACCGTTACCAAGGATACGAAGGACGAGGAGACCATTGCGAGCCCCACGCCCATCGTCATTCTCTCGAAGTACAACTACGGCGGTTCGTCCGTTGCGGCAGGCTCAAGCACGAACCTGAGCTTCTCGTTCACGAACACCAGCAAGACCATCAAGATCGAAAACGTCATGGTCACCGTCACCGGCGGTCAGGACCTGATGCTCAACGGCTCGACGAACACGTTCTACTTTGAATCTGTCGCCGCGAGCGGCAGCAAGACCGTCACCGTGCCGATGAAGGCCGCACAGCTCATCAGCGCCAGCGCGCAGGACGTCAAGATCGACGTGACCTATGAATATGTTGACCAGAACGCAAGAAAGTCGGGCAACGCCACGCTGTCGCTGAGCGTTCCTCTTTACCAGCCCGACCGCTTTGAAATGAGCGAGCCTACAAGCTCCTACACCGGCTATGTCGGCGAGGAAACGAGCCTGACGATCGACTATGTCAACAAGGGCAAGAGCGCCATCAACAACGTTGAGGCGACCATCTCCGGTGACATTGATTCCCCCACGCCTTATCAGCGCGTCGGCACGATCGACGGCGGCAAGAACGGCACCATCGCCTTTGCCGTGACCCCGCAGCTGGAGGGCGAGAATCAGGTCAAGATCGTCATCACCTACGAGGATTCCAACGGCAACACGAAGGAGCGCGTCTTCGAGGCGACGGTCGAGGCCATGGCCTACGAGCCGGCCGACCCCGGCATGGACGACCCCGGCATGATCGACCCCGAGCCGACGAGCACCTTCCCGTGGAAGTACGTCATCATCGCGCTCGTCGTTATTGCCATCATTGCCCTGATCGTGCTCCGCGCCCGCAAGAAGAAGGCCAAGCAGAAGGCCGAGCAGGCGCTCTGGGACAAGTGGGACGAAGAGGAGCTCGCCGAGGAGAAGCAGGAGGCAGCGGAAGCCGCGGCGGCTGAAAACAAGGAGACTGCGGCCACGGGTGCTGAGGAGCAGAAAAAATGAGATTCGCAGACATCCTGAAAATGTGCTTTGACAGCCTGTCACGGCGCAAAGGACGCACGATCCTGACGGTGCTGGGCGTGTTCATCGGCTGCACGTCCATCATCGTGATGGTCTCCATCGGCGCGGGCATGCAGGAGTCCTACGACCAGATGCTCAAAAATATGGGCGACCTCTCCATCATCGAGGTCTACCGCGGCTACAACCAGAGCACCGGCACGCAGACGGAGAGCAAGCTTGACGACAAGGCGGTCGAGAGCTTCCACGAGATTGCGGGCGTCAAGGCCGTCATGCCCAAGGCAAGTCTCGACGAATATAATGTAAGCTTCAAGGCTGGCGTCAACGGCCGCTACACGGCCAACTGGGTCAATTTTGCCGGCATTGACTCGAGCGCCCTTGAGGACATGGGCTTTGAGCTGATGGACGGGCGGTATCCGGAGAGCAGCGACGAGGTGGTCGTGGGCCAGTATTTTGCCTATAACTTCTTCGATACGCTGATGCCGGACGGGCGAAACTATGTGAACCGTTACGTCTGGGATGAGAACGGAAATATTGATACCGAAAATGTTCCCGACCCGTTTTTCGACCCGCTCAAGACGAGCATCACCATGGTACTCACACCGTATGACGACGGTACGGGCACCGAACCTACCCCCTATGAGGTTGAGCTCAAGGTCGTCGGTGTGATGAAGGAGGATCAAGGCAAGGGCTATGAGACGAGCGACGGCGTGATGATGGACATCAATGCGCTCAAAGCTCTTATTCAGGACCTGACCGGCAAGACCGACACGAAGTTCGAGTATTCAAGCATCAACGTCAAGGCTGAGAGCCTCGACGCCGTGTCGGATGTGGAGCAGTCCATCAAGGACTTGGGCTACAGTACGTATTCTATGCAGAGCATGCGCGACGAGCTCAACAAGCAGACCCGCCAGATCGAGCTGATGCTCGGCGGCCTCGGTGCGATCTCGCTTCTGGTCGCGGCCATCGGCATCACGAACACGATGATCATGTCCATCTCCGAGCGCACGAAGGAGATCGGCATTATGAAGGCGCTCGGCTGCTATGTGCGCGATATCCGCGCGATGTTCCTCATGGAGGCGGGCAGCATCGGCCTTCTCGGCGGCATTTTGGGGCTTATTTTCAGCTTCATCATATCCGTCATCATCAATCTGTTCTCGTTCGGCGCGTTCGGCGGCGGGGGCGTCACGTGGGAGCTTATCAAGCAGGCGCTCATCGGCGGCGAAGGCGTGGTGCGCACGTCCGTCATCAAGCCGGAGCTCGTGATTTTCGCGCTGGTGTTCTCGGTGCTGGTCGGACTGGTGTCCGGCTATCAGCCCGCGAACAAGGCGGTCAAGATCTCGGCGCTCGAAGCCATCCGAAACGAATAAGAAAAACACAGTATTTTGCAAGAAGGCGGCGTCCTGGACCGGACGCCGCCTTCTTTTGTAAAAAGCGCGATATTGCATTGTTTCAAGCGCTTGCTTTGCTTGACCGCGCTGATGCGATGTGATATCATATATCAGTCAAAATATTTATGAAAACAGGAGGGGATCGTCTTGGCAACTGTCAAACGCAGATCCACCGTACCCTATTACGCCGCAGCGGGAACATGGGTCATTTATGCGCTGCTGTTCCCGCTCTACCGCGTACCGCATTTCATCTTTATTGCCATCGTATCGGCGGTGGTGTATTTCATCATGAACGCCGTGTGCGGCACGGTCGAAGTCACGGTGCCCGACCCGCCGAAAAAGGAGGAGACCACCGGGAATCCGGAGCTTGACAAGATGATCCGGGACGGCAATCTTGCCATCTCCGAGATGAAGCGGCTCAACACGTCCATCAAGGATGAGAAGATCTCCGCCGACATCGACCGGCTCGAGGACCTGAGCGCGAAGATCTTCGCGCAGGTCAAATCCGACCCGTCGAAGCTGCCGCAGATCCGCAAGTTCATGGACTACTACCTGCCCACGACCCTTAAGCTCTTGAACGCCTATGACCGTATGGGCGCGCAGGGCGTGAGCGGCGAGAACATCGACGCGACCATGCAGCGCGTGGAGAGTATGATGGGCACGATCGTTACGGCTTTTGAAAAGCAGCTCGACATGCTCTTCGGCAGCGAGGCGATGGATATTTCCGCCGACATCACGGTGCTTGAAAACATGATGAAGCGCGAGGGGCTCAGTGAGGACGACGGTGAGCTGCATGCCGAGTCCGGCACGGCGACCGCCTCGCAGGACGACATCAAGCTCGAGCTATAAAGGAGTAAGCGATGCGAAAGAAAGTGATGGCGTTCAACGCCAAAGTCAATGCGTGGATATTGAAACGGCTGAAGGGCGTGTGGCTCGACCCGATTTTCTGTGCAATCTTTGCCATCATGTGTGTGGCAAGCATCATCGGCGCGCTGCATCTGCACAGGGATACGCTTTACTATTCCGCGCTGATTTGGGCGTTGGCCACGCTGCTGTGCCTGCGCCGCATCCAGCGCATCAAAAAGCACGAAAAAGAACAAACTCAAAGCCAAAATACGGAGGAGAAATGATATGAGCGACAACATGATGCCCGAGCTGACCCTGAATCCCACCGAAGCGGCGCAGGAGGCCGTCCCTGAGCTGACGCTCACCTCGGACGCGCCCGCGCCCGAGCAGGAGAAGAAAAAAGAGGTCGAGCCCGTCAAGGTCGATGAGAGCATGCTCACCGAGCAGGAGAAGAAAGCCGTCGACGATTTTGCGAAAAAGATCGACATTACGGATACGAACCTTGTGCTCAACTACGGCGTGGCCGCGCAGAAGAGCGTTGCGACGTTCTCGGAAAATGCCCTCTCCTCCGTGCGCAACAAGGATCTTGGCGAGGTGGGCGAGACGCTCTCGAACCTCGTCGTCGAGGTCAAGGGCTTCGGTCAGGAGGAGAAGAAGGGCTTCGCAGGCCTGTTCCACAAGCAGAAGGATAAGCTCGAGCTGATGCGCGCGCAGTACGGCAAGGCCGAGACGAGCGTGAACCGCATCGTATCCGAGCTTGAAAAGCATCAGGTCACGCTGATGAAGGACATCGCGATGCTCGACCAGATGTATGAGCTGAACCTCAAGTACTACAAAGAACTGACCATGTATATCATCGCGGGCAAGAAGCGCCTGGCCGAGGTCCGCTCCGGCGAGCTGGAGGAGCTGCGCAAGAAGGCGGAGGCGAGCGGCCTTGCCGAGGATGCGCAGGCCTACAACGACTACGCGCAGAAGTGCGACCGCTTTGAAAAGAAGCTGCACGACCTGGAGCTCACGCGCATGGTGTCGCTCCAGATGGGCCCGCAGACGAGACTTCTCCAGAACAACGACACGCTGATGGTCGAAAAGATCCAGTCCTCGCTCGTCAACACCATCCCCCTCTGGAAGAGCCAGATGGTGCTGGCACTCGGCATGGAGCACAGCCGTCAGGCCACGGCCGCACAGAGCGCGGTGGCGCAGACGACGAACGAGCTTCTCAAGAAGAACGCCGACATGCTCAAGATGGGCACCATCGCCACGGCAAAGGAGGCCGAGCGCAGCATCGTCGATATCGAGACGCTGCAGCACACGAACGAGCAGCTCGTCTCTACGCTCGACGAGGTCGTGAACATCCAGCGCGAGGGCGCGCAGAAGCGCAAGGAAGCGGAGGTCGAGCTCGGCCGCATCGAAGGTGAGCTGAAGCAGAAGCTCATGGAGCTGAGAAGCTGAGACGCTCCGGATAGGAGAAGCATATGAAATTCTTTCAAAAACGCGGCGTCGCCATCGCCGTGCTGATTCTGGCGATCGTCGCATCCAGTGCGTGGGGGCTGCACAAAGCGCCCGTTGTCTCTACGCCGGAGGGCGGGGAAAAGCTCGATCCCTCGCTTTCCACGGCGGCGTTCGAGCAGTACGTGCGCGACGAGGCGAACGTCCTTTCGGACAAGACCGAAAAGGCGGTCAGCCTCTACAACGCCAACTGGGACAAGATGTTCGGCAGCATCATGGCCGTCGTGACGGTGCAGTCGTCGGATAATCTCGAGAATACGGCGTATGACTATGCGGACACGATGCAGCTTGGCTCAAATGACGCCATTCTTGTCATCGCCAAACAGCAGCAGGACTATTATCTGGTCGCGAGCGGCGATTTCTATGATCTGCTCAGCGGCCTTTCGCAGAGCTTTGTTGCCTCCTGCATGGCGGATAACGTGCAGAAGGGCGATTATGACGCGGCGGTGCGCTCGCTTTGCGCCGCGCTCCATGTGGAGCTGAGCCAGCAGTATCAGCAGAGCGAGGCGGCGCTGGACGAGGCCAATGTGGTGCGCTACGCCCGGTATATGCGGCGGATCGCCGGAAAGACGCAGTTTATCGTCATTACCCACCGGCGGGGCACCATGGAGGAGGCGGACGTGCTGTATGGCGTGACCATGCAGGAAAAGGGCGTCAGCCGGATACTGACCATCAATCTCAACGATATGGCCAAGGAGCTGCATATCAAATAAGGAGGGCTTGTTATGGCAATGGGCTTATTTCAAATACTGAAGGAGGCGTTCACCGCCGTCCCCACCTTCGACGACCTGAACGACGAGTTCTACGACGGACTGGAGGAAGCGCTGATCCTGGCCGATGTGGGTGCTGACACCGCCGCTGATACCGTGGCCCAGCTGCGGAAGCGGGTGAAGGAACGCTTTATCGGCCGGATGGACGAGGTGAAGGAGGCCCTGCGGGACATCCTGAAGAGCAAGCTGGAGGTGGGCGACAGCGCGTTGGTGCTGGAGGGCAAGCCCGCCGTGGTGCTGGTCATCGGCGTCAACGGCGTGGGCAAGACCACGTCTATCGGCAAGCTAGCCAAGCAGCTGAAGGACCAGGGCAAGAAGGTCCTGCTGTGCGCCGGCGATACGTTCCGTGCGGCGGCCGCCGACCAGCTGGAGATCTGGGCGGGCCGCGCCGGCGTGGATATCGTGCGGCAGCATGAGGGCGCGGATCCCGGCGCGGTACTGTTTGACGCTTTGCAGGCGGCTAAGGCACGGAGCGTGGACGTGGTGCTGTGCGACACCGCCGGACGGCTGCACAACAAACAGAACCTGATGAACGAGCTAGCCAAGCTGCGGAAGATCATCGACCGGGAATGCCCCAATTCCAACTGCGAGACGCTGCTGGTGCTGGACGCCACCACCGGGCAAAACGGGCTTATCCAGGCCCGGAGCTTTAAGGAGACGGCGGGCCTAACGGGCATCGTGCTCACCAAGCTGGACGGCACGGCCAAGGGCGGTATCGTTATCGCCATCGCAAGGGAGCTGGGCGTGCCGGTTAAATTTGTAGGCGTGGGTGAGGGCATCGACGATCTGAAGCCCTTTGACCCGGAGGAATTTGTAAACGATCTGTTTTAACAGGGGGGGAGACTATGACCAGAGCAGACGGACGGGCCTTTGACCAGCTTCGCCCCGTGGAGCTGACAAAGGACTATATAAAATTCGCCGAGGGCAGCGTACTGATTCGCTGCGGCGACACGGTGGTGCTGTGCAACGCCTCGGTGGAGGAGAAGACACCGCCCCATGTGCCGGAGGGACACG
>OGYL01002590.1_pt1 | contig 12549 bp, 8 predicted proteins | sample 1576541 | NCBI WGS metagenome assembly OGYL01 (sample SAMEA3541551, study PRJEB24748) | human gut metagenome | biome: human gut; feature: human-associated habitat; material: faeces | place: China | collected 2012 | reverse complement strand
CGGACACATCGGCGGACATTACATTTCCGCACTTTCCATGATGTATGCCGCCACCGGAGATACCGCAGTCTATAATCGCCTCAACTACATGCTGAATGAGTTGAACCGGGCACAACAAACTGTCGGCACAGGATTCATCGGAGGAACTCCGGGAAGCCTTCAACTTTGGAAAGATATAAAAGCAGGAAAAATCCGTGCCGGAGGTTTCGACCTTAACGGTAAATGGGTGCCTCTATACAATATACATAAGACTTACGCCGGATTGCGGGATGCATATCTCTATGCAGGAAGCGACCTTGCACGCCAAATGCTTATCGCTTTTACAGATTGGATGATCGATATCACTTCCGGCTTGAGCGACGAACAAATGCAGGATATGCTTCGTAGCGAACATGGCGGATTAAACGAAACGTTCGCTGACGTGGCCGAAATCACAGGCGACAAGAAGTATCTGGAACTGGCACGCCGTTTCTCTCACAACCTTATCCTCGACCCGCTTATCAAAGAGGAAGACAAATTGACGGGGATGCACGCCAACACACAGATTCCGAAAGTGATCGGCTACAAGCGAATAGCCGAACTTTCACAAGACGACAAGAATTGGAATCATGCTGCAGAGTGGGATCATGCCGCCCGTTTTTTCTGGAACACGGTAGTCAATCACCGTTCTGTCTGCATCGGAGGAAATAGTGTACGCGAACATTTCCATCCGTCGGATAACTTCACGTCCATGCTGAACGACGTTCAAGGACCGGAGACCTGTAATACTTACAACATGCTCCGTCTTACCAAAATGCTTTATCAGAATTCTCATAATCCGAATCAAACAAACGAACCTGATCCCAACTACGTAAACTATTACGAACGTGCGCTTTACAATCATATTCTAGCGTCACAAGAGCCGGATAAAGGTGGATTTGTCTACTTCACTCCTATGCGTCCGGGACATTATCGCGTGTACTCACAACCGGAAACATCAATGTGGTGCTGTGTAGGTTCAGGCTTGGAGAATCATACCAAATACGGTGAATTTATCTATGCGTATCGGAAAGACACTCTTTATGTCAATCTCTTCATTCCTTCACAACTGACCTGGAAAGAGCAAGGCATTATTTTGACACAGGAAACCCGTTTCCCCGATGACGGCAAGGTAACTTTGCGAATAAATGAAGCGCCTAAGAAAAAACGTACTTTAATGATACGTATTCCGGAATGGGCGAACCAATCCAAAGGATATAGCGTCAGCATCAATGGAAAAAGAAAAATGTTCGTTATGGCAAAAGGTAACCAGTATCTTCCTCTCTCCCGCAAATGGGAAAAAGGGGATGTCATTACTTTCCACTTGCCTATGAAAGTCAGCGTAGAACAAATTCCCGACAAGAAAGATTATTATGCTTTCTTATATGGTCCGATCGTTCTTGCAGCTTCCACAGGCACTGAACATCTTGACGGTTTATATGCCGATGACAGTCGTGGCGGACATATCGCTCATGGCAAACAAATTCCTCTGCAAGAAGTTCCGATGCTGATAGGAAATCCAGATTCAATCTGCAAGTCTCTTCAGAAAGAACAGAATAGCCGGATTACTTTCAGCTATAACGGAGAGGTTTATCCTGCACAAGACAAGGCATTGGAACTCGTTCCGTTCTTCCGCCTGCATAATTCCCGTTATGCCGTTTATTTCCGGCAGGCAAGCGAAGAGCAGTTTAAAGCGATTCAGGAAGAGATGGCAACGGCTGAACGAAAAGCAACGGAATTGGCTAATCAAACCATTGACCTTATCTTCCCTGGCGAACAGCAACCGGAGTCTGACCATGGCATCCAGTATGAACAGGCAGAAACAGGGACGAATAAAGACCGGCATTTCCGACGTGCCAAAGGTTGGTTCGGCTATCAATTGAAGGTAAAAGAGGAAGCAAGCCGCCTCCTGATTACGGTACGGAAAGATGACCGCAATAAAGTGGCTATTCTTTTGAATAACGAAAAGTTGGCTGTTCATCCGACTGTCAGTGAAGCGGATAAAGACGGTTTCATAACCCTTTCATACGTTCTGCCTCAAAAACTGAATACGGGTAGTTGTCTGATACGTTTTATCCCTGACGGGACGGAATGGACCTCTGCCGTTTATGAAGTTCGTTTACTAAAATAGAAGTCACCACAGATTACACGGATTAACACAGATTATTTATGGGTTATAACATGATAGCAGTCAGAATAAAATCAATCTGTGATAATCTGCGTAATCTGTGGTAAAAAATAATCATTAAACAAATACCATTTATGAAAGCAAAACTATTAGTCAGCACGGCTTTTCTGGCAGCATCTGTATCTCTTTCTGCACAAAAGAGTGCTACCATAACCGTACATGCCGACCAAGGCAAAGAAATCATACCGAAGGAAATTTACGGCCAGTTTGCCGAACACTTGGGTTCATGTATCTACGGCGGTCTTTGGGTAGGCGAAAACTCGGATATTCCTAATATCAAGGGATATCGCACAGACGTATTCAATGCACTGAAAGACTTGTCCGTTCCCGTTCTTCGCTGGCCGGGCGGATGCTTTGCCGATGAATACCACTGGATGGATGGCATTGGTCCGAAAGAGAACCGTCCGAAGATGGTGAACAACAACTGGGGCGGTACCATTGAAGACAACAGTTTCGGAACGCACGAGTTTTTGAATCTTTGCGAAATGCTGGGTTGCGAACCATACGTGAGTGGAAATGTAGGTAGCGGCACAGTGGAAGAGCTTGCCAAATGGGTGGAATATATGACTTCTGACGGAGACTCGCCTATGGCCAACCTTCGCCGTAAGAATGGTCGCGACAAAGCATGGAAATTGAAATATCTCGGCGTAGGAAATGAAAGCTGGGGGTGCGGTGGCAGCATGCGTCCGGAATATTACGCAGACTTATATCGTCGTTATTCTACTTATTGCCGCAATTATGACGGCAACCGTCTGTTCAAGATTGCCAGTGGCGCAAGTGACTATGATTACAAATGGACAGATGTATTGATGAATCGTGTAGGACACCGGATGGACGGTCTTTCTCTGCACTATTATACCGTAACCGGATGGAGTGGTAGCAAAGGATCAGCCACTCAATTCAACAAGGATGATTATTACTGGACGATGGGCAAATGTCTGGAAGTGGAAGATGTACTCAAGAAACATTGTACCATCATGGACAAATATGACAAGGACAAGAAAATCGCTCTCTTACTGGACGAATGGGGAACCTGGTGGGATGAGGAACCGGGAACCATCAAAGGACATCTGTATCAGCAGAACACATTGCGTGATGCTTTCGTGGCTTCTTTAAGTCTTGATGTATTCCATAAATATACAGACCGCCTGAAAATGGCAAATATCGCGCAGATTGTCAATGTACTTCAATCGATGATTCTGACAAAAGACAAAGAAATGGTGTTGACGCCTACTTATTATGTCTTCAAGATGTATAAAGTACACCAGGATGCCACTTATCTTCCTATCGACCTGACTTGCGAAAAGATGAGTGTACGTGATAACCGCACCGTTCCGATGGTAAGCGCCACAGCTTCCAAAAATAAAGATGGGGTGATCCATATTTCTCTTTCCAATGTAGATGCTGATGAAGCGCAGGAAATCACCATCAATCTGGGTGATACGAAAGCCAAGAAAGCTATCGGAGAGATTCTGACCTGAGATATCCTGTGGAAAGCAATCAAAGATTCTATTATAATTCCCTTGGGAGCATCCACAAAAAAATTTACGCACGCTTCCAAACTGACCGATTACAATTCTTTTGAAAAACCTAATATTGTAAAACCGGCACCTTTCAAAGAGGTAAAAATCAATAAAGGTACAATGAAGGTAAAACTTCCTGCTAAGTCCATTGTTACTTTAGAGTTACAGTAATTTTAGAGTAATTACTTATTGTATCACAAACAAGAAGACCGTAAAATTGTCGATAAAAAAGATAGCTCTTTTGGATTGTTAAATCCACATAAAGAGTTATCTTTGCGAACAATCTGACAGAAATCAATTAAATTTTAATGATATGAACGATAACAAACTTATGAATCGTGCAGCGGATAACATCCGTATTCTTGCTGCTTCAATGGTTGAGAAAGCCAATTCCGGTCACCCGGGTGGCGCCATGGGTGGTGCTGATTTTGTAAATGTACTCTTCTCTGAGTTTCTAGTATACGATCCTGAAAATCCCCGTTGGGAAGGACGTGACCGCTTCTTCCTCGACCCGGGCCACATGTCGCCAATGCTCTATTCGGCACTCGCCATGCAGGGCAAGTTCTCGCTCGAAGAGCTGAAGCAGTTCCGCCAGTGGGGCTCGCCCACCCCGGGACACCCCGAGCGCGACATAGAGCGCGGCATAGAAAACACGTCGGGCCCCCTCGGACAGGGACACACGTTTGCAGCAGGTGCCGCGATAGCAGAGAAATTCCTTGAGGCCCGCCTGGGCAAGGAGGTGATGAAGCACAAGATATATGCCTACATCTCCGACGGCGGCATAGAGGAAGAGATATCCCAGGGCACGGGCCGCATAGCAGGCATCCTGGGCCTCAACAACCTCATCATGTTCTACGACTCCAACGAGATACAGCTCTCAACCGAGTGCAACGTGGTGATGAACGAAGACACCGAGGCCAAGTACAAGGCATGGGGATGGAACGTTATCAACATCAACGGCAACGACGCCGACGAAATACGCGAAGCCCTCAAGGCTGCACAGAAAGAAGAGAAGCGCCCGACGCTCATCATCGGCAAGACCGTAATGGGAAAGGGAGCGCTCAAGGCCGACGGCACGAGCTATGAGCACAACATCGGCACCCACGGCGCACCGCTTGGCGGCGACGCTTACATCAACACTATAAAGAACCTCGGCGGCAACCCCGACGACCCGTTTGTAATTTTCCCCGAGGTGGCCAAGATCTATGCCGACCGCCGCGAAGAGCTGAAGAAGATAGTCGCTCAGCGTTACGCCGAAGAAGCCGAGTGGGCAAAGGCCAACCCTGAGAAAGCCGCCCTAATGAAAGAATGGTTCAGTGGCAACGCACCAAAGGTAGACTGGAGCGTGCTCACCCAGAAAGAAGGCGCTGCCACCCGCGCTGCCAGCGCTGCATGCCTTGGCGTGCTGGCCGAGCAGGTGCCAAACATGATATGTGCCTCGGCCGACCTGTCAAACTCCGACAAGACCGACGGTTTCCTGAAGAAAACCCACGCGTTGCAGGCCGGCGACTTCAGCGGTGCGTTCTTCCAGGCAGGTGTGGCCGAGCTGACCATGGCCTGCATGTGCATCGGAATGTACCTGCACGGCGGCGTCATACCTGCATGCGGCACGTTCTTCGTGTTCTCCGACTACATGAAGCCTGCCGTTCGCATGGCTGCCCTCATGGAGGTGCCCATCAAGTTCATCTGGACACACGACGCCTTCCGCGTGGGCGAAGACGGCCCAACCCACGAGCCTGTTGAGCAGGAAGCCCAGATACGACTTATGGAGAAACTCAAGAACCACCACGGCAAGGACAGCGTACGCGTGTTCCGTCCGGCCGATGCCGACGAGACAACGGTATGCTGGGCCATGGCCATGGAGAACACCGAGACGCCTACTGCCCTCATCTTCTCGCGCCAGAACATTGCCAAGCTGCCCGCCGGCAACGACTACGAGCAGGCCCGCAAGGGTGCATACGTGGTGGCCGGATCAGACGACGATTACGACATCATCCTGCTGGCCGACGGTTCCGAGGTGTCAACACTGGTGGCCGGCGCCGAGCTGCTGCGCAAAGACGGCGTCAAGGTGCGCATAGTGAGCGCCCCGAGCGAAGGCCTGTTCCGCAGCCAGAGCCGCGAGTATCAGGAGAGCGTGCTGCCCCACGGCGCCAAGGTGTTCGGCATGACAGCCGGGCTGCCTGTGACCCTTGAGGGCCTGGCAGGGGCCAACGGGCGTGTGTTCGGCATGCCGAGCTTCGGTTTCTCGGCACCCTACAAGGTGCTCGACGAGAAACTCGGTTATACGGCCGAGAACGTCTACAAGCAGGTGAAAGACTTCCTCGCAGAATAATGCAGCCATGGAGACAAAGACAATAGGTCTGGCATCAGACCACGCCGGATACGAACTGAAGCAGTATGTCATTGAATACTGCAAGGCTCACGGCTATGCCTACAAGGACTACGGCACCCACTCTACCGACAGTTGCGACTATCCCGACTATGGCCACGCCTTGGCCAGGGGCATTGAGGCAGGCGACGTTTATCCCGGCATTGCCATCTGCGGGAGCGGCGAAGGCATAAGCATGACTCTCAACAAGCACCAGGGCATACGCGCCGCCTTGTGCTGGATGCCTGAGATTGCTCACCTGGCACGCCAGCACAACAACGCCAACGTTCTGGTGATGCCCGGGCGCTTCATCGACAACGCCATGGCAAAGAGCATAATGGACGAATTTTTTGCCACCGAATTTGAAGGAGGGCGCCACCAGAAGCGCATCGACAAGATTCCGGTAGACTAATGGCAAACTCTGTTTATAGGGGCCGCGACGGTTGTCGCGGCCCCTTATTTGTTTGAGCAGGCCATGAGACGCCATGCCGTCACATTGAAACAAGGAAGCCACCTCGACAGCATGCCACCCCGACACGGCGGGCGCAACGGCTGCCAACCGCCCACACGGCACTCAACCCAGACCTGGCTTCATGTTCCCGGATGCAATGCCTTTAGCAAATCACCACATTTGGGTATTGCCCGACAGCCCCATTACCACTACCTTTGCATCGTGACAAGCCATCAAGGATGCAAGTAACAAAAGACCATATACGGAATGACATAATGCAGGCCTCGGCAAAGTTGTTCTTGGCCAAGGGCTTCGCAGGGGTGAGCATGCGCGAGATAGCAGCTGCCGCACACACCGGAGTGGGCAACATCTACAACTACTTCCGCAGCAAGGACCATCTGTTCTGTAGCCTTGTCGCCCCGGCCGTCAGAGACCTCGAGACCATGCTCGAGGAGCACCATGGCAGTTGTGGCCGCGACATAATGGACATGTGCGACAAGAAATACCTCGACTGCATGGTCAGCCAGTACACCGAACTGATTTGCAACCACAGCCACCGCCTCGACTTGCTGCTTTTTAAGTCGCAAGGCTCGTCGCTCGCCACATTCCGCGAACGCTTTACCGACAGGGCCACGTCACTGGTCAAGGCCTACTTCGCCGACATGAAGAACAGCCATCCCGGCATTTGTTCAGACGTGACCGACTTCTCGTTGCGCATCCACACCATCTGGATGTTCACTCTGTTTGAGGAAATCATCAGACAGAGAGTGGCGGCACAAGAACGCCGAAAGGCCATTACCGAATACCTGACCATAGAAATTGCTGGATGGAGAGAGCTCATGAAGATATGAGCTCTCTCCTTTTTTGTGAACAAAACCGCCGTACGTTCATTATTCAGCCTGACCGACCTACAGTATATAAACATAAACAACAAACAAAAATGAGAATGAAACTGATAAGCAGAATCTTGCAAAACACGCGCAAGCCCCACGGCTTTTGGGGCCGGATGATGCTGCGCGGAATGAACTGCGGCCACGCCAGAGTGGCCGAATGGGGCATGAGCATGCTGGAGTGGATGCCTCAGTGGGATGCGCTCGACATTGGCTGCGGAGGCGGGGCCAACATCAGCCGCATACTGAAACTGTGCAGCCGGGGGCGCGTGTGTGGCGTCGACTTGTCGCCGGAGAGCGTGGCCTTCGCCCGGAAGAAAAACCGCCACGCCTTGGGCCTACGCTGCGCCATAGAGCAAGGCAGTGCCGACTTGCTGCCCTACGCCGACGCTTCGTTTGACATTGTGACTGCCTTCGAGACCATTTATTTCTGGCCAGACCTCAACGGGGCATTCCGACAGATAGACCGTGTGCTAAAAGACGGAGGCCTGTTCATGGTGTGCAACGAGGCAAGCAACCCCAACAACACTTTCTGGACCAACCGTATAGAAGGCATGACCGTACATTCGGCCGAAGAAATAGGCCACGTGCTGACAAACACCGGCTTCGATGACATAAGCATCAACTATGGCCGTGGCGAGGAGATATGCATCATCGCCCGCAAGCCACATGCCCGCGCCCAGGCCGAGAAGTCCCGTCGCCAAGGAGCAACAGCCGGTTATACGTCAGCCAAATAGGCTGCAGGTGCCGTGGCCGCCCATACTTAGCGCAAGCCGGAATCATCCGTTCGGCCGCACGGAACAGCCGGTATGGACGAGCAGACAGGGCAAGGCGGCATTCCGACTTGCCGACGGCATTGTCATGACACGGCAGACAACATGCTTTGTCGTAAACCAAACTACACCATAAATGAATACATTAAACAAACTGACTCACTACATGGGCAACCGCAAAAAACTATTCCCGGTTGCCATCATCCTGTCGGCCGTGAGCGAGCTGGCAGGCATCGCGCCATACATACTGATATGGCCTATAATGCGCGAACTGCTTGCCGGTTCGCCGGTGCAAGCCAACGGCAACATCGCGGCATACGCCCTGTGGACAGGCATTGCCGCCGTGGGCAGCGTGGCGCTCTATTTCGCCTCGCTTGCATGTTCGCATCTCGTGGCCTTCCGCGTGGAGACCAACATCCGCAAGGAGTCCATGGCCAAGGTGGTGGCCATGCCACTCGGCTTCTTCGACACCACAACGAGCGGCCGCATACGCAAGGTCATCGACGACAACGCCGGAGTGACCCACTCGTTTGTGGCCCACCAAATGCCCGACCTCGCCGGAACTGTGCTCGTGCCGGTGGCCTCAATAGCCCTGATCATGTTTTTCAACGCGCGGCTGGGCCTGGATTGCCTCATCCCCGTGGCCATTGCCATGGCCATCATGGGCCACACCATGAACACACGAGGGCGTGAGTTCATGGCCGTCTACATGAACCTGCTCGAAAAGATGAACACCGAAGCCGTTGAATATGTCAGGGGCATACCTGTGGTCAAGGTTTTTCAGCAGACGGTTTACTCTTTCAAAAACTTCTACAACGTAATAATGAAGTATAAGCATACGGCCTCGCGCTACACCGGACTGTGGCAACAGCCCATGTCTCTCTACACCGTTGTCGTCAACAGTTTTGTCTTTGCCCTCATACCCGTGGCAATATTGCTCGCCACGGGCGGCGAGAGCCTGGCCGGAGTGATGCTCGACATGCTGCTGTTCATACTCATCACTCCCGTATTCTCACAGAGCATAATGCGCAGCATGTACATAAGGCAGGCCGTGGGCCAGGCAGCCGAAGCCATAGACCGGCTCGACAGCATGCTCGCTTTCAGGCCGCTTGCAGGCATGCAAGGCCGGCCGCACCACAAGCCGGCACGGCTGGCAAGCTGCCGGCAGTGGCGCCACGCCTTGGGCGAGTCATGCCTAACACTACAACGCCGGTGGGCCATGGCCTGCAGATATTGCAAGCCATGGCCCACCGGTCTATGCCACGACGAGTGCCTGGCGACGCCTGTCAGGCGTTGGGCAGATGCACCTCGCCCGAACGCTCAAACACATCGCGCACCTTGTTTATTTCAAGGAACGACGTGCCTCCGCCGACGGCGAAGCTGCCGCTGAGGTGCGCAATCTTGTCGTCCATGCTCAGATAGCCTTTCTGCCTGAGCATGCGCAGGGCTGCAAGGAACTGTTCCTTTTGACCTATCTGCTCGTGCTGTGCCACCGAAATCACTCCGTAGCTCAACGCCAGCCAGCGCTGCACCTTGTCCTTATAGCAGATGGCCAACACGGGGTTGGGCCCGCGGAAGGCAGCCAGGTTGCGTGCTGTCTGCCCCGTCTTGCTGTCGGTGATGATGCCTTTCACCCCCAGGCGCTCGGTAGCCTCGATGGCGTTCCAAGCAAGAAACTCCGACACATCGCAGTCGGCCCTGAGCGGCACCGCAATGTTGTGCTCCTTCATCTTGTCTTTCTCGGCCTGCTCGGCAATGGCAGCCATAGTCCTGACAGCCTCGACGGGATATTTGCCCGAGGCAGTCTCGCCGCTTAGCATCAGCGCGTCGGTACGGTAATATATGGCGTTGGCAATGTCGGTCACCTCGGCACGCGTGGGCCTCGGGTTGGTAATCATGGTGTGGAGCATCTGCGTGGCCACAATCACAGGCTTCTTGGCCTGTATGCACTTGTGTATTATCCTGCGCTGTATGCCCGGTATGCGCTCTATTGGCACCTCGATGCCAAGGTCGCCACGGGCAATCATGATGCCATAAGAAGCCTCGATAATCTCGTCGATGTTGTCAACTCCCTCCTGGTTCTCTATCTTCGATATTATCTTGATGTCGCTGCCGCGGCTGTCGAGTATCTCCTGCACCGCAGCCACATCTGCCGCGCTCCTCACAAACGAGTGGGCTATGAAGTCTATGTCTTCGTCGATAGCCAGGTTGATGTTGGCCTTGTCCTTCTCGGTAAGCGCAGGCAGGTCGATGTGCACCCCGGGCACGTTGACACTCTTGTGCGAGCCCAGCACCCCGTCGTTCTGTACCTGTGCAATGACGGCCGGCCCGTTGATGCCTATCACCTTCATGTCGATAGCTCCGTCGTCGAAGAGGATGTCGTCGCCCACGTGGACATCATTGGCGAAGTTGACATACGACAGGTTCACTATGTCGTGCTCGGTGTCCATTTCCGGCCGCCCGAATATCTTCACCACGTCGCCGGCCTTGTAGCTGATGGGCTCCTGGCAGCCGGTTGTCCTTATTTCCGGCCCTTTGGTGTCAATCAGTATGCCTATGTGATGTGACACCTTGCGGGTATTCCTTATTATCTGGCGTATGCCATCGGCCGATGCGTGCGCCGTGTTCATGCGCACTACGTTCATCCCTGCATCGAAAAGCTCACGAATGAAGTCTACACTGCATCTCCTGTCGCTGATGGATGCCACAATCTTTGTTTGTTTCATCATTTGTATTATCCGGATTTGTTGTAAACACAATGCAAAGTTACACTATTTTTGCGAGACCGCAAAATAAATGCCGAAAAGCTTTAACGGCCAACGTGCATAGCTGCCCCACCCGATGGCTGCCCGTCATTGGCCGACGACGGCCACCGCCCACGTCCCGCAGCTACGGCGGCCCACGGCAGACACACATTTTTTCTGCCAGTGTGGCACATGTTTATCATTTTTTCCTTACCTTTGCACCTGAGAATATAAACTACAAGTTTTAAATATTTCTATTATGCTTACACTCAAACTCATCACTGAGGAGACCGAACGTGTGATTCGCGGACTTGAAAAGAAGCACTTCGACGGTGCCAAAGAAACTATCGAGAAGGTAATCGAAATAGACAGGAATCGCCGTGAAGCGCAGCAGAAACTTGACAAGGCCAAGCAAGAGGCCAAGCAACTGGCCGCGCAGATAGGCAGCCTCATGAAGCAGGGGAAGAAAGACGAAGCCGAAGAGATAAAGGCCAAGGTGGCCGTGATTAAGCAGGCCGACAAAGCGCTACAGGAAACCATGGAAAACGCCGAGAAGGAGCTCCACGACTTGCTGTGCACCATCCCCAACGTGCCCAACGACGACGTGCCCGAGGGCAAGGACGCTTCCGACAACGTGGTGGTCAAGGAAGGCGGCGTGATACCCGAACTGCCTGCCGACGCCCTGTGCCACTGGGACCTCTGCAAGAAGTTCAACCTCATAGACTTCGACATGGGTGTGAAAATCACCGGGGCCGGTTTCCCCATCTACATCGGCAAGATGGCCCGCCTGCAGCGCGCCCTCGAGGCTTTCTTCCTCGAGGAGGCACGCAAGAGCGGCTACCTCGAGGTGCAGCCGCCCTATGTGGTCAACGAGGCATCGGGCTACGGCACAGGCCAGCTGCCCGACAAGGAGGGGCAAATGTATCATTGCAACCTCGACAACCTTTACCTCATACCTACTGCCGAGGTGCCTGTGACCAACATCTTCCGCGACGTCATCCTCGATGAGAAAGACCTGCCCATAAAGCGCACGGCCTACTCTGCCTGTTTCAGGCGCGAGGCAGGCTCGTATGGCAAGGACGTGAGGGGGCTCAACCGCCTGCACCAGTTCGACAAGGTGGAGATTGTGCGCATCGACACGCCGGAGCACTCATACGAGAGCCTCAGGGAGATGCTCGACCACGTGGAGGGCCTGGTCAAGAAGCTCGAGCTGCCCTACCACATACTGCGGCTGTGCGGAGGCGACATGAGTTTCACCTCGGCAATATGCTACGACTTCGAGGTGTGGAGCGCCGCACAGAAGCGCTGGCTCGAAGTTTCGTCGGTGTCTAACTTCGAGAGCTACCAGGCAAACCGCCTGAAGTGCCGCTACCGCCGCGCCGACGACAAGAAGATTGAACTATGCCACACGCTCAACGGCTCGGCCCTGGCCCTGCCGCGCATAGTGGCCACCATACTCGAAAACAACCAGACGCCCGAGGGCATAAGGGTGCCTAAGTGCCTCGTGCCCTACTGTGGTTTCGAAATGCTCGACGACAAGAACTTCTAAGCACAATGCTACGCCCGCCGGCAAGGCCACACACCTGCCGGCGGG
>OGYL01002581.1_pt1 | contig 12595 bp, 10 predicted proteins | sample 1576541 | NCBI WGS metagenome assembly OGYL01 (sample SAMEA3541551, study PRJEB24748) | human gut metagenome | biome: human gut; feature: human-associated habitat; material: faeces | place: China | collected 2012 | reverse complement strand
GTTAATACTTTTGCTGGAAGTCCCATCTTGCTTACTGCACCCGCAACATTTGCTGGTGCACCACCCGCTGCTCTATGAAAGGAAGGAACATCTTTTAATGCAAGTCCTTTTACATCAGGCACAAAATCAATCAACGCTTCCCCAATAACACAAAGTCCCTTTTCTTCTGTATGATTCACAGAAAATTTATGCATCTGGTATAGATCCATTGTTCCTTCTGCTTCACCATTAAAGAAGAATTCTGTTTCCATTCCATAGAATCTACATGTAAATACTTTGCTTCCGCCATTCACAAATATTTCAACACTTGTCGTATCCATAAAGATTTGAAGATCAGTTAGTTTTCCACAATGAACTGCTCTTTCACTTCTTCCATATCCATTTTTATCAAAGGATAGTTCTAATACATCATTCTTATATGATAATGTTATGCCTTTTCTTAAATGCATCTTAAATGTATTGCATATATCAAAATGCATATCACATTCATATTGTAGTTCTTCCCAGGATACATTCTCGTTCAATGAACATGTCTTATGACTTCCACGTAATTGATAGATCTCATCGATTGGTTTCTGGCATAGATTGCCATTCTTCACAACAAGTTCTCTTGGAAGTGTTAATGCATGCTGCCATTGATGATCCACTGTTGGATTTGTATAATCCGCATCTGGAATTCCTAACCAGCCAATCATGATTCTTCTTCCTTTTTCATCCACAAAAGATTGTTGTGCATAAAAATCTGTACCACGATCTAACTGATGAATTTCTTTTACTTCAAAATGATTGTTATCAAAGTCAGCATCAATCTTCATCCAGCAGGACTGATGAACATTTGCATAATCTAATCCGTTCTGTTCTACACCTTGTGGACAACAAGTCAAATACCATTCACCATTCAATTCAAATAAATCTGGACATTCCCACATATATCCAAATGGAACTTCTGTAGTGATTCTATTTTTATATTTCCATGTATTTAAATCATCTGATTCATACAATAAGACCAGGCCTTTTCCTTGCTGATCTCTTGCACCTAAAACCATGTAATACTTTCCACTCAAAGAAAATACTTTAGGATCACGCACATGGCATGACATGTCTTCTGGATAATCTTTGCTACTCAGCACGCATTGCTTTTCACTCATTGTTACACCATCACGACTTGTTACATGAATTGTATTTGATCCTCTGCCAGAATTGATATAATCATAGTCTTCACGATCGAAATATTTTACATTTCCTGTGTAGAAATAATGAATCGTATCATTTTCAACAAATGCAGAACCTGAATAAACGCCATGCTTATCAAGCTCATGATCAGGGAATAATACAGGTGCTTTTTCTTCATAGTGAACAAAATCTTTTGTTGTATACAATCCCCAAAGTTTCATCAAACCTTCTGTATCAAATGGATCATATTGATAATAGATACGATATTCTCCATTCATTTGATGTAACCCATTTGGATCATTCAACCATCCACTTGCTGGCATCAAATGATACTTCAAGCTTTTTTTATCACTTCTAGCGCACTCTCTCATCTTTCCATTTTCGAGATACCAGTTACGATAATCTTCTTTTGTAACTTTTGAATATTTTTGAATCATTACACATTCTCCACAATATGAATTACATTTGTAGACGCATCTGCAGATGCATTTGGAATTGTTTCCACATTTCTATCGTCTGCTTTTGTAACAACTAACATAGTCTGTGTGCTGTATCCTTTTTCACTGATTAGATTTAAATCCATCTCAGCAATCTTCTGTCCCTGCTGAACAGTATCTCCTTCTTTTACAGATAATGTAAATCCTTCTCCATTGAGATTCACTGTATCAATTCCCATATGAATCAATACTTCTACACCATCTTCACTCTCAAAACCAATCGCATGTTGTGTTGGAAAAATCATTTTTACTGTTCCACTAACTGGTGCATAAACTTCTCCGCTGACTGGTTCAACAACAACGCCATTTCCCATTGCTTTTGAAGAGAAGACCGCATCTGCTGCTTCGCTGATATCTTTCACTGTACCTTTCATGCAGGATGTAATGAATTCTGTTTTTGTATTTTCTTTAACTTCTGTCTTCTTTTCATCCGCATGATCTAAATCATATTTCTTAAAGAAGAAAGCTGTAAGAATTGCAGAAACAACCATAGATAATACTAAGCCAATCATAAAATTAACATAATCTGATGGTTTCATTGAAATAATACCTGGAATACCTGCTGCACCCATTGCCTGTGCAAGTACTTTTGTAGCAGCACAATAAGCACTTCCTGCAGCAGATCCTGCCATAGCAGCATAGAATGGATATTTTAGTTTTAAAGTCACGCCAAACATTGCTGGCTCTGTAATACCTAGCAATGCAGAAACACCTGAAGCAGAGCAGATTGATTTTAGCTTTTCATTTTTTGTCATGAATAATACTGCTAATACAGCTGCACCTTGTGCTACGTTATTCATACTTGCTGTTGTGAAAATAAAACTGCCTCCTGTATGTGCAACATCAGCAATAAGCTGTGTTTCAATCGCAATAAAACTATGGTGCATACCTGTCAAGCAAATTGGTGCATAGAATAAGCCAAATAATCCACCACCAATAAATCCAAGTGTGTTATATCCCCATGTAATACCAGCAGCTAATATATTTCCTGCTTCTCTTAATACCGGTCCAACAAAAATGAATGTTAAGAAAGAAGTCACAATAATAGATAACATTGGTGTTGTTAAGTTATCCAGCCATGTTGGCGTAACTTTATGAAGCTTCTTTTCAATTGTTGCTAAAATAAATGATACTGCTAGAACTGGAAGAACTGTTCCCTGATAACCGATTGCCGCAATCTTGAATCCGAGAATATTCCAATATGGAGGTTCTACAACACCAATACTATAGGCATTCAACAAATCTGGATGTACCATGATCATACCCATTGCTGCACCTAAATATGGATTTCCTCCAAATTTCTTTGTAGCACTAAAGCCGATAAGTACTGGCAAGAATGTAAATGGCGCATTCGCAAATGTATTGATTGCCGTAGCTAATCCATTCCATTGTGGATAAATGTCAATGATGGATCTGCCATCAAACATGCCGGCTGTTAATACATTATTCAATCCCATCAATAAACCACCTGCAACGATTGCTGGAATGATTGGAACAAAGATATCACTTAACATCTTTACAAATCTCTGTAATGCATTTCCTTCTTCCTTTGTTTCTTCTACAGCAGTATTTGTATCAAATCCTAATTGTTTCTGCACTTCATCACATACAAGACTTACAAGACCAGATCCAAAGATGATCTGAAATTGTGTCTGTGAAAGAAATACACCTTTAACTCCTTCAATATCACTAATGACATCTTCATTGCGTAAATGATTGTTACGAAGCTGAAATCTCAATCTTGTCGCACAATGTGTAACGGAAATGATATTCTCTTTTCCACCTACATTTTCAATTACTTCTTGTGCGATTCTTACATAATCCATAATTTTCCTCCCACCGGAATGGAACCGGTTCCGCAATTGCTATTATAAGCTTGTTATTTATGTTGTCAACACATTTTTGAAATCGGTTCCAAAAAAATAAATACTTCCTCACTCCTGAGAAAGTATTTATCAACTTTGACATAATTTGAACTTCACAAAATCCTAATAAAATACGTCATCATTTTCCGGATATTGTTGAATTTTACCTTTACTCTTAACAATACGCGGCTTAGATTCTTCTTGCACTTCACTAATTTTCGTCACTGTAATTCTGAACAACCAATCATCTCCAAAATCATAGTGTAATGTAAATTTTTGCCCTTTGCTGAGTCCAACTTCGTCCAAAGTTATATCTGTTGATGGTTCATCACATTCAGGACAAGATTGATATGCATTTTCACTATACGCACGATTATCCATACAAAATTCATACAAATGCTCATCCAAAAAATCAAATGCATACATGATTATTTTGCACAATTGATCTAATGTATTATTACCACAAATTTCAATATTTCTATATACTTCACGGCCTTTACCATCAGGATAAACCTTCATTGAATACTGTTTGCGCATCCTTCAGCTCATCTCCTTCTCTTATTTCTTATTATCGTTTACTCACACTTCGTCTTTCAATGAATGAATAATGAATAATTTGCTTTTGTTTTACTTCATGTCCCTCAATCATATCTGTAATTGTCTGTGCAGCAAGCTCTCCCATTTCATACGAATCAAACATTAATGTTGTTAATTCAGGAACAATCAACTCACTCTCTTCATATCCGCCAAATCCAATAACAGATACATCTAAAGGAATATGATATCCATTCTTCCTAAGAACACGATAAACGCCAAATGCTAATCGATCCGTTGCACAAATGATCGCATCAATATCATTATGTTCGGTTAATAATTTCCATGTAGCATTCTGTGCATCCACAAAACTAAAATCACTGTATTCAATATTGATTGAATCTACAGAATATTTCTCCAATCCATCCAAAACACCCTGTTTTCTTATAACACCAACCGCATGATCATTTTCATCCACTGTAATAAAACCAATTTTTTTATGTCCTTTTTTTCCGATATATTCCCCTATAAACTTACCCGCATTATATTCATCATTCACAATGCAAGGGACTTGATCATCTTCCTGTGCCAAAATAATTACAGGTATATTTGTACTATTAATCAGTTTATGATGCTCTTCTGTGATTGAAATAGAACTTAAAACAATACCATCTACGCCAAGATTAATTAATCTAGATAAATTTTCTAATTCTAACGCAATATCATGATCACTATTACGAATAATCGTTACATAATCGCGATCTCTCAGATATCGATCGATACTTGTAATGACACGCGAGGTTACTTTTGAGTTCAACGTTGGAAGAATAACACCAATCATCCTACTTTGCTTTGCATTTAATCTTGCAAATGCATTCGGATGATAATCATATTGATCCACGATTTCTTGAATTTTTTCTCTTGTACTTGCTTTGACACTTCCTCCATTTAAATAACGAGAAACTGTACTTTTGCTTACATTCACTTTTTTTGCGATATCATCAATTGTAATCTTTGCCATATGCTTTTACCACCAATCCAATCCATATTTACTCGCCTTCATATAATTGCTTAAAAGTATCATAATGATCTTCTGTATACCAGATATCTCCATCTTTTGAATATACGAGTCTTTTCTTCCCTCTTGAAGTTTTTCCTTCTGTATCTATATCACACTCGTAGTATACATCATCGACAGGCAAAACTTCTTCATAGTTTCCATACCGATCACCGCCAATACTTTTCCCAGGTAATATTTTTGATAAAGCTCCGGATTCCCATCCATGCAATCTAGCTTCTTTTTTTGTCATGTAATTCGATGGAAGGTGTGAATACGTATGAATATATAAAGCAACTTCCTCTTTTTGATCTGTTTCAATTGTTTCACTAATATTTTGCGATTGATACGTTTTTGCTGATTCTTTTAAAGGTTGCGGAACACATCCAAAAAGTAAAAAAGAAAATAAAATATAAACTCTTAATTTCCGAAGCATATTATTGATTACCTAAGAAATATTGTTCTATTTCTTTAAAATCATGAACGATTGGAACATTCAAATCAGAAATTGGTCTTCTTTCATGGCAATACCATACAGGCTGCATTCCAATTCGCATCGCGCCAGACAAATCTGTAAAGAATGTATCTCCAACCATTGCTGTCTCATTTGGTGATAACTTTAACTTATCACAAGCAATCTGGAAAATTCTAGTATCAGGTTTTTGAATCTCATAATCTCCAGAAACAACAACTTCATCGAAATACGATTCTAAATGGAGCGATGAAATTTTTTTATGTTGAGAATGTGAAAAACCATTCGATAAAATAGCTAATTTATAATGCGTATGCAATTTATTCAACACATCAAAAGCATCATCAGATACGATTTGAAATTCGTCAAAATGATCATACCAATATGCTCTCCAGTAAGAAACATTTAGTTCTTTAAACCAGTGCTGCTTCATTTTTTCTAGCACATAAGCTTTATCACTATGACCAAATTCATCCCAGATCATGCATCTTTGAACCATTTCTTCAGCATCCAGATCAGTTTTGTCTTTATTCGCAAGCGTACAAATCATCCATTGATACATATGATATGCAGAAGCATATCTCTTTGTTAATACACCATCGTAATCAAATATAATTCCTTTAATCATGTATTTATATTACTACAGACGCAAAAAAAGAGATACCCAAATTGGATATCCCTCACGTAACAATAAGAATTAAATTAAGCTTCGATTTCTGTAATAGAACCGGAACCTACTGTTCTACCACCTTCACGGATAGAGAACTTTGTACCGTTTTCGATAGCGATAGGAGCAAGAAGTTCAACTTCCATAACTACGTTATCACCAGGCATGCAGAGTTCTGTTCCTTCTGGAAGAGTGATTACACCAGTAACGTCTGTTGTTCTGAAGTAGAACTGTGGACGGTAGTTAGAAACGAATGGTGTATGACGTCCGCCTTCTTCCTTAGTTAATACGTAAACCTGAGCCTTGAACTTTGTATGAGGTGTAACGGATCCTGGCTTAGCAAGAACCTGTCCACGTTCAATCTGATCACGGTTAACACCACGGAGCAATGCACCGATGTTGTCACCAGCCTGAGCATAGTCAAGAGTCTTACGGAACATTTCGATACCTGTTACAACAGTCTTAGATGTATCCTTGATACCAATGATTTCAACTTCATCGTTTAAGTGTAATTCACCACGTTCTACACGTCCTGTAGCAACAGTACCACGACCTGTGATTGTGAATACGTCTTCAACTGCCATTAAGAATGGCTTGTCGTTGTCATGTGTTGGTGTTGGAATGTATGAATCTACAGCATCAAGCAATTCCTTGATAGCTGGTGTCCACTTTGGATCTCCCTGAAGAGCCTGGAAAGCAGAACCACGGATTACAGGAGCGTTGTCTCCATCAAATCCATACTCAGAAAGAAGTTCACGAACTTCCATTTCAACAAGGTCGATCAATTCATCATCGTCAACCATGTCGCACTTGTTTAAGAATACAACGATAGCTGGAACACCTACCTGACGAGCAAGTAAGATGTGTTCACGTGTCTGAGGCATTGGTCCATCAGTAGCAGCAACTACGAGGATAGCACCATCCATCTGAGCAGCACCAGTGATCATGTTCTTAACATAGTCAGCGTGGCCTGGGCAGTCTACGTGTGCATAGTGTCTCTTTAATGTCTGGTATTCAACGTGAGCTGTGTTGATAGTAATACCACGTTCTTTTTCTTCTGGTGCACCATCGATCTGGTCATAAGCTTCGAAAGAAGCCTTACCATCTTCTGGGTGATCAGCAAGATACTTTGTGATTGCAGCTGTAAGAGTTGTTTTACCGTGGTCAACGTGTCCGATAGTACCAACGTTAACATGCTCTAAGCTACGGTCGAATTTTTCCTTTGCCATATTGGTTTTTTTCCTCCAGTTTTTTACTTTTTTAACTTATTCAGTCTGCCATCATTTTATATGATGGCAAACTAAATTACAACATTTTTTATTCCAAACAGAATATTACTTAGAAGCGTGTGCTTCAATAATTTCCTTAGCGATATTCTTAGGAACTTCTTCATAGTGGTCCATCTGCATTGAGAAGATACCACGACCCTGTGTAAATCCACGAAGGTCTGTAACGTAACCAAACATTTCAGCTAATGGTACGAATGCCTTAACCTTGATTGCATTACCTGTTTCTTCCTGTTCACGGATCTGACCACGTCTCTTAGTAACGTCACCCATAACTGCACCTAAGTATTCAGATGGAGCAGTAATATCTACAGCCATGATAGGTTCTAGAATTGTTGGGTTACATTTCTTAGCAGCTTCCTTAAGAGCTAAGGATGCAGCAATCTTATATGCCTGTTCAGAGGAGTCGACATCATGGTAAGAACCATCAAATAGTTCAGCACGAATATCAACAACTGGGAATCCAGCAACAAGACCATTTGGAAGAGCTTCTTCAAGACCTGCCTGTGTAGGCTTGATGAATTCCTTAGGAATTGATCCACCAACAGTCTGATCTTCGAATTCGAATCCCTTACCTGGGTTTGGCTTAAATCTAATCCAAACATCACCATACTGACCGTGACCACCGGACTGTCTTACAAACTTACCTTGTACTTCAGCTTCGGACTTGATTGTTTCACGGTAAGCTACCTGAGGAGCACCTGCAGTTGCTTCAACCTTGAATTCTCTTCTCATACGGTCAAGAATGATATCTAATTGAAGTTCACCGACACCGGCAATGATTGTCTGGCCTGTTTCTTCATCAGTATAAGCTTTGAAAGTTGGATCTTCTTCTGCCAACTTCTGTAAAGCAGAATCCATCTTCTGAGAGTCAGCCTTTGTCTTTGGTTCAACAGACATCTGGATAACTGGTTCTGGGAATACCATCTGCATCAATTCGATTGGTGCATTTTCAGCACAGAGTGTATCGGATGTTGTTGTGAACTTAAGACCAACAGCACCAGCGATATCACCAGTATAAACTTCATCGATATCAGCACGGTGGTTAGCGTGCATTCTTACAAGACGTCCAAGTCTTTCTCTCTTGCCCTTTGTAGCATTTAATACATAAGAGCCTGCGGAAGCATGTCCAGAGTAAACTCTGAAGTATGTTAATCTTCCTACGAATGGGTCAGTTGCAATCTTGAATGCAAGAGCTGAGAATGGTTCATCATCACTTGGCTTACGAACTGCTTCTTCACCATCAAGTAAATGACCCTGAATAGCTTCAATATCAGTTGGAGCTGGCAAGTAATCTACAACAGCGTCTAATAACATCTGAACACCCTTGTTCTTATATGCAGATCCACAAAGAACTGGGAAGAATTCAGAAGTCATAACACCCTTACGGATAGCAGCCTTGATTTCTTCAACTGTTGGTTCTTCACCTTCAAGAACCTTCATCATGAGGTCTTCATCATAGTCAGCGATAGCTTCAAGTAATGCAGCATGTTTCATTTCAGCTTCTTCCTTGAACTGTTCATCAATTTCGCCAACCTGGATATCTGTACCTAAGTCATTTGTATACATTTCCTGTTTCATTGTAACTAAGTCAATGATTCCACGGAAACTTGCTTCAGCACCGATAGGCATCTGGATAGCAGCTGCCTTAGCGCCTAAGCGATCACCGATAGAGTTAACACTCATATCGAAGTCAGCACCAGTAGCGTCCATCTTGTTAGAGAAAACGATACGTGGAACTTTATATTCAGAAGCCTGTCTCCAAACAGTTTCTGTCTGTGGTTCAACACCAGCCTTTGAGTCAAGGACTGTTACAGCGCCATCAAGTACACGTAAAGATCTTTCAACTTCAGCTGTGAAGTCTACGTGACCCGGTGTATCGATAATGTTGATCTGACAATCTTTCCAGTGGCATGTTGTAGCTGCAGAAGTGATTGTGATACCACGTTCCTGTTCCTGAGCCATCCAGTCCATCTGGGAAGCGCCATCGTGAGTCTCACCGATCTTGTAAATCTTACCTGTGTAATAAAGGATACGTTCAGTTGTTGTTGTCTTACCAGCATCAATGTGAGCCATGATTCCGATATTACGAATCTTGTTTAATGGGAACTCTCTTGGCATTTTTAGCTCCTTTCTCTAATTACCAACGGAAGTGAGCAAACGCCTTGTTTGCTTCAGCCATCTTATGAACATCTTCTCTTTTCTTAACGGAAGCACCTGTTCCATTAGCAGCGTCCATAATTTCGTTAGCAAGTCTTTCTTCCATTGTGTTCTCATGACGGAGTCTTGAGTAGTTAACGATCCATCTGAGACCCAATGTTAATTTTCTTTCAGCAGATACTTCTACTGGTACCTGGTAGTTTGCACCACCTACACGTCTAACCTTCAACTCTAATTGAGGCATAACGTTTCCGAGAGCCTTTTCGAATACTTCCATAGGGTTCTCGCCTGTTTTCTTTTCAATTGAAGCGAATGCATCATACAAAATTGTCTGTGCTGTTCCACGCTTACCATCGATCATGATCTTGTTAATTAACTTTGTAACTAACTTTGAGTTATAGATTGGATCTGGTAATACGTCACGCTTTGCTACATAACCTTTTCTTGGCATATTAATATCTCCTCTCTATCTCTTACTTCTTCTTAGGTTTTTTAGCACCGTATAATGAACGGGACTGATTTCTTTCGTTAACACCAGCACAATCTAATGTACCTCTGATAATGTGGTAACGAACACCTGGCAGATCCTTAACACGGCCACCTCTGATCATAACTACAGAGTGTTCCTGTAAGTTATGACCTACACCTGGAATATATGCTGTAACTTCCATACCGTTGGAAAGTCTAACACGGGCATACTTTCTTAATGCAGAGTTTGGCTTCTTAGGAGTCATTGTACCTACACGAGTGCAGACACCTCTCTTCTGTGGGCTGCTCAAGTTTGTAGGTTTCTTCTTCAAACTGTTGAATCCTCTGTTTAATGCAGGGGACTTTGACTTGTAAACTTTATCAGTACGGCCTTTACGTACTAACTGGTTTATTGTTGGCATTTTCTTTCTCCTTTCGCTTATGCACACACAACCGTGTGCGTCATTCTTAACCTTATTTTTTGGCTCTACCAAAGTAAAGCCAATTTTCGCTAAGCTCGTATATATTACAGTTGTTACCATATATCTGTCAATACTTTTTTGCAAAAAAAGTTTGTCCACACATCCGTGTGTGCCAAATATTCATTTTCTGCATAATAATCAATGTATTTTTAACACTTCATCGCAAATAATTTTCACGCACTTGCACACGCACGCTTATTAATAAGATAAGGTGCATATTCCAAATTCCTTTTATGCTATAATAGCTAAAGCAAGGAGAATTTTTATGGCGAAAAAAGTATGTGATTTTTGTTTATCCGAATTGGGAGGATTATTTAATCGTCCGGAAAAGCTGGCAGATGGACACTATATTTGTAAAAATTGCAGACAAACCATCAGTGAACATGGTCTTCCTGTAAAATATGATATCTTTCAACGTATTGTTACTGCACAGCCACATATGAAAGATATGATCATGGATACATACTTGGAAACAAACAAGCCAGAAGATGTCATTGCGCGTTTATATCCTTTACCTAAGATCCTGTTACATGAAGGAGAACATTGTATCAATGCCATTCGAGCAAATTTACGTGTTTCTCCAAGCAGTATTCCAAATGAATATTCTCCTAGAAGTATTGTGGAAGTTAGAAAATCTACAATCAATAATATTCCAGATGCCGTCAGCAAAAAAGAATCTATGAAAATTGAAGGTATGCTGTACGAAACAGAAGCAGCAGTTTACTTCATGTCTGAACATATTATCAACTGTCATAGATTAGGATATGTTGTTAGAAATACAAATGATACAGACAAAATCAGAGTTGTAACGCCAACAAAAACATTTACTTACGCAGTAGAAAATGCAGAAATGTTCTTCATTAGAGAAAGATTCTATCAGAAAGTGAATGCCGCAAAGAATCATAAAGATGAACATCTTATCTATATCAAGAATGATAATGAATTAAGAATTACACCTGGCGTCTATGACATTCCTCGCTCTTTGCGTCCAGGTATTTATCAAGTCAAGGCATTAAAAGATGCAGGACTGCATGTCAAAGATTCTCTTGGAAGAATTACGGACTACTATGAAACAGAAGATTCGATTGACTTGTCTAATGGTGGAACGCTGGAAGTCACTGGTGAATACGAATTAAAGTGGATTGGTGAAAAAAGATATCACGCTTCTTCTTTCTCTTTTTGTGCCTTGATGACCTTCAGACGGCTGAATTCCTCGCGCTCACGCTCGCTCAGGACCTCGTCGATGGACTTGATGGTCTTTTGCATCTGGGGGATCTGCACGTTGCCCAGGGCGTTGGCGCGCTTCTGGGTCTTTTGGATGGCCTCGGCCAGGCGGATGACGCTGGTCTCCACTTCGGTCAGCTCCACCGTCAGGGTCTTGACCTCGTTGAATTTGAGGTAGGCCACATCCAGCGTGCCGTTGGTGGATTCCAGGTCATAGTACAGCCCCATGGGCGAGGTGGTGTTCAGGCGCAGCGTGGGCAGCTCAACGCCCATGACGCTGCGGGTGGACATCTGCACGCCGCGCTCCACCGGCACACCGGCAGCATAGCCGCCGACAGAACCCAGCATGATGTTGGCCTTTTTCAGCGCCTCATACGCCTCGGCGTAGGCCGCGCTGATGCGGTCCTGAATGCCTGCGGCGCGGTCAATCAGTTGCATCATCTCGCGCACAAGGATGTTGCGCTTGCGGTCCATCAGGTCATAGCCCTGGGTCGCCAGCGCCAGACTGCGCTTTGTCGCCATCAGGTTTGATTTTGTGGGAAAAACCTGCTGTGCCATTGGGTACTCCTTTTATACTGCTTTGGCTTCCCCTGCGGGGGAAGCTGTCACCGAAGGCGACTGATGAGGGCCAAGTATGCCATCGCCTCCATTCACAGGCAATCGCGGCGCACTCTCCCCTCATCTGCCCCTGCGGGGACGCCTTTTCCCCC
>OGYL01002579.1_pt1 | contig 12601 bp, 9 predicted proteins | sample 1576541 | NCBI WGS metagenome assembly OGYL01 (sample SAMEA3541551, study PRJEB24748) | human gut metagenome | biome: human gut; feature: human-associated habitat; material: faeces | place: China | collected 2012 | reverse complement strand
TAACTACAACTCTGTCATTCCAAACAACCCTAACGAGGTTACAGTAGACCGCAGAGGCTTGCAGAGTGCTTTGCGCCGCGTATTGCCATTTGCAAGCGAGAGCAGCCAGCTCATCCGTTTCCACATCGAGTCAGGTCGATTCGAGGTTTCTTCTGAGGATATTGACTTCTCAACATCTGCAAAGGAACAGTTGTCTTGCGAATACAACGGCTCACCTATCAGCATCGGCTTCAAGGGAAGCAGTCTGATGGAAATCCTGAGCAATCTTACCAGCGACAACATCATCATCCAGCTGGCAGACCCAAGCCGTGCCGGAATCATCGTACCAGCAGAACAGCCAGAGAACGAAGATATTCTGATGCTCATCATGCCTATGCTCCTTAACGACTAAAGGAGCACGGGCTTTCTCTGAAACAACAAAAAGAAAAGTATTTCTACAAAAATGAAACTCAATTTGACAAAGCCTCTGATCGTGTTCGACCTGGAGACAACGGGTCTTGACATGATCAAGGATCGTATTATACAGATTTCTTACATCAAGGTAATGCCTGATGGAACTGAAGACCGCAAGAACCTCTACGTAAATCCTTGCAAGGAGATTCCTGCCGAAGTAGTTGCCCTTACAGGCATCAGCAACGAAGATGTAAAAGATGCGCCAACCTTCAAGCAGCTGGCTGCCACATTAGAGAAGGAATTTACAGGTTGCGATTTCGCAGGCTACAATTCCAACCACTTCGATGTACCGATGCTCGCAGAAGAATTCCTGCGTGCTGGAATCGACTTCGATTTCAACAAGTGCCGTCTCATCGATGCGCAGACAATCTTCATGAAGATGGAACGCCGTAACCTGGCTGCTGCCTACAAGTTCTATTGCGGCAGAAAGATGGAGGAAGATTTCGAAGCTCATCGTGCAGATCAGGATACAGAGGCTACTTACCGCGTGCTCATGGGCGAGCTCGACAAGTATGCTCCAGGCGTGCAGGATGAACCTGAGCGCGTGCTCAACAACAACATGGATGAACTTGCCGATTTCTCTAAGCAGAAGGATAATGTAGATTTCGCCGGACGCATCGTTTGGGAAGAGGTAAAAGACGCCCAGGGCAACGTTGTAAACGATGAGAACGGAAATCCTTTGAAGCACGAAGTATTCAACTTCGGCAAATACAAAGGATGGGATGTGGCTGAGATTCTGACCAAAGACCCGGGTTATTTTACATGGGTTTTGGGAAGTGATTTCACCAACAATACCAAGCAGGTGCTTACCCGCATCCGCCTTCGTGAATTCAACAAGAGAATGGGAAAATAATTGTTACCGGACTTTCGCAAGCGGTTGAAGAACAAACCTCTTGCGAAATTCGGATTTATTTCTTAACAGTTAGAAAAATTCAGTCCGTATCCATCTTTCTATTGCTATGGTATGTTATAATAGAATGCAAAAGTAACAAAAAGAAATCGGATGTCGGAAATAATTTGCGGAAAAACAATGAATGGCGCGCGTTTCGTCGTTTGGATAAACGCATCGATTTATGTTAATAAAACTAATACATTGCTTTGTGAGGTGGAAAGCAGTGCTTTCGTGCAGATAAAACGGTGCTTTCTGTTTATCATTACGGGCAGTAGGGAACTGAATGTGCAGATTGTTCGGAAAATGGCAGGTCGCTTGTCTGTCGAGGCGTGAATGGGAAAGCTTGTATCGGCCGACATTTTCAGGTGGGCGAAAATCTTTATTGGGAAAGATGTTTTCTTGAAATATAGTCTTATCTTTGCGAAAAACTAATTCTTTTTTCATTATGAGTACAATCTTACAGCTTGCTCCGCAGAATGTGTGGAAGCATTTTTATTCACTGACCCAGATACCCCGCCCGTCAGGGCATGTAGAAAAAGTGACCGAATTTCTGGTGAACTTCGGCAAAGAACTTGGATTGGAGTCGTTTGTCGACGAGGTCGGCAATGTCATCATTCGTAAGCCGGCTACTCCAGGCATGGAGAATCGCAAAGGAGTCATCTTGCAGGCCCACATGGACATGGTGCCGCAGAAGAACAATGATACAGTACATGATTTTACAAAAGACCCGATCGAAACCTATGTGGATGGCGATTGGGTGAAGGCTAAAGGTACGACTTTAGGTGCCGACAATGGCTTGGGCGTAGCGGCTGCCATGGCGGTGCTCGAGGCTCAGGACTTGAAGCACGGTCCTTTGGAAGTGCTCATTACGAAGGATGAAGAGACGGGCATGTATGGTGCTTTCGGCCTTAAGGAAGGTACACTGAAGGGTGATATCCTGCTCAATCTCGACTCGGAGGATGAAGGTGAACTCTACATCGGCTGCGCGGGTGGTATCGACATCACTGCTATGCTGGAGTATAAGGAAGAGGCACCTGCCGAAGGTTTTGTAGCCCGCAAGCTGACTTTGAAAGGGCTTCGTGGTGGACACTCTGGTTTGGAAATCAATCAGGGACGAGGCAACGCCAATAAGTTACTGGCTCGTGTGGTACACGACCTGCTGGTCGAGTTCGATTGCCAGCTGGCTAGTTTCGAGGGTGGTAACATGCGCAATGCCATCCCACGTGAGGCACATGCCGTTTTGCTGTTCAACCCAGAAGATATGGATGGGCTGAATGAATACATTCAAGAATATGAAGCTCAGATCAACGATGAGTACACGACTATCGAGAGTAACATCAGCTTGAAAATGGAGGAAACAGTCGTACCTGCTGCTGTAGTACCAGAGGAAATTCAGGACAACATGATCAATGTGCTGATGGCTTGTCAGGACGGTGTGATGCGTATGATACCGACTGTGCCCGATACAGTAGAAACGTCCTCCAATCTAGCCATCGTCATCATTGCCGGCGGAAAGGCGGAAGTGCGTATTTTGGCGCGCAGCTCGTGTGACACGATGAAGGATTTTCTGGCCGACAGCTTGGCCTCTTGTTTCTCGATGGCTGGTATGAAGGTAGAATTCAGCGGAGCCTATTCTGGCTGGCAACCTAATGTAAATTCTCCTATTTTGCAGGCCATGAAGTTGTCTTATAAAGAACAATTTGGAGTTGAACCTGCTGTAAAGGTCATCCATGCAGGATTGGAATGTGGCATCATTGGCGCTACCTATAAGAATCTCGATATGATTTCCTTTGGCCCAACGTTGCGTTCTCCTCACTCACCTGACGAACGTGCTTATATCCCAACAGTAGCGAAATTCTACGATTTCTTGGTTGCTACGCTGGCCAAGACTCCTGAGAAATAAGTCTTTTATATAATATAAGGTATAAGGACCGCATTCCTCCGTATAGGGATGCGGTTTTTTTCTGCCAATCTGTCTGTCTCGCATGACAAAAAATACATTTTGGCAGAGAATGGTATGTGTGAACTTTAGAAAAATTGATGCAGGTCAAGAAATATGCTATAAAACATATTTTTCGCCTTCTGAACGCTTGCGATTTTAAATAAAGGCACTAATTTTGTGTTGTAAAACATGAAATCAATAAGATTTCGGTAAGTTTTCAATAGGATAACAAAATTGTTTTAGGAGGATAACAAAATGAAAATGTTAAAGAAAATCTTTAAGAATGTCGGAAAGGCCGACAAGAACATTTGGGGTTATGTAATGCTTTAAGCATTTACATTCCCCAATTGAAAAAGAGAATTGAAAACCAGTTTCAACTATTAGTAAAGAAAGGGTTTTGATTATGAAAAAATTATTGGTTTATTTGATAAATGCTTTGTCCATTATGGGCGAAAGCGAAATGCTCTCCATGGGATATGGAAGCGAGAGATAAAGCACATTTAGTTGAAAAGCAAATTAATAATAAGCGGAGACGTACGTTGAGTATATCTCCGCTTTTTTTATTAGTCGTCTGGGATAGATGTTCAGAATGTTTCGCCAGGTTGAGGCCAATAAGGTGAAGGTACATGCATCTTTTGCATGGCTTGGTCAAACTCTTGTACCATTTCAGGGTATTTGTCGGCCAAGTTGGTTGTTTCAGATGGATCCTCCTTTAAATTGTATAACTCTAAAGGCTGGTCGGGTTTGATGGTTACGCATTTCCAGTCGCCTTTGCGTGCAGCACGTTGCTTGCCTGGGAATTCCCAATAAAGCATTCGGTCGTTTGTGTTTATCTGCTGACCATAGAAAAGAGGGAGAATATTCATACCATTGAGGTCCTTGGGCAGATAGGCAGTAGCTTCAGTCAAAGCGGCAAGTGTTGGCATCATGTCTGGGAAATAGATCATGTTTTCGAGTTTCTGTACAGGGACCTTGCCGGGCTGGTTAACAATGAAGGGGACGCGTATTCCGCCTTCATAGAGCATTCCTTTCCGCCCTCTAAAACCAGCATTGCAGTTCAACACTTCGAGAGGGGCTTGAATAGCAGCTCCATTATCTGATGCAAAGATAATCAGCGTGTTTTCTCGTAAATTGAGTTGCTCCAGCTCGTCTAGCAAGCGGCCGATGGCAGCATCCATGTGTGTGATGAGGGAAGCGTACCGTTTGGTGTCTGGTGTCCATGTCTCTTGCCCTTCATACCATGCCGTTTGGTCTATGTTATAGGGCTCATGAGGTGCATCGTAGGCAAGATATAGGAAGAAGGGATTGTTTTTATTTCTGCGAATGAAGGCAATGGCATCATTGGTGCTTAAGTCGTTGTTGTGTATACCATGTTTCCCGTCTGCATTTTCAGGGATATTGATGAGCGAGTCACCATGGAAACGATAGTAGGGATAATAGTAGGGTGAATTGCTATGGACGGTAGAAATGGTCCATCCGTAGAACTCATCAAAGCCTCGATGGTTGGGAGACGCACCTTTGTCGTAGCCGTCCAAGTGCCATTTATTAACCAGGCATGTACGATAACCTGCTGCGCTGAGCACGGTGGCGATTGTCGTGTCTTGGGGTAGCAAATTGGCTCGTCGTACGATCGTGGAGTCTCCACCTGGATTTACTTTGATGCCGGCAATGCCTCCAGCAGTACACATATTATCTCGTATACGAGTATTTCCTGTATTTTTTCCTGTCATCAATGCGCATCTTGATGGTGAACTAATGCCACTTCCTGCATAACATTGTTCAAAGCGTGTACCAGTTTCAGCTAACTTGTCGATGTTGGGCGTCTGTACGTATTTGTTGCCATAGCAGGATAGGTCGCCGTATCCCATGTCGTCGGCCAGGATGAAGATGATGTTTGGCCTGTCGGGCGTTGCCTGTTTATCCTTCTCATGTGTGGAAAGGCAGGATGTGAGAGCAATGCCGACAGTACATAGACTGCCGGCAAAAATAAGACTTTTCATATTTAAAATTGATGATGGTTTTAATATAATTCATTTTGTGTCCAGTTGGTCGAGAGTTGGATCTGATCATATGGTATTCCGAATAATACAGGAGCAGATGAGCCTGTCCATTTCCATGTGCCAGGAGTTCCATTCGTATCTGAGGAATTGCTTACAGTCATTCCATTGTCGCTCGATTGAAGAGTGGGATTGAGTCCTTGCGTGCGATGGGCAAAATGTGCTTCCATAACATCTGTAATTCTACCTTTCCGAACAAGATCATACCATCTATGTCCTTCAAAACACAACTCTAACATCCTTTCGTTTTCAATGGCTAGATCCATTTCTTCTTGTGTGGTCGCTGTTGTGTTGGCTAATCCTGCTCGTGTTCTTACTTGGTTTAAGTAATTGGCTGCTAATTCGACAGACCCTGTTTCATTCAAGCATTCAGCGTACATTAGTAATACATCCGCATATCGATATATAATGTTATCGTTGCCGCTAGTACAAGTAGTAAGTCCTTCATTCTTGAAATCGAAGTATTTTAGTGTAACAGGAAGATAGGTATATCCTTCTGTTGTTACATCCACTTCAGGGCTGGCGTTGGAAATATATTCATCTGAGTATATTCCGTTGTAAACCAATTTTTGGAAACGTTGATCGTTTTCATTTGTTCTGAACATATTATAGAATTCCCAAGTCATTAACATACAGCTGGTCCCTTGTGAAGTAGTAATGGTAGAACTGCTTCCATCAAGGTATGTATAAGCCGGTTGGGTAGATGGAGTAGCTGCGGGAATGCAACGTCCCATTAGAGGATTTGCTACTACTGTTGCTCCATTGTTGTATTGGGAGGCAAAAATTATTTCTTTTCCCATTGGATTGTCTGATGCGTAAATTTGTAGAACATCATTCTCTAAGCCGAGTTTTTCATTGTTTTTATTTGCATAATTTATTACATATTCCAAAGAAGATTTTGCAGAAGTAAAATCTTGTAATGTCATAAATACTTCTGCTTGCATCGTATACGCTGCAATTTTGGTAGCTCTTCCTTGCATTGTAGCATTTGTATAGTATTCGGGGAGGTTATTAATTGCGATTTCAATGTCATCTTTTATTAATTGATAAACCTCGTTTTCACTGCTCCTGTCATAATTATAAAGCGATGAATAGTCCTCAATAGGAGTTGTTGTAATGGGAACTGGCCCAAATAATCTAACTAACGTAAAATATGCATATGCTCTAAGGAAACGGGCTTCACCCTCATATTGTTTTCTGTTTCCTTCAGATGCATTGTCTATTTTTTGAATAACATTGTTACAGCGGTTAATAGTGTTGAAGCAATGTTCCCATATTTGACTTGTAATGCCTAATGTGGCATCCCATGTGCTTTCATTAAGACTGATATGATCTACGGAATTATTCTTTTTGTAATCATATCCTTCGTCAGTAGCTAGACTATTTACATAATTTACATTCAATGTGATATCTTGTAGGTGATAGTATCCATTGAAAAGAATGTTTTGTATTTCTGTATCATTCTTTAAGTAGGTTTCCATTTGCATGGAATCTGTAGGAAAACGATCAAAAAAGCTGTCGCTACATGCTGTAAAACTTAACGACGTTGCAGAAATCATAGCCCATGAAAAGAGCTTATATAAATTTTTCATGTTTTAATGCGATTAAAAATTAAAATTAAGTCCAAAAGTAAATGTACGTGATATAGGATATCCACCAAAATCTACACCGTTATTTGTTGCAGAATTCCCTTCGTAATTCGCTTCAACAGAATAGCCTGGATATTTATCGATTGTCCATAGATTTTGAATATTAGCACTGATACGTAAACCTTCTATCCCCATAGTTTTGCAGAATTTTTTAGGTAAAGTATATCCAAGTGAAATATTTCGGATACGGAGAAAATCTGCATCGTAAAGGTATCTGGTAGATGGTCCGATATTGCTTCCCAAGTTATTTGTACCTGCTTTATGAGACAATCCATTTCCTGTTTCTGTTGGTGATTTCCAGCGTCCGAGTCCTGATTCTTTTAATACATTATCATCATAACGGTTTAGCGAAAAGGCACGTGCTGCAGCATAGATCACATTGCCTCCTACTTGTCCGTCAAGAGTGATACCTAAATCTATATTTTTATATGTAAAGGTGTTATTCCATCCAAAAGTAAAATCTGGTTGGTAGTTTCCAACTAATTGGTAGTCATTAACATCAATCTTTCCATCTTTGTTATAATCTTCGAAAATTAAGTCTCCGATGTCTTGTGTACCGTTTGTCGCATAATTGGCAAGATCTTCTTCTGTATTGAATGTACCGATAACTTTCAGCATGTACATATCACCCATTGGACGTCCTACGTAATTTCTGATTACATTTCCCCATTTGGTTCCTGCGCTTTCGTTTGCTAACTGTTTTTGATTGTTAGCTAATGACAAAATCTTGTTGTTATTCTTTGACCAGCTGAGTGTTGTATCCCATGAAAAATCTTTTTTGGTTACATTGGCTGAAACTTGTATTTCAACACCTTTATTTTCAATTTGGCCAGAGTTCATATATACACTTCCAGATATTCCATTGAAATTGGGAATGTTGGCGGGCATCACGATATCACTGGTCCTTTTATATAAGTCTATTACAACATTGAGGAAATTAAAAATTCCGAAGTCAAATCCTAAATCAATTTGCTTGTTCTTTTCCCATCCTAATTGGCGGTTTGAATAACCGCTTGGATAATAAGTCGGAATAGCTGTAGTTCCGAATACAACATTCTGATCAGAACTGATGGACGAAATCCATGCATAGTCGTTACCTATTTGATCATTTCCTGTTATACCATAGCTAGCGCGGATTTTGGCAATGTTAAGCCAATCAATACCTTTCATGAATTCTTCTTCAGTGATATTCCAAGCTAGTGAACCCGAATAGAACCATCCTGCACGCTTGGCTGGACCGAATTTACTAGAGCGGTCACGGCGGACAGATCCAGAAAAGACGTATTTATAATTATAATCGTAAATTAATCGGGCAAACATGGCATCAAATACATAATTGGAATAGTTAGATGAGCCTGTCCATAGATTTGCACCGTTTACATTGGTGATGGATGTGTTTGTGTAAGCTATGGGATTGTCGGAGTCTGTACGATCATCTTGCTGGACTTCAAAATCGCTGTTGTATTCAAAATCATAGCCTAACATTGCGTTAAGATGATGCTTTTCATTGAAAGTTACATCATAAGTAGCTGTAGTAGACCAATAGGTATTATAACCAAAGCCAGACAGGCGGTAACCATCTATTGATGTTAAGTCAGGTGTAGATTTATTGCCAGTATAACTACCTCCTAATAGGTAAGCGGATTGATAATAATCTTGTTTAGCAGAATTTGTTGTGAAATTGACAGAAGTGCGTAAGGTTAAGCCCTTGATCGGTTTCACTTCTAAGAAGGCATTAGCCATGGTACGAATTGCCCATGTATCATTTCTATTCTCCAATAAATTAGCTACAGGATTTCGAAGTTGGTTGTTCAATCCTAAATCTGAATAATATTGAGCAATTTGTGTATAGTCACCATTTGCTTGATAGACAGGAAGGATAGGAGGCATTGTCAACGCTTGGGCTATTACACCTGTCACATCTTCGGTGTTACCACCAGTAGGCTGTTGAGCACGTTTTTTACTGTATGTTGTATTGAATGATGCTCCGAGTTTTACTTTTTTCGATAAGTTAGCTTCAAATCCTCCTTTTATACCAGTTCTTCTGTAATAGGAGTTGAGCAAGATACCATCTTCATTTTGATAGTTGGTGGAGAAATTGTATTTTAAATTTTCGGTTCCTCCTGTTACAGTTAATGTACCTCTGTAATTCAAAGCATTGCGGAAAATAGCATCTTGCCAGTTTGTATTTACATAATTTCCGCTTTCTCTCATCTCGAGTAATTGTGGATATTCATCGATTGTACCATTATTGGTTCGTGCTTCAATAATCATGTCTAGGTAATCATCTGCTTCGAGTACATCTACATAATTCTGAGCTTCGCTCCATCCTACTTGGGTGGAGAAGTTTACTTTAGCTTTTCCACTTTGTCCTTGTTTGGTTGTTACAATGATGACTCCGTTTCCTGCTTTTGAACCATAAATGGCCGACGAAGCTGCATCCTTTAATATTTGAATATCTGCTATGTCAGAAGGGTTAATGTTGTTGAAAAGGTCTGCATCGGTTGTGGGGTATCCATCAATTACAAATAAGGGGTCGTTTCCACTATTGATGGAGCCTGCTCCACGAATACGAATAGCAGGAGCCGCACCGGGTTCACCACTTACTTGTTGCAAGGAGATACCTGAAGACATACCAACAAGACTTTGGGATATATTTGAAGTAGGCATATCTGATATTTTTCCACCTTTTACAGTGGAGATGGAAGTTGAGACAGAGCGTTTCTGAATAGCGCCATATCCTACTACTACTACTTCTTCCAATGCGTTGGTATCTTCTTCTAATACGATGTTGAACGTTGTTTTTCCATCGACAGTTATTTCTTGTGTGGTATAGCCAATGTAGGAAACAACCAATGTTCCCTTGGAGGCTATTTTTAGAATGAAGTTTCCATTGATATCTGTTACTGTACCATTGGATGTATTTCCTTTTTCTACAACTGTAGCCCCAATAACAGGAGTACCTGTTTGGTCTAATATAACTCCTTTAACCTCAATGATTTCTGATTGATGGATATCTTGTGGATACATTTCGGTTGTTATCTCGGTAGGGAGATAGTTTTTCATTTCTGCTTGTCCCAATATAGGGAGTAGCGATAAAGAACATAATGTTATTCTTATCAGTTTAGTCTTCATGGTAAATGTTTTTTGATAAATATTAGTATAAGGAAACTAGTTTCTGGCCTAAATATATAATAAACTATTGTTCATTTCAGCGTTCAGGATGCATAAAAAACGATTTTGAGACGCAAAAAGAACAAAAGAAAAAGTGCCTCAGTCAAAATACATAGTCTTTAGAGGATGCATTAGAAAGTGTATGAAATCTAAATTCGTAAGGGGACCTGTCTGAATATTTTGGATTGTCTGTGAGTTTTTGTGGTGTTTGTGATATGAATGCTTGATAGATTCATCTTTAAATGAAGATTTAGGGATTTTCTACCAATATTATATGAGTCTATCTATTTAATATACCTAATTTTAGTGATTGTACTATCCATGCCGATGCGCTATCTTTGCAACATCAGATTTGAATGAATTAGTTAGTCATAATTACGTAACCACTTTTATTAAGGTAAATAAATCCCCGCTTCCCGATGTGATATCGTGGAGCGGGATTTTTTTTAGAGCTATTACAAATTAACGCAGATTGATGCAGGCAATTATAGATATCTGTATCAATCTGCGTAATTTATGATGAAGGAATATTTTTAAAGTTTCTCCTTGATGTCGCTCAGCTCCACCAGCTTGTTGACGATAGCATAGATGGTGAGGCCGGCGGGCGAGTGTATCTGCAGCTTGCGCGCGATGTTGCGGCGGTGGGTGATGACGGTGTGGATGCTCAGGAAAAGCTTGTCGGCAATGGCCTTGTTCGTCATGCCCTTCACGACGCAGGTCACGATTTCCTTTTCGCGCTGGCTCAGCGTGTCCGATTCGTTGTCCTTCTCCTCCTCTTCCTCCTCGTCGCCACGGAGCAGGCCGTTCAGCTTGGCGGCGATGATGTCGAGGTCGTCGCAGATGGAGAAACGCTCGTCGTAGTCCTTCAGCACATTGTTGTTCGTCACCGACGAGATGAGGGCGATGTACTTCACACCCGTCAGGCGAGGATGTTCGGCCTTGAAGGCAGGCAGGTTGAACCATCCGTCGAACGAAGGATTGATGATGCCCATGACAGCGGCGTTCATGCGGGTGAGCTGGGCGCGGGCGGCAGCGTCCTGCACGACCACGATCTTTGCGCTCTGGCGGCCCATGGCGCTGGCGGCGTAGGTGCCGGCTTCCAGCACGGCATCCAGTTCTTCGTTTGTGATCTGCTCCGGCTTATAGGCACGGCAGCTGCGGCGGTTTTTGATGGTTTCCAAGGTTTCGTTGGTCATGGCAATTCCCTCCCTTAAAGCATGTGCCTTTATTGTATCACAAGACAGGCCGGAGTGTAAAGAAATTCCCTGCAGAGACGGTTTTGTTGCGCGTAAACGTTATCGTTGCGGGAATCATGTCAAAATGCACAATAAAACGTAAAAAGATTATGGAAAAGCATTCTTGCTGCCAAAGGACAAATACGCTATAATAGGGCTACCAAACTGGAAAGGAGTCGTGCTCTATGGCAAAGGCATCGCAGGCAGTCATTCTGGAAAATGAATTTTATATCATCAAAGCCCCCAATGGGAAGGTGCTGGAAGTAAAGAACTTCAACACCGAGAACGGCGCGGCCATCCAGCTGTGGAGCTATGCAGGCCATCCGTGGCAGCAGTGGCAGTTCGTGGACGCAGGCGAGGGCCGCTGGCGCATCTGCAACCGCTTTACCGGAAAGATGATGGATCTGGCCCTTGGCGGTGTGGTGGAGGGCACATGGCTGCACCAGTGGGACCGCACCAGCGGGCTGAGCCAGTGCTGGGCGCTGGAGCCCACCCGCAGCGGGCGCACCCGCATCCGCAATGTGCTGGCGGATAAATACATTGACCTTGTGGGCATGAACACCGCCAACGGTGCACAGGCCCAGATCTGGAACTTTGTAGCAGGCGGCAATCAGGAGTGGACGCTGGAACGCATCGATCCGGACACCGCCCAGAGCGGCCGCCGCGCCGAGGAGGCCAAAGACCCGCAGCCCACGCCCAGCCAGCGCAAGCATCAGAACGACCTTGTGCGCAAGCTGAACAATGCGGGCAAGGGAAGAGCAAGCCGGAAGGGGCAATGATTTTAAATTGCCGCCGCGTTGCTCTGGCATATTCAGAGGAAAAAGTTATTTTTGGTTTGCACCCCGGCAAAGCCTGCGGGCTTTGCCGGGGGGGTTTTTTCACGGGAGGGGCCGCAGCGAAAAACGGCATTTTCCACAAAAACAAAATCAAAAGGAGAACGCAATGAATCTAGGAGCCTTCATGAACCCGGAATTTCCCATTTTCAGCACCACGCTGTGCTATCTGGAACGGGACGATGCCTACCTGATGCTGCACCGCATCAAAAAGCAGGACGACTACAACCACGACAAATGGATCGGTGTAGGCGGAAAGTTTGAGCGGTTTGAAAGCCCGGAGGACTGTCTGATGCGGGAAGTGAAGGAGGAGACCGGCCTGACGCTGAAGCGCTTCCGCGCCCGGGGTCTGCTGACCTTTATTTG
>OGYL01002565.1_pt1 | contig 12658 bp, 10 predicted proteins | sample 1576541 | NCBI WGS metagenome assembly OGYL01 (sample SAMEA3541551, study PRJEB24748) | human gut metagenome | biome: human gut; feature: human-associated habitat; material: faeces | place: China | collected 2012 | reverse complement strand
TAAATACTTAATCAGTTTTAAATAAGACTATGGCCAAAAAAGTAGAAACTGTCAGTTTGATAGATACATTTTCGGAATTTAAGGAACTGAAAAATATCGATAGAACCACCATGGTGAGCGTACTGGAAGAGTCGTTCCGTAGTGTGATTGCGAAGATGTTCGGCACCGATGAGAATTACGACGTTATCGTGAACCCGGACAAGGGGGACTTCGAAATATGGCGTAACCGTGAAGTGGTGGCGGATGAAGACTTGGAAAATCCGAACTTGCAGATTGCATTATCGGAAGCACAGAAGATTGATGCTTCTTATGAAGTAGGCGAGGAAGTGACGGATGAGGTAATCTTCGCAAACTTTGGACGCCGTGCTATCTTGAACCTTCGCCAGACGTTGGCTTCTAAGATTCTAGAACTGGAAAAAGACAGTATCTATAATAAATATATTGATAAGGTGGGCAACATCATTAATGCAGAAGTATACCAGATATGGAAGAAAGAAATGCTGCTGCTAGATGATGAAGGTAACGAGTTGCTGCTGCCTAAGACGGAACAGATTCCGAGCGATTTTTATCGCAAAGGAGAAACGGCACGTGCCGTTGTAGCCCGTGTGGACAACAAGAATAACAACCCGAAGATCATTCTTTCGCGTACGTCGCCGGTATTCCTGCAACGTCTGTTCGAAATGGAAGTGCCCGAAATCAATGATGGACTGATTACCATCAAGAAGATTGCCCGTATCCCTGGTGAACGCGCCAAGATTGCCGTTGAGTCATACGATGACCGTATTGACCCGGTAGGTGCCTGTGTAGGTGTGAAGGGTAGCCGTATTCATGGTATCGTTCGTGAGTTACGCAACGAGAATATTGACGTAATCAATTACACGTCCAATATTCAGTTGTTTATTCAGCGTGCTCTCAGTCCTGCGAAGATTTCTTCTATTCGTTTGAACGAAGAAGAACGTAAGGCGGAAGTCTTCCTGAGACCGGAAGAAGTATCGCTGGCTATTGGTAAAGGCGGTTTGAACATCAAACTTGCCAGTATGTTGACTGAGTACACTATTGACGTATTCCGTGAGTTGGATCAGGCTGTTGAAGATGAAGATATCTACTTGGATGAGTTCAGGGATGAAATTGACGGTTGGGTGATTGATGCCATCAAAGCGATTGGTATCGATACTGCAAAAGCAGTGCTGAACGCTCCGCGTGAGATGTTGATTGAGAAGACCGACCTGGAAGAAGAAACAGTGGACGAAGTATTGCACATTTTAAGTTCGGAGTTTGAGGAAAGCGAAGGCGAGCCTGAGTTTGAGGCTGAAGCTGAGCCTGAATCTGAAACAGAAACAGAGACAGAATAAGTGTCTGCTGACATTGGTTTCTGTTTGCACTAACTTCTTTCTCCACATTATTCATTAATTTTTTAGTATGACGATTAGGTTAAATAAAGTAACAAGAGATTTGAATGTAGGAATTTCGACAGTAGTTGAGTTCTTGCAGAAGAAAGGCTTTGCCGTTGAGGCAAACCCCAACACAAAGATTAACGAGGAGCAATACGCCTTGCTCGTGAAAGAGTTCAGTACAGATAAGAATCTTAGACTTGAATCGGAACGTTTTATTCAGGAACGACAGAATAAAGATCGTAACAAAGCATCGGTATCCATAGATGGTTACGAAACTGAAACTGCGGATAAACCGAAAGTGGAAGAAATTAAGACTGTTGTCCCCGAAGATGCACGTCCGAAGTTTAAACCTGTCGGAAAAATTGATTTGGATAAGCTGAACCGGAAACCGGTAGTAGAGAAAGTGGAAGAAAAGAAAGTAGAAGAACCCGTATCTGTGGTAAAGGAAGAACCGAAACCGGAGCCGAAGCCGGAAATCAAACCGGAGCCGAAGCCAGAGCCCAAACCAGAGCCCAGGCCTGAACCAAAGCCGGAACCGAATCCTGAATCCGAACCGGCTCCTGTGGTGAAAGAAATACTGAAACCGGAAGTTGTAGAGAAACCAGCTCCTGCTCCGGTAGTGGCAAAAGAAGAAGTAAAAAAGGAAACGCCTGCTTCCGTAGCACCTGCTGCTAAGGAAGAAGTGAGACCTGCAGTTGCAGAAGAAGCACCAGCAAAGGAGGGAGATGAAATCTTCACCATCCATAAGCCGGAGTTTGTTTCCAAAATCAATATCATCGGTCAGATTGACCTGGCTACGCTGAACCAGTCTACACGCCCCAAGAAGAAGACTAAAGAGGAGAAACGGAAGGAGCGCGAAGAGAAGGAGAAAATCCGTCAGGATCAGAAGAAGCAGATGAAAGAGGCGATTATCAAAGAAATCCGCCGCGAAGACAATAAAGCGAAGGATGGTAAGGAAAAAGAGGCCGATGCCAATGCCAACAAGAAGAAACGTCTTCGTATTAATAATAATAAGGAGAAGGTTGACATTAACAATGCATCCAACTTCCAGCGTGGAAATGACAATCGTGGTGGTGGAGGCAAAGGTCCTCATGCAGGCGGTGGTCAGCAAGGTGCCGGTGGTGGTAACAATCACCAGGGTGGCAACAAGAACAACAACCGTAACAACAATAACAAGGATCGCTTCAAGAAACCGATCATCAAACAGGAGGTTAGTGAGGAAGATGTAGCTAAGCAGGTAAAAGAAACCTTGGCACGCCTCACTTCCAAAGGTAAGAGCAAGACTTCCAAATACCGTAAGGACAAGCGCGAAATGGCGAACAGCCGTATGCAGGAACAGGAAGACCGCGAAATGGCGGATAGCAAAGTACTGAAGATAACGGAATTTGTGACTGCCAACGAATTGGCAAGCATGATGGATGTTTCCGTAACGCAGGTTATTGCTACTTGTATGAGTATCGGTATCATGGTGTCTATCAATCAGCGTCTGGATGCTGAAACCATTAATCTGGTGGCGGAAGAATTCGGATACAAGACTGAATATGTCAGTGCGGAAGTGGCACAGGCCATTGTAGAGGAAGAAGATGCCGAAGAAGATCTGGAACCGCGTGCGCCGATTGTTACCGTCATGGGTCACGTAGACCACGGTAAAACATCATTGCTCGACTATATTCGTAAGGCGAACGTAATTGCCGGTGAAGCCGGTGGTATCACGCAGCACATCGGTGCTTACAACGTGAAACTGGAAGACGGACGTAAGATAACGTTCCTCGATACTCCGGGTCACGAAGCATTTACCGCTATGCGTGCCCGTGGTGCGAAGGTGACGGACGTAGTTATCATTATCGTTGCTGCCGATGATAACGTGATGCCGCAAACGAAGGAAGCTATCAACCATGCTATGGCTGCCGGTGTACCTATCGTATTCGCTATTAATAAGATTGATAAACCGACTGCCAATGCTGACAAGATCAAGGAAGAACTGGCATCTATGAACTACCTCGTTGAAGAATGGGGCGGTAAGTATCAGTCACAAGATATCTCAGCCAAGAAAGGTCTGGGTGTGAACGAACTGTTGGAAAAGGTATTGCTGGAAGCAGAAATGCTGGATCTGAAAGCAAATCCGAACCGTAAGGCTACAGGTTCCATCATCGAGTCTTCATTGGACAAGGGACGTGGTTATGTAGCTACCATGCTGGTATCGAACGGTACGCTGCGCGTAGGCGATATCGTACTGGCAGGTACAGCGTATGGTAAAGTGAAAGCTATGTTCAACGAACGTAACCAGCGCCTGAAAGAGGCCGGACCTTCTGAACCGGTATTGATTCTGGGATTGAACGGTGCACCTGCTGCAGGTGATACATTCCACGTAATCGATACGGAACAGGAAGCACGTGAAATTGCTAACAAGCGTGAACAGTTGCAACGTGAGCAGGGTCTGCGTACTCAGAAGATGCTTACTTTGGACGAAGTTGGCCGCCGTCTGGCATTGGGTGACTTCCACGAACTGAATATTATCGTTAAGGGTGACGTGGACGGTTCTGTTGAGGCGTTGAGCGACTCACTGATCAAACTGTCTACCGAACAGGTACAGGTGAATGTAATTCATAAAGGTGTTGGAGCTATCTCCGAGTCCGATGTATCATTGGCTGCCGCTTCGGATGCCATTATCATCGGTTTCCAGGTACGTCCGTCGAATGCCGCCGCGAAGATGGCAGAGAACGAAGGTGTGGATATCCGCAAGTACTCAGTGATCTACGATGCTATCGAAGAGGTGAAGGCTGCTATGGAAGGTATGTTGGCACCGGAAGTGAAGGAGCAGGTAACCGCAACTATTGAGGTACGCGAAGTGTTCAATATTACCAAGGTAGGTCTTGTAGCCGGTGCGGTAGTGAAGACCGGAAAAGTGAAGCGAAGCGACAAGGCTCGTTTGATCCGTGACGGTATCGTAATCTTTACCGGTTCTATCAATGCGTTGAAACGTTTCAAGGATGACGTGAAGGAAGTAGGTACCAACTTTGAGTGTGGTATCAGCCTGACGAACTGCAACGATATCAAGGTAGGCGATATTATCGAATCTTACGAAGAAATAGAAGTAAAACAGACTCTGTAAGCGAAATAATCTTTTAGACACGGATTACACGGATTTCACGGATTGGTTTAAAAGAAGAACCGTGTTTATCCGTGTAATCCGTGTCTTTTTCAGATATAGTTATGACAATAATAGATATCATCCTATTGGTGGTGATTGGCGCGGGAGCAGTCATCGGTTTTATAAAAGGTTTCATCAGACAACTGGCATCTATCCTTGGATTGATTGTTGGGTTGCTGGCTGCGAAAGCGCTGTATGTGTCGGTAGCGGAGAGAGTCTTTTCTAGGATAACGGACTCTATGACATTTGCACAGATATTGGCATTTGTTGTGATCTGGGTAGTGGTGCCGTTATTGTTTTTACTGGTGGCATCTTTGTTGACGAAGGCGATGGAAGCAATTTCTCTCGGTTGGCTGAACCGCTGGCTGGGTGCCGGATTGGGGGCATTGAAATTCCTGCTACTGGTGAGCCTGCTTATCTGTGTTGTCGAGTTTATCGACTCGGATAATACGATGATCAATAGAACAATGAAGGAGGAATCCGTGTTATATTATCCTATAGAGTCGTTTGCGGGAATGTTTTTCCCGGCTGCAAAAGAAGTTACAGAACAATATATACTTAATACATAATGCAACCCGAAGAACCCAATAAATATGTAAAGGAACTAACGCAGGAGAAGTACAAATACGGCTTCACCACCGATGTGCATACGGAAGTCATTGAGCGTGGGCTGAATGAAGACGTTGTAAGGCTGATCTCTGCGAAAAAGAACGAGCCGGAATGGCTGTTGGAGTTCCGTCTGAAAGCATATCGTCACTGGTTGACGATGGAGATGCCTACATGGGCACATCTCCGTATTCCTGAGATAGATTATCAGGCTATTTCCTACTATGCCGATCCGTTGGCGAAGAAGAAAGATGCTCCGAAGAGTATGGACGAGGTAGACCCTGAGTTGATAAAAACCTTCAATAAGCTGGGGATTCCCTTGGAAGAACAGATGGCATTGAGTGGCATGGCTGTAGATGCTGTGATGGACTCTGTATCTGTGAAGACTACGTTCAAGGAAACGTTGATGGAGAAAGGAATCATTTTCTGTTCCATCAGTGAAGCTGTACGTGAGCATCCGGATTTGGTGCAGAAGTATCTTGGTTCCGTTGTGGGATACCGTGATAACTTCTTTGCTGCATTGAATTCGGCGGTATTCTCCGACGGTTCGTTTGTATATATCCCGAAAGGGGTACGCTGTCCGATGGAGTTGTCCACGTATTTCCGTATCAATGCGCGTAATACAGGCCAGTTTGAGCGGACGCTGATTGTGGCGGATGATGATTCGTATGTTTCCTATCTGGAAGGTTGTACGGCTCCGATGCGCGATGAGAACCAACTGCATGCTGCTATCGTGGAAATTGTGGTGCATGAGCGTGCGGAAGTGAAGTACAGTACCGTACAGAACTGGTATCCGGGTGATGCCGAAGGCAAAGGTGGTGTCTATAACTTCGTTACGAAACGTGGTAACTGCAAAGGTGCGAACAGTAAACTCTCTTGGACACAGGTGGAGACAGGTTCGGCTATTACGTGGAAATACCCTTCCTGTATTTTGACGGGAGATAACTCTTCGGCTGAATTCTATAGTGTGGCGGTGACGAATAACTACCAGCAGGCGGATACGGGTACGAAGATGATTCATCTGGGTAAGAATACCAGCAGTACGATTGTCAGCAAAGGTATTTCTGCCGGACATAGTGAGAACTCTTACCGTGGCTTGGTGCGTGTAGCTCAAAAGGCGGATAATGCGCGTAACTATAGCCAGTGCGACTCTCTGTTGCTGGGTGATAAGTGCGGTGCGCATACCTTCCCGTATATGGATATCCATAATGAGACGGCAGTTGTGGAGCATGAAGCGACTACCAGCAAGATCAATGAAGACCAGATATTCTATTGTAACCAACGTGGTATTTCTACGGAGGATGCTGTAGGGCTGATCGTGAACGGTTATGCTAAGGAAGTGCTTAATAAGCTGCCTATGGAGTTTGCGGTAGAGGCTCAGAAATTGTTGGCTATTTCGTTGGAAGGCAGCGTAGGATAAGTTTAAAATAAAAAAATAAATATCATGTTAGAAATAAAAGACCTGCATGCCAGTGTAAATGGCAAAGAGATATTGAAAGGCATCAACCTGTCGGTAAAAGCAGGTGAAGTGCATGCTATTATGGGACCGAACGGTTCTGGAAAGAGTACTCTTTCGGCTGTATTGGTAGGTAATCCTGCCTTTGAAGTAACAAAGGGAAGCGTGACTTTCTGTGGTAAGAACCTTTTGGATTTTTCACCGGAAGACCGTAGCCATGAGGGCATCTTCCTCAGCTTTCAATATCCGGTAGAAATTCCGGGTGTGAGTATGGTCAACTTTATGCGTGCAGCGGTGAATGAGCAACGTAAATACAATCATCTGCCTGCTCTCAGTGCAAGTGAGTTCCTGAAGTTGATGCGTGAAAAGCGTGCCATTGTGGAACTGGACAATAAACTGGCTAACCGTTCAGTGAACGAAGGTTTCTCAGGTGGTGAGAAGAAGCGGAATGAAATCTTCCAGATGGCGATGCTGGAACCGAAATTGAGCATCCTGGATGAAACGGATTCCGGACTGGATATCGATGCTTTGCGTATCGTAGCCGAAGGTGTGAATAAGCTGAAAACACCGGAGAACGGTACCATTGTCATCACTCACTACCAACGCTTACTGGATTATATCAAACCTGACGTCGTACATGTGCTTTATAAAGGTCGTATCGTGAAGACTGCGGGACCGGAATTGGCTCTGGAACTGGAAGAGAAGGGGTATGATTGGATTAAGAAGGAGTTGGGAGAATAAATTATGAATGCAGAACAACAATACATAGATCTTTTCTCCCAGACGGAAGCGATGATATGCCAGCACAGCACCGAGGTGATGAATACCCCTCGTGCCACTGCGTTTGCCGACTTTGAGCGGTTTGGCTTTCCTACCCGTAAACAGGAGAAATATAAATATACCGATGTCAGCAAGTTCTTTGAACCGGACTATGGGTTGAACCTGAACCGTCTGGATATTCCGGTAAATCCCTATGAAGTATTCAAATGCGATGTACCCAATATGAGTACCTCCCTGTACTTTGTAGTGAATGATGCTTTTTATAATAAAGCATTACCTGCTTCACATCTACCTGAAGGAGTTATCTTCGGTAGTTTGAAGGAGATGGCAGAGAAGTATCCGGAACTGGTAAAGAAATACTATGGCAAGCTGGCAGATACTTCAAAAGACGGAGTGACAGCATTCAACACTGCTTTTACACAAGACGGTGTGTTGTTATATGTACCTAAGAATGTTGCTTTGGAACGTCCTATCCAGTTGGTAAACATCCTGCGGGGGGATGTGAACTTCTTGGTGAACCGCCGGGTATTGATTGTACTGGAAGATGGCGCACAGGCACGTATGTTGGTGTGTGATCATGCCATGGATGCCGTGAACTTCCTGGCAACCCAGGTGATAGAAGTGTTCGTAGGTGAGAATGCTGTCTTTGATCTTTACGAACTGGAAGAAACGCACACAAGTACCGTACGTATCAGCAATATGTATGTGAAACAGGAAGCCAACAGCAATGTATTGCTGAATGGCATGACCTTGCATAACGGTACTTCCCGCAATACCACTGAAGTATTGTTGGCAGGTGAAGGTGCTGAAATCAACCTTTGTGGTATGGCCATTGCAGATAAGAATCAGCATGTAGATAATAATACAATCATCGACCATGCTGTGCCTAACTGTACGAGTAATGAACTCTTTAAGTATGTGCTCGATGATCAGTCTGTCGGTGCATTTGCTGGTCTGGTGTTAGTGCGTCCGGATGCGCAACATACCAGTTCGCAGCAAACGAACCGGAACCTTTGCGCCACACGCGAGGCACGTATGTATACGCAGCCACAACTGGAAATTTATGCCGATGATGTAAAGTGTAGCCATGGCGCTACTGTTGGTCAGTTGGATGAAAATGCACTCTTCTATATGCGCCAGCGCGGTATTCCGGCACGTGAAGCCCGCTTGTTGCTGATGTTTGCCTTCGTGAACGAAGTAATTGATACCATTCGTCTGGATGCTTTGAAGGATCGCTTACATCTCTTGGTTGAGAAACGTTTCCGTGGCGAACTGAATAAGTGCCAAGGCTGTGCGATATGTAAGTGAGAATATATTAATACCTAAACAACATGTATGATATTCAAAAGATAAGAGCCGATTTTCCCATACTTTCCCGTGAAGTGTACGGCAAACCATTAGTCTATTTGGATAATGGGGCGACGACACAGAAACCGCGTTGTGTGGTGGATGCAATAACGGATGAATATTATTCTGTCAATGCCAATGTGCATCGTGGTGTACATTTCCTGTCGCAACAGGCAACGGAATTGCACGAGGCAAGTCGCGAAACAGTGCGGAAGTTCATCAATGCCGGCTCTATAAATGAAATCGTATTTACAAGGGGAACCACGGAAAGCATCAATTTGTTGGCAGCCAGTTTCGGTGAAGAATTCCTGAGTCCGGGTGATGAAGTGATTGTTTCAGTAATGGAACATCATAGTAACATTGTGCCTTGGCAACTGCTGGCTGAACGGAAGCGTATCAACCTGAAGGTTATTCCAATGAACGACCGCGGTGAACTTCTGATGGATGAATACGAGAAACTTTTTACCGATAGAACAAAGATTGTCAGTGTGGTACATGTCTCTAATGTATTGGGTACGGTCAATCCTATCAAGGAAATGATTAAGGTTGCCCATAACCATAATGTACCTTTTCTGGTAGATGCGGCACAATCCATTCCTCACATGGCAGTGGACGTGAAAGAGCTGGATGCTGATTTCCTTGTATTCTCCGGTCATAAAGTGTATGGTCCTACCGGTGTAGGCGTGCTTTATGGTAAGGAAGAATGGCTGGATAAATTACCCCCTTATCAGGGCGGCGGTGAGATGATAAAGCATGTATCTTTTGAACGTACTACCTTCAATGAATTGCCATTTAAATTCGAAGCCGGTACTCCTGATTATATCGGTACTACGGGACTGGCGAAAGCGCTCGATTATGTTTCTGCCATTGGCATGGATCAGATTGCCGCTTATGAGCATGAATTGACGGAATATGCCACACAGCGATTGAAAACAATCCCTGGTATGCGCATCTTTGGTGAAGCAGCTGCGAAAGGGAGTGTCATCTCTTTCCTTGTGGGTGATATTCATCACTTCGATATGGGCACATTGCTCGATCGTCTCGGTATTGCCGTACGTACAGGACACCATTGCGCCCAACCGCTGATGCAACGCCTCGGCATAGAAGGAACAGTGCGTGCTTCCTTTGGAATCTATAATACAAAAAAAGAAATCGATGTCTTGGTGGCAGGTATTGAACGTGTCGGTAAGATGTTTTGATTAGTGATTAGGGGGTAGTGATTAGTGATTAGGGGGTAGTGATTAGTGATAACCATCCGCATAGCGCCAATCACTACCCCCTAATCACTAATCATTAATTTTCGCCTCTGCCAGCTTCTTCTGCCACTTATCCCGTGCCAGCTTCTGCATATCCGTTACGGAGTCTTTTTCATCCACAATCTCAAAACCTAAGGCTGTTTCGATAATATCCTCCATTGTGACAATTCCCCAGAAGCAGCCATATTCATCAATCAAGATTGAAATATGCTCTTTCTTTTCAAGCATCTGTTCCCAAACCGTGGAAACAGGACTATTCTTCGGGAAGGAAAGGATAGGGCGGGCCACATCCTTCAGACACATATCGAATCTGTCTTCTGCTAACTTTTCGAGTACAGTCTGCCGCAACACATATCCTGTGATATAATCTTCGCTATCATTATAAATTGGAATACGAGAGTAAAACTTATACTTTCCATCCTGATAGAACTCTTTCAGAGACATACTTTCGGGAGCTGTTGCCACTACAGTACGGGGAGTCATAATGGATTGTGATTTTACTTTATCCAGTTTAATGAGGTTTTGTATCATCTTGTTTTCTTTCATCTGGAAAACACCTTCTTCTACCCCGATGGAAATCATAGCCGAAACCTCTTCGCGGCTTACGGATAATTCTTGTTTGCCGGAAGAAAACAGACGGGTAATCAGCTCGGACAACCACACCAGGGGATAACAGATAATAATAAGGAAATTAATGATACGGGCTGATGGAAGTGCCAGTGTGCGCCAGTAGCAGGCGCCTATCGTTTTAGGAATGATCTCTGAGAGAACGAGAATTAAGATAGTCAGTATGGCGGAGATTACACCGAAGTAAGCTTCTCCGAATATCTTTACCGCTTCGGCACCGACACCGGCCGCACCGACGGTGTGGGCAATGGTATTCAGAGATAATATGGCGGCAATAGGCCGGTCGATGTCTTGTTTGAACTTCTTTAATAAAATAGCGCTTTTCCCGTGTGTTTTCTCTTTGGTGGAGATGTACGACATTGGGGTAGATAATAAAACAGCTTCCAGGATGGAGCATAAAAATGATAATGATAATGCAATGGTTAAATATAATATAACAAGTCCCATATATAAGTTTATTAATTAGACATAGCGGAACGAATGTATGATTCGTCCCGGATAGAATATAAAAATACGGTAATAGAAGGACTTGTGCTAAAGCCGGTATATACAAAGTAGGGAGCGTTCGGGTGAATATACGCTCCTGAGGTTGCACGGTTGGCTACCGTCACTGTATTGATATAAATTAGCGTTCTCAGTAGAGAAAGTATAAGTAGTCGTAGTCTCTGCACAGAGCTTGCGCGCACGGTTTAAAGAAAGTGTACGTGAGATAACAGCTTCATCGTTAAACTCTCCCGACGAATGATGCTCATTTTGTTCGATGCAAAGAAAGGGAGGTTCGTTCTCGGAAAAGGAATTATAATCTTCTGGTTGCAGAGCAAAAAGCACTACGACCAGATACATCATTATTTTAAATATAAAATGCTTTGTTTCCATTTCTTCGGCACAAAGATAGATAAATGCTGACTTTGCTCATATATAGGTGCTCTCTTTTTTGTTTTTTTATTATAATGAAGAGGTATAAAAGCTCTCGCTACTGCAACTTTTCGCTCTATTCGTGCGTCTAATAGGGTACAAATAACTTAAATAAATAGAGAAAGATTATGTTAGTAACAACAACCCCAACTATCGAGGGTGGACGTATCACCCGCTATTACGGTATCGTTTCAGGCGAGACGATTATCGGTGCCAATGTATTCCGTGACTTTTTTGCCAGCATCCGCGATGTAGTGGGCGGACGTAGCGGCTCTTATGAGGAAGTGCTGCGCGAAGCGAAAGATATCGCCCTGCGTGAAATGCAGGAACACGCCAGAGCTCTCGGAGCAAATGCCGTGATAGGCGTGGATTTGGATTATGAAACTGTAGGTGGAAGCGGTAGTATGCTGATGGTAACCGCTTGCGGTACGGCTGTGACAGTAGAATAATAAATACAGGGGGAAGAGCTTTCCGGCTCTTCCCCCTGTATATCAATGTTTGGGAGAATAATCGCTGATGATTACTTTTCCCTTTTTTGTTCCAGTTTGGCTATTCCCAGATCATTAAGTGCTTGCACTACTTCTTCCAAGGAAGTTGTTCGCGGGAAGCGGAAATGAATGCGTTGTTTCAGCAAGTCGGGCGAATGAAAGATGATACTGGCATTATACCATGTGCCGACAGACTTCATAATCTCCGCCAGTTCGGCATCATCGAAGCTGAACTCTCCTTTGGTCCATCCTTCCGTTGCGGTGAGTTGTGCTTCGGCTATGGTGAAACCATTATCTTCAGACAATATAGCTTGCTGTCCGGGCAATATGTCTTTCTGCCGTGTTTGTTTTTTGTCGCTGATGCGGACGCGGCCCTGAAATAAAGTAACTGCCGCTACTTTTCCCGGATAGGCATTTACATCGAATACCGTGCCCAATACCTGTTTCTGCATCTTACTGGAAGAAACAATGAAAGGACGTGTACTATCTTTTGCCACTTCGAAACGTGCTTCTCCTGTCAGATGGACTTCACGGGTCCCCTCTGTGGGGAATTGTTTAGGATATTCCAGGCGGGAATTGGCGCTGAGTGTAACCTGTGTACCATCGTCCAGAATGATTTGCGTGGTAGTGGCTGGGGG
>OGYL01002554.1_pt1 | contig 12694 bp, 10 predicted proteins | sample 1576541 | NCBI WGS metagenome assembly OGYL01 (sample SAMEA3541551, study PRJEB24748) | human gut metagenome | biome: human gut; feature: human-associated habitat; material: faeces | place: China | collected 2012 | reverse complement strand
GCGCTTGCATATTTCAATCTTTTGTCGGTGCGCAACACGATGCTTATCCGCGAGTTCAATCGATACTTCACCGTGTTGAGGTGGCAACAGAGCGCTTTTGCAGTGTTAGAGACGTTACTTTCATAGTCCAGCAAATATGCTGTCAGCGTTGCCAACAACTCTGGCGTTTTTTCAATATCTTCTATAATCTTCAAATAGCGGATCTGTGCTTCCCTGCACTCCGCTTCCTTTGTGCATATCTTGGCAAATGCAATATCCGATAAACGCAAAACGCATTTTTGCGGATAGATACTTTTTGCATCACAAGCATATTGCGTTACATCAAAGTATGCGTTATGAACATCATTCGTCGTATTAAGACAATCGCAGCAGACCACTCTATAATCACTGCAAGCGTCCGCCAATTCATTTATAAAGTCCTGCACAATGGCATCCCGTTCGCCCGCTGTTTGAGGTGCATGAGCAAAAACGATCATATTGGATTCGTAGTAACCGGCCAAAACTGTTTTATATATACCGGAAAAGTAGTCCGTGCATTTCCTCAACAACTTTAGATTTGGCTGGGAATGATCGATAGACTCAAACACCCACACCTGATCCAATTCCGCAACGCTGATTTGAAATAGCTCAGCCAATCGTTTCATCTTCAACGGATCATCATCAACGATTGCTCTCACCAACTCCGATGTCACAAATTTCCCCAAATCTTTGTTCCAAATGTGGCTGTACAATTGCACAAATTCACTTGCCTGCCACAAATCTTCTCGCGGCAACGGTTCATTGTGCTTAAATGTATAGAGGTCAAAACCATCTTCACTTTCCAACAGAGTGGGGCAGTGTTGTAAATAACCTTCACCATCGGCCAAAGGAATTTTTGCCATCTGCTCCCCTTGGATTTTGGGGACATGCTTTCTCAGTTCTTTGTTTAGTATTGCCGACAACGATTGAGGCCAGCAAACGATGTTGCTTATTGCCTTCTTGTAGTCCGTCAGAATGACCGATGCCTGGAGATGGTTGCTCAGCATACGCAGCAACGTATCTGTATTGCGCTGCTCCGCCGGAAGACTGGAAAAGCGGCGAATGAGTGTACTTACATAATTTGAACCTGCCTGTTGATCCTTGAAAATCGCATGATAGATGTCGCCAATCACGTCACTGTATTTATGAGTCTCCACATCTCTCGGCATGGAAATTAGAGCAAAGTCAAGCTCGTTGCAGCAGGCGATCACCCTTTCATCCACACGCGGAAGGATCAGGCCAACATAGAATAGAATTAGCCCAACGCCTCCGACGGCATGATACCTTCGAATATTCTCGCATTGGGCATCAATATCATCGACGATAGTGGCAAACGAGGAAATCAACAATTCGTTTCCTTGAAATTCGGTTTGAGAGAATAATTCGTCCAGCGTACTGGTGATCTGTCCATACTCCAGAACAGTAACTGATTCAACTGGGTTTGATATTCCGGCATGACCTGCGAGAATAGTTGCGCCATACATGGATGGCAGTTTCATGACATCCGCGACCGTGATCATTCGCATCACCTCCTACAATACTTAAAAGTATATCACAGGTTTCGTCTCAAAGTACAGCGAAAAAACAAAAGCGTATGGAAATCTTCTATATATTTCTGTATCCAAAGGTAAAGCGGCCTCGATCTGGTGCTGTTCTGCTATATGTTAAATCAGCCGAGAGTACTGCTCGATAGCACTTCGGCCCACAGAGTAGAAAAGCATAGCAACCGGAAAATGCAGCATGACAAACCGGAAAATGCAGATCCTGTTGACAAACCCAATCTGCTCGGCTATAATATACCAGCGGTATATACTACCGGTATATCAGGGGGCGCCAATGGAACGTACAGAGACTCAAATAAAGATCCTTGAGATTGGGAAAAGAGAGTTCTTGGAGAAGGGCTTCAAGGACGCATCTCTAAATAAAATCGTTGCGGAGGCAGGCTTCACGAAGGGCGCCTTCTACGGCTATTACCCGGATAAGGCCGCGCTTTTTGAAGATCTTGTGGGCGAGGCAGCAAAGGGACTGTTGGAGCAGTTCAAAGCCGCACAGGCCGCCCATTTCGATCTTGTCTCCAAGGAAAAGACGAAGGACAGCCTGAAGCTGTCCACTGAGTATTTGCGCGTCTTTGTGGAATATATGTACGCCCATTTTGATGCCTTTAAGCTGATCCTCTGCCGGGCGGAAGGTACGCGCTATGCAAATTTTTTGGAGGAGCTTGTGGAGCTGGAGGTAGAGTGCTCAGAGGAATACTACGCACTTCTCCGCAAAAGAGGAAAGCTCTCCGGGAAAATGACAAAGCAGCTTCACCACATGATTACCAGCGCCTATTTTACAGCGGTATGTGAGACAATTGTCCATGATATGCCCAAAGAAGAAGCTATGCGGTATATTGAGGAGCTTGCAAAGTTCTTCAACTCCGGCTGGGAAGGCTTGCTCCGGCTGGAATAATACACAATCATACAATCACTTTAATTTTTTGCAGGTGAGTTAGCGCACTCTAACTAAACAATATAGAATTGGAGGTCGTTTATTATGCGTAAAACAGATGCGAAGAAGCTGGAAACAAGGGACTTTATATCGGTGGGCATCTTTTCGCTCATCTATGCTGTGGTGGCGTTTGTGATTGGCGGGGTTGCGCAGATGACGCCGGTCACTTTCCCGTTTATGCCAATGATCGTGGCGCTCTTTACGGGGACAGTTTTCATGCTCTATGTGGCAAAAATACCGAAGAAGGGAGCTCTCTCCATTCTCGGTGTAATCGCGGCGATTTTGCTGTTTGTTACGGGAATGTTCTGGATGATGTCCGTATTCTTCCTGGTTTTCGGCGTGATCGCGGATTTTATCTGCGCTTCCGCTGATTTCAGATCCTTTAAGAAAAACCTGCTTGCCTACTGCGTCATGGCGCTTGCGCCGATGGGGGCATATATTCCAATGGTTGTCATGCCCGCACAGTTTGATGCTTTTATGAAGAATAAAGGTGACTTCTCCTCCTTTGAAGGAGTGATTCATTCGATTGGGGCTACCTGGTGGGCGATCCCCGCAATGATTATCGGGACGATCGTCTGCGCGATCATCGGCGGACTGATTGGAAAGAAGCTTATGAAAAAACACTTTGAAAAAGCAGGGGTCGTATAAATGAGACTCGACCCACGGACGAAGCTTCTGATTCTCGCGGTCACAAGCGTTTCCGTTTTTATGAATAAAAGCATCGCGGTGGAGTGTGTGCTTGCGGGGATTCCGCTTGTACTTCTGAGCGTTTCCGGCAATCTGAAAAGGATGCTGAAATACGCAGCATTTTTTCTCGCGCTTCTGCTGATCCAGCTTTTTATCGTACCAAGGCTGCCTGTGACTTTCGGTGGAATTGTCTATATGTTTGCAGTGTATATCCGCAAGCTTCTTCCTTGTTTTATGCTGGGCAGCTTTCTGATTGCAACGACAAGCGTAAGTAAATTTCTTGCGGCTATCACAAAGCTCCGATTGTCGAAAGGACTCACGATTGCTCTTGCCATTACGCTCCGTTATTTCCCGACCATGAGGGAAGAGTGGGCCTCCATACGGGATGCCATGGCGCTGCGAGGGATATCAGCGTCCGCGGCCGGGCTGATTAGCCATCCTATACAGACGATGGAGTATGTCTATGTTCCCCTGCTTGTTTCTGCTTCCAGAATTTCGGACGAGATTACGCAGGCAGCGATTACAAGAGGCATCGAGCACACAGGTGAAAGAAGCTGTATAGAGGAAATCGCGTTTTCGTTTGCTGATTTGCTGGTGGTAATTGCTTACGCGGCGCTCGTTGCCGGCATAATATACGCGGGCATGAAAGGGGTGTTTTGATTATGATATCGTTCCAAAATGTCTCTTTTACATACGCTGAGAGCGGGGACGGTGGAGTCCTTGATTTGAACCTTATTGTTCGGTCCGGCGAATGCGTGCTGCTTTGCGGACCGTCCGGGTGTGGAAAAACAACGGTTACACGGCTCGCAAACGGACTGATTCCCCATTTCTTCCACGGCAATCTTTCGGGGCAGGTGAGTGTAAACGGTATGGATACCCGGGAGACAGAGATTGCTGCGCTATCGGATGCGGTAGGGACGGTTTTTCAGAATCCTCGAACGCAGTTTTTCAATACGGATACAGACAGCGAGATCGTGTTTGGACTTGAAAATCGGGGTATCCCGCGAGAGGCTCTGCGCTCCCGATTAGATGAACTTACGGAGGAGCTGCATCTTAGCGAGCTCCGGGGTCGAAATATCTTTGAACTGTCCGGCGGCGAGAAGCAGAAGATCGCGTTTTCCAGCGTGTATGCTTCGGCTCCCGATGTCCTTGTTTTTGACGAGCCATCATCCAATCTTGATATGAAGGCCATCGGAGAATTGGCTGATTTGATCCAACGGGCGAAAATATCAGGAAAGACCATTCTGATCGCAGAGCACCGCATCTGGTATCTGATGGACATTGTGGATCGCGTCGTTTATATGCAGGATGGCAGGATTGCATCGGACATGGAGGCTGCAGCATTCAAGGCACTGCCTGAAGCGGATATTCGCAGAATGGGACTGCGTGTCAGAGATCTGTCGGTATCCGAATCGGGCGGTGCGAAAACAATCGCTGCCGATGGATTGCTTTCCGTTCAGAAAATCAGCGTCCGTTTCGGCGGCCGGAATGTATTGAATAATCTCTCTTTTCAGGCAAGCCGCGGAGAAATCATCGCCATTGCGGGCGTCAACGGCGCCGGAAAATCGACCCTCGCCAAAATGCTCTGCGGATTGCAAAAAAACAGCTCCGGCACTGTTTTGTGGGCCGGAAAACCGATGAGCCGGCGGTTGAGACGGAAAAAGGCATACATGGTCATGCAGGATGTGGGGCACCAGCTCTTTACCGACAGCGTGGCGGCGGAATGCGCGCTTGGCATAAAAACTCCGAACAAAGACAAGATTGACTGCGCATTAGAAAAGGTGGAGCTGCTGGCGTATAAGGAACGGCACCCCTTGTCTCTTTCCGGCGGGCAGATGCAGCGACTTGCGGTTGTGGTGAGCGACATCTGCGGAAAGGAGCTGCTGGTGTTCGATGAACCTACCAGCGGACTGGATCTAAAAAGCATGGAAGAGGTCGGCACCTTGACACGAAGCCTTGCGACGCAAGGCAAGGTGCTTTTGATCATCACACATGATATTGAGTTTATGATGCAGATTTGCACAAGAATACTGTTCATCCGGGACGGAGAAATCGTAGAGGACCTTTCCGGCGGGCAGAAAGAAAAGATTGTAAGATTTTTGCGAGGTGAGGAATGATGGCTGGAAAAGAAAATTCGGCGATGACGATTCTGATGGATTTTGCGAAGCCGTGCAAAGGGAAACTGATCGGCTCCGTCATACTTGCGATTTTGGGGGCGCTATGCGGCATGATCCCCTATGTTGCGGTGTCCCGGGGGATCATTATGATCTGCCACGAAGACTATGCTTTCAGCAAGTTGGCGTTTCTGGCATTGATTGCTTTTGCGGGCTATCTCGGGCAGGTGTGGTTCGGAACTTTTTCTACAATGAAAAGCCATGAATCTGCCTTTATCATTCTGCGGAATATCCGTATGGCGATAACAGAGAAGCTCTCCCGTGTCCCCATGGGAACGATCCTTGATACGCCGTCCGGAAAATTCAAAACGATCATCGTGGACACCGTGGAAAAGCTGGAGCTTCCGCTGGCGCATATGGTACCGGAGCTCACTGCCAACATCCTAATCCCAATTCTAATGCTCGTTTACCTCTTTAGTCTTGATTGGAGACTCGCGCTGATCTCTCTTGTGACGATTCCGGTGGGTGCCTTCTGCTATATGGGAATGATGAAGGATTACGAGAAGAGATATGCCAGAGTACTTGCCGCCGGGAAAAACATGGATGCCGCAACGGTGGAATACATCGGCGGCATCGAAGTGGTGAAGACATTCAATCAGGGTGAACGCTCATATAAAAAATACGCCGACGCCGTGGCGGAGAACGAGACCGCCAAAGCGACATGGTTCAAGCAGACCAACGGCTACTATGTGATGGGGCTTTCCATCCTGACGGCAACGCTTGTGGGTGTGCTGCCTTTGGGAAGCTGGCTCTTTATAAACGGAAGAGTCGAAGCGGGTACGCTGATTACCTGCATCATTCTCGCCCTTGGACTCGTAAAACCACTGATTCAGGCATTACAGTACACCGACAGCCTGGCCATGGTGGATTCCACCGTAAAAGAGGTAGGGAATCTTCTGGATGAGCCGGAGCTTGTGCGGCCGACCGAGAGAGCTGTCCTTGCGGACGCCGATGTATCCTTTGATCATGTTACCTTCCGATACAAAGAGACGGAGGTTTTGCATGGAATTACCTTTGACTGCGCAAAAAACGGTATGACGGCCATTGTGGGTCCCTCCGGCTCCGGTAAATCTACCATTGCGCGGCTCATCGCCTCCTTCTGGGAGGCGGAGAGCGGCGGCGTCCGTATTGGCGGCGTGGATGTGCGGAACATCCCTCTTCCTCAGATAATGGAGCTTGTCTCATATGCATCACAGGATAACTTTCTGTTCCATCTGTCTATCCGGGAAAATATTCGTATCGGAAAACCGGAGGCCACAGACGCAGAGATCGAAGCAGCGGCAAAAAAAGCGAGCTGTCACGATTTCATCGCCGCTCTGCCGGAGGGCTATGATACGCTGGCGGGCGATGCGGGAAGCCACCTCTCCGGCGGAGAAAGGCAGCGTATCGCCATTGCAAGGGCAATCCTAAAGAACAGCCCGATCGTGGTGCTGGATGAAGCCACGGCATTTACCGATCCTGAAAATGAGGCCGTTATTCAAGCATCCATTGCAGGGCTTGTAGCAGGAAAAACTTTAATTGTCATTGCGCACCGGCTGTCTACCATTACAAAAGCAGACAAGATCCTTGTCGTGGATAAAGGACATGTCGCTGCGGAAGGCACTCATGAGGAGCTTCTTGAAACAAGCAATCTATACAAGGAATTGTGGAAAGCCCATATGCAGGGCAAAGATACCGCAGAGGAGGTGGTGTGATGATAAGGTTATTTCAAAGACTTTTGTTGTTCTCGGGCTTACAGAAGAAGCGTCTTATCCGCTCTTTCCTTGCATACCTTGTCAGCTCATTCTTTGAGATGATCCCAATCATGGCCATTCTAACGGTGCTCACAGGAATCCTGAAGCAGCTTTCCGGCGATGTTATGCCTGAAAGCACAATCTGGATTTCGCTTGGCATCATGATCGTTTCCATTGTAGGGCGAATTATATTTGTCAATCTTTCTGCCAATGCCAGAACTCTTGGCAGCTTCGCGTTCGGGTCGGAAAAGCGCATGGAGATCGGCGAGCGTCTGAAAAGGGCTCCTATGGGCTATTTCAATGAAAACAGGCTCGGTGATATCACTGCGGCGGTGACGACCACCCTTGGCGATCTAGAGCAGTTGTCCGTTACCATTATGGAAAATGTGGCGGGCGGGTTTATCCACGCCATCGTGATTGGCGTTTGGCTTATGATCTATGAGTGGCGGATCGGGCTGATCTCTTTGGCCGGGCTTGCCGTGGCGCTCATTGTTTATTCGTTTATCGGCAAGGTCGGCAGGAAATACGCGCCACGCCGTCAGGCCGCCCAGGCTGGTCTGGTCACTGCCGTTTTGGAATATGTGCAGGGCATGGGCGTAGTCAAGGCGTTTGGACTGGCGGAACGCACCGGAAAAGCAGTTGACGCCGCAATTGAGGAAAGCAAAGAGGCAAATATCGTGCTTGAAAAGGCGTTTTCAAAAATGACAGCGCTCTATCAGACGGTATTCAAGCTCGCACGGGCGGCTATTCTGGTTTTTGCACCCTATCTTCTGGCAGGAGGAAGCATCACGCCGGAGAAGTGCCTGCTGCTTCTTGTGTCCAGCTTCATGATCTATGCCGCCGTGGAGGTGGCGGGCAGTATGTCCTCCATTGCCCGCGCGGTGGAGGCTTCCCTGGATCGGCTGGATAACATCATGGACATTCCATCCCTGGACGAAAACGGGGCTGATCTTGTGCCGGAAAATTTCAATATTGAAGTGAAGAATATGTCCTTTGGATATGGGGAAAAGGAGGTATTACATCAAATCAGCTTAAGCGTACCCCAGGGAAGCTCCTGCGCCATTGTTGGTCCCTCCGGCGCCGGAAAGACCACGCTGGTCGGTCTGATTGCCCGTTTCTGGGATGTGAAGGAAGGACAGATCACGCTCGGCGGCCGGGATGTGCGGGAATATACCAGCGGCAGCCTTCTAAAGAATTTCGCCATCGTATTTCAGAATGTGTATCTCTTTGAGGACACCGTCGAGAACAATATCCGGTTTGGCAGACCGGACGCGAGCGAGGATGAAATCATAGCGGTCGCAAAGAAAGCCTGCTGCCATGACTTTATCATGACGCTGCCCGATGGCTATCAGACAAAGATCGGTGAAGGCGGCTCCAGCCTCTCCGGTGGAGAAAAGCAGCGAATCTCCATTGCAAGGGCAATTCTGAAGGACGCACCCATCGTCATTTTGGATGAAGCCACAGCCAGCGTGGATCCCGAAAACGAGCAGGAGCTGCAAAAGGCCATCCGGGAGCTGACAAAAGGCAAAACGATCCTGATGATTGCCCACCGTCTGTCCACCGTGCGCACGGCAGATCAAATCATCGTGCTGGAGAACGGCAGGATCGTTCAACGCGGAAACCATAAGGAGCTGATGCGCGAAGACGGCCTATACAGGCGCTTTGTGGGAATGCGCAGCCAGGCAATCGGCTGGACGCTAAAAGGTGGGAAAGCACATGGATAGAAGGTTAGTATAAATTAACAGAAAACGGAGGAATGGATTTATGGACAAAAAGAAAAAGTGGACGGTTAAGGATGTTATTACAACGGTATTGCTCTCCGCAGTACTGATTGTCATCCAGCTCGTCGTCAATATGGTCTGCATGGCCAACGACTTTGTAAGCATGGTGCTGTCGGTGGGGATCACCATGTTCCTCTGCGCGCCGGTCTATATGCTCATGGTCAGCCGGATCGGAAAGCGTTTTGTGACGCTGATCTATATGACGATCCTCGGCGTGATTTTCCTGCTGATGGGCAACTGGTTCTTGCTTCCTTATTACGTTCTCGTGGGGATCCTCTGCGAGGCGATTCTCTGGAAGGAAGGCTCCTGCCAAAAGCCGAAACGGCTGACCGCCGCCTGGACGGTGGCGAGCCTGCTGTACAACGGGGTCAATCTGCTGCCCATCTGGTTCTTCTGGGACACCTACTACGATTTTGCGCTGGCAAGCGGCATGGAGCAGAGCTACATCGATTCCTATGTGCGTTACTACACCTCTCCCGGCTGGCTGGCCTTTATTCTGCTGTTCACGACGCTGATGGGCTTTTTGGGCTGCATGGTGGGCAGTCGGCTGATCCGCAGGCATTTTCAGAAGGCCGGCGTTCTATGAGAGCGGACGCATCCTTTGCGGTGCCGGTCAAGCTGTGGGCGCTGCTGTGCGTCTTTGCCGGAGTGACGATCGGCGGGAATGTGCTGCTCACCTGCATCCTGACCGGCGGTGCGCTTCTTTATCTCGTCTTACAGCGGAACTTCCGCCTTGCCGCGTCCTATGGCTGCTTTTATCTGCTGCTGGCACTGCTGCTGTACGGCATCCGCTTCCACGGGCTGCGCATGCCGGTTTTTTCGGAATTTTATGTTCTGATGTTCTGGAATCTGTCACCAATCTTTCTGGTGTCATGGGATCTGATCACCACGCCGCCGGGGATGCTCTCCGCGTTTTTATCCCGCCTCCGTATGCCCACCCCGTTCATTCTTGGGCTTCTTGTGGTCTTTCGCTTCTTCCCCACCATGCGGACGGAGCTGAAAGGTGTAGGCAGGTCCATGAAAAACCGAGGGCTGACCGCGGCGGGGCAGCTGCTCGCACATCCCGTGCAGAGCATGGAGTATGTGCTGGTTCCGTTTCTTCTTCGGGTATTGCAGCTTGCCGATCAGCTTTCCGTTTCCGCCGTTGCAAGGGGAGCGGAGCGCCCAGGCGTGCGTGGCAGCTATTATGAGAAAAGGACCGGGGCGCGGGATTATATCGCGGCAGCCGTATGTGCGCTGGTCACGGCTTCCTATTTGGTTTTGGAAAGGAGCATGGCATGATCGAGCTTACACACGCTTCTTTTCAATACGAAAACTCAGACAGAGGTGTGCAGGACATTTCCCTTTCGGTAAAAAGCGGCGAATGCGTCGTGCTGACGGGGCTTTCCGGCTGCGGCAAGACCACCGTGACAAGGCTTGTCAATGGGCTTGCGCCGTCCTACTATCCCGGAGTTTTTAGCGGAAGCGTGAGGATAGACGGCAAGGACATATCAAGGCTTTCCACATGGGAGATCGGGCGTTTGGTGGGAAGCGTTTTTCAGGACCCCAAAAGCCAGTTCTTTTCCTCCGAGCTTGCCGGAGAGGTGGCCTTTCCCTGCGAGAATTACGGCCTGTCCGCCCGGGAGATACGGGAGAGGACGGACGCCGCCATAGAGGCGTTGAAGCTGTCCCATTTGAAAGACAGGGCAGTTGACGTCCTCTCAAGCGGAGAAAAGCAGCGGGCGGCCATTGCGTCCGTATATGCCATGAAGCCAAAGGTCTTTGTGTGCGATGAGCCGACGGCCAACCTCGATGCCGCCGGGACGAGGCAGCTTGCGCAGACCCTCCGGCAGCTCAAGGAGCAGGGCTTTACCCTGCTCATCGCGGAGCATCGGATCGACTGGCTGATGGGGATCGCAGACCGGTTTTTATATCTGCGGGACGGCAGAATAGCGGCCGAGTATGCACCACGGGACTTACTCCTTCTTCCGGAAGCAGACATCTTAGGCATGGGTCTGCGCTCCCCGCACGAGGGAAAGTGCCTTCCCGCTCCCTCCGTATTGGACGAAAGCCCTGCCGTCTTGAAGACAGCAGGGCTCTCGAAAAGAATACGCAAAGAAGTTATTTTTGAGGATATTTCGCTGTCCGTTCCAAAGGGCAAAGTGACCGCCATAACGGGGCAAAACGGCGCGGGGAAAACCACCCTTGCGCAGATCCTCTGCGGGCTGGCAAGGCAGACAAGGGGACATATCCTGATAGACGGGAAAAAAGCAAGAGCGGCAGTCCGGCGCAGGGAGATCTATTACTGCGGCAACGACACGTCAACGCAGTTTTTTACGGCAAGCGTGGCGGAGGAGCTGCTGCTGAATACCGGATTGACGGAAGAAAACAAAGACCGTGCCAGACATTTGCTGAAAGAATTTGGGCTTTACGAGTACAGGGATGCGCATCCGTCCGCCCTGTCCGGCGGACAGAAGCAGCGCCTTGCCATCGCCTGCGCCATCTTTTCCGGCCGCAGGATATTGATACTCGATGAGCCCACCAGCGGCCTTGACGGGCAGAATATGCGCCTGATCGCAGAAAGGCTGAAAAGCGAAGCGCGGAACGGCAGAACCATTCTCGTGATCACCCACGACAGGGAGCTGATCGAGAGCTGCTGCGATAACGTTGTGGAGATTGCTGCATACCCCAACGGTGTTTCGCACGGATATTTCCCTTCTTCATCTGCTTGATGAAGTTGTAGAAAAAGAGAGGTTCATCATTGAAGAAAGCACATTATAAAAAATCTATAATAGCACTGCTTGTCGTGTTGATGTATTTGCTAATAGCGGTTGCGTTTGCCAAAATCTTACCATTAGCGGTATTGCAAGATCTCACAAATTCAAATATAAAAAGACGCATATTGTATGATGCTATTCAGGCTGCTGCTGTAATTCCTTTTGCGGCAACATATTTTCGCAGTGCAGATTTCAGGGAAAAAGAGACATATTCCAAATGGATACCGTGGGGGCTTATTGGCGTTTGTGCCATATTGGTAACAATTATTCTGCCCGAGAGGTTATACGCTTTCTGGTTTTACTTAATTATTGTTGGATGCGGAGAAGAATTTGTTTTTCGAGGTTATTTGCATCGAGAGTTGCGAAAAACATTTAATTTCAAAGTATCCGTCATCTTGGGCGGATTAGTGTTTGGATTTGCACATGGATATTCACATTTTATGGTTCTGGGTGGACCAATTACCGGTATTCTTAGTGAGCTCGGTGGTGGCATTGTTGGAGCACTGGTGTTCTCCGCGATATACGAAAAGAGCAACTCAATAGGATGGCCAATTCTGATTCACGCCTGTTTGGATTTTGCGGGATATTTGATATAGGTTGATTTTCGCAGATGAAATACTTTTCATTTGCCATCATCTGATCTATATGTGGTGCGGTACAGCAACAAATGTTTCTTTAGATGTTAGGTGGATATCGATACAACCATCGTGGAGATGAACAGTTATCAGCTCCGCCGGCATCGGATCATTATAGAAAGACTCTGCCCCATATATCAGGAAAGAAAGAGGAACCAGATGGAAGATAAAAACCGGCTAAACTCAGATACCGTCGTCATGCTTCGAACCGACCCGTATGAGATCCGGCTGATGCAAAATCCATATGATGCGGCGGTTGGGTGAGCCAAAGAAACAGGATTGGGAGTAATTACACAGAAAATGCGCCATACCACATTGCGCAATAGTGGTACAGCGCATTTTTTGGTTATTGGGTTGCATAACTATCAGCCGAGTCCGTAGGTCAGCAGTGAAATACCACAGGCGAGCAGACTGACTGCT
>OGYL01002549.1_pt1 | contig 12712 bp, 8 predicted proteins | sample 1576541 | NCBI WGS metagenome assembly OGYL01 (sample SAMEA3541551, study PRJEB24748) | human gut metagenome | biome: human gut; feature: human-associated habitat; material: faeces | place: China | collected 2012 | reverse complement strand
GGAGGGGATTCTTAATTTTTTATATGAGCAATATGTACTTCTGTTAATGCTTACAAAGAGAATATTTCGGTTTGTTATCGTGAGGAAGTACCAACAGATATACACCCGATACTTTGTAAGACTCACGGCCTTCGTTATAATGTCGTAATTGTTCGTACAGTTTTACTTGTTCATCTGCCGACATTCCGGGTATGACGGGTCTTGCCATAGAAACCTCCTTTTCTAATAAAAACAAAAAAGGCGACGTCTTGGTTCATTTTTTCCAGACGTCGCCTTCGGTATGTAATGGAATCTGTACCGTTTTATTCCCGGATGATTCCTAATTCGGACGCTTCTACAAATTGAATGATGTGTTCAATCTCTTCACTCATAGGAACCTGATCACGAATCATCAATAACGCATCAAAGACACTACAGTTGCTTTGGAAAAGAATTCGATAGGCATGACCGATATGTTTGATGACCTTGGCGTCGAAACCTTCGTGCGATAAAACGACTGCGTTCACACCATAGTAACAAGTCGGTTCTTTAGCCGCTACGATATAAGGCGGAATATCTTTCCGGAAGCGGCATCCCGTCTGGATCATAGCCCAAGTACCAATTCTACATCCTTGGCTGACGAGAATGTTTCCTCCGAAAATAGCGCAATCCTCAATTTGGCAGTTGCCGGAGATTTTACTTCCGTAACCGATGACACAGTGGTTGCCTACTTTCGTATCATGAGAAATATGAACTCCTTCATGGATAAAGTTGCCATTTCCTATTTGAGTTTGACCATCGGCTGTTGCCCGGTTGATCACCACGTTTTCACGAATTACATTATTGTCACCGATGACCAACAATGTATCGCCACCTTTGTATTTGAAATCCTGTGGTTCAGCACCCAATACGGCATGTTGGAAGACACGATTTCCCTTTCCCATGCGAGTTCCGCTCAATACGCTGGCATAAGGCATAATTTCGCAGTTGTCGCCTATTTCTACGTTTTTATCTATGTATGCAAACGGATGAACAATAACATTGTTCCCTAATTTTGCACTTGCATCGACATAAGCTAAAGGACTAATCATAATTGTATCTTTTTAAACGGTTATTCTCTTCCTCCACCTAATGCACTATACAGATTGATAACAGCTTGGATGCGCTGGATATTATCTGAAACTTCCGTTAACTGTGCACTCAACAGGCTTTGTTGTGATGTTAGTATTTCCAAATATGTAGCACTACCACTTTGGAAAAGATCTTTTGTATAGACCACCGCTTTTTCCAACTGTTCGATGCGTGCTTTGTCTTCAATCAACTTGTTGTTGCAGGCATCATACAAATGGAGAGCGTCGCTTACTTCCTGACCAGCCGACAAAATCGTTTGCTGGTAATTCATTTTCGCGATTTTCTCTTCAGCTTTTGTAACCTTTAAGTTGGCAATCAGTTTACCATTATTAAAGATCGGCTGAGCTAACGATGCCAATGCCTGGAACATGAATTGACCCGGATTGGAAACTGTGATTCCTGAACCATTTGTCCATCCGGCTGTCGCTGTGATGTTCAGACCCGGATAAAAGGCTGCACGTGCTTGGTTGGTTGAATAATAAGCACTGGCCAGATTCATTTCTGCAATCTTAACATCCGGACGGTTTGCCAGCAGCTGCAAGGGAACACCTGTTGTTAGGTCTTCAGGCATGATCTGTTCGTCCAATGTTCCTCGGTCGATTTGCTGAGGCGCTTTTGCCAATAAAACAGATAAAGAGTTTTCTGTTTCACGAATTTGTCTTCTTAAATCGATCAAAGATGCAGAAGTCTGATGATAAACGGCACGGGTTTGAGTTACAGCTGCCTCAGTTGTCATACCCGCTATTTTCATGGCTTCCATTACACGGACATTCTCTGCATAGATATCCACTGTTTTGGCAGTGATTTCTTCCTGCTGGTCCAACATGAGCAGCGTGTAATACGTATTGGCAATACCGCAAATCAATTGAGAACGTACAGCCTGTTGTGCATACTGACTTTGCAAATAAGCTGTCTTCTGACTACGACTTGCATTTAATAATTTACCGAATAAATCTACTTGCCAGCTGGCTGCAACAGGAAGTGTATAGGCCTTAACAAAACTGCCACCGTCCATGGTAGTTGCAGTCCCTTGCGGAGCCAGATTGATGGAAGGCAAGAATGATAAGCGGGCAGATGTCAGCATGACACGTGCTTCTTCCACACGCAAGATAGCAGCTTGCATATCTACGTTATTGGCCAATCCTTCTTCAATCAGAGCTTGCAGCTTCGGGTCGGTAAACATCTCTTTCCAGGGTACATTACCCATATTGGTTGTATCCGTTACGGCCAATGTGTCTGTAAGAGAAATCGGATCCCGATAGATGCCGTCAGCGTTGATATCCTCAGGACGATCATACGCTTTGTAAATGTGGCAACTGCTGAATAAAGCAGTTGCGCACATCATATAAAATATATTACTTGTTTTCATCCGAATCATTCTTTTGTTTGTGTATATTGTTCAATTTCGCTATTCATATCACTGTTGTCCAAATCATCCCATTCAAGAGGCTTGATTTTCTCTTGCAAGTACTGGAATGCGACGAACAATACAGGAACAATAAAGATCTGGAATATCATACCAATTAACATACCACCGATGGCTGAAGCTCCCAGAGTACGGTTACCGTGAGCTCCTACACCGAAGGCAAACATCAACGGAAGCAAACCGATAATCATAGCCAATGAAGTCATCAGGATAGGACGCAAACGGGCACCGGCTCCTAATACAGCCGCCCAAGATATACTCATACCCATTCGGCGTCGGTCGAGGGCGAACTCTACAATCAAGATTGCATTCTTAGCCAACAGACCCATCAACATGATTAATGCAATTTGCATATAAATATCATTAGACATCGTTCCCAAGATCATCTTTAATGCCGGGATGCTACCCAGTGATCCCATTCCGTTGACAAACAAGAAGCTTCCTAACAAACCGAACGGGATAGACAGCAATACGGCCAGCGGCAAAATATAACTTTCGTATTGGGCACTCAGCAACAGATAAACGAATACGAAACAAAGTACGAAGATAATGGCTGTGGTTCCACTACTTGTTTCGGCCTCTTCACGAGCCATACCTCCTAATTCATAACCGAAACCTGCCGGCAAGTTTTGCTGGGCTACTTCAGCGATGGCCTGCAAAGCCTGACCTGATGTATAACCGGAAGCAGGAGCTACCATGACTTTAATAGATGTATACAGGTTGAAACGACTGATCACATCCGGTCCATATATTTTCTTCATGGATACAAACTGACTGATAGGAGCCATTTCTCCGCTACTACCACGCACTTTGATGCTGTTCAGTGTTTCCATGTTTTTCGTTGCATCCGGTTCTGCCTGGATCATTACACGGTACATTTTACCGAAACTGTTGAAGTTAGAAGCATAAAGACCTCCGTAATAACCTTGCATTGTTGAAAGAATGTCGCTCGGACTGATTCCGGCTTTCTTACAAGCGGCTGCATCGATATCCAACATGTATTGCGGGAAGCTTGGGTTGAATGTCGTTTGTGCACGGCTAATTTCCGGACGGGCATTCAAGGCTGAAATATAATCTGTAATGACATTAAAGAAACGTCCTAAGTCACCACCGGTCTTATCCTGCATGTTCAATTCAATATCACTGGAAGCTGAATAACCAGGAATCATAGGCGGAGCGAAGAACAATACCTGAGCATCTTTAATGATCTTCTGGGAACGCATGAACAAAGATCCAACAACGATATCTGAGTTCTGCATCAATGAACGTTCTTCCCAGTTTTTCAGTTTGATGATGATAGATCCGTAAGAAGGACCTTGACCTCCGATAAATCCAAAACCAGAAATAACGGTTCGTGACTGAACGGCAGGTTCTGCAGCAATCAAGCTATCTACTTTGTTCAATACTTCCATAGCTCGTTCTTGTGACGTTCCAGGAGGCAAGGTTACTGCACCCATGATCGTACCTGTATCTTCATTAGGCACCATACCGGTTGGAGTTGTATTCATGAAGAAGATCAAAAGGGCAATAGCGACAACTACCAGTCCGAATGAAAGAACTGATTTCTGGATGAAGAACAATACGTTTTTCTTGTATCGGTTCAGAATCGATTCATACGTTGAGTTGAATGCCTTCTTGAATTTATCGGTCGTCATACCCAACAGTGCCAAAACACTAATGATGACGAAGATGACGCACAATACCGGGTGTTCGCTAAAGCTGAACATACCAGAGATCATACCAATAATAGCAATGAATGTAAAGATCAATGTGATACTCGGGTGGAGCAGTTTTCCGATCGCATCCGTATAACGGCGAAGCAAGATGGTCCGGGATGCTTTCATCGCTGTGCCCACACGTTCTTTCAGGCTGGTCTCATCTCCATGAGGTTTCAACAAGATTGCACAAAGGGCAGGTGACAATGTCAAGGCATTCAAAGCAGAGAATCCGATTGAGATAGCCATGGTCAAACCGAACTGACGGTAGAATGTTCCGGCTGTACCTTCCATGAAACTTACAGGAATAAATACAGACATCATGACCAAAGTGATAGAAACGATGGCTCCACCTAATTCGTTCATGGCATCGATGGAAGCTTGCTTAACCGACTTATATCCTTGGTCGAGTTTCGCATGGACTCCTTCGACGACGACGATGGCATCATCGACCACAATCGCAATGGCTAGCACCATCGCAGACAATGTCAACAAGTTCAAACTGAAACCGATCAATTTCAATACGAAGAAGGTACCGACCAAAGCAACCGGAATGGCAATTGCCGGGATCAAGGTAGAACGCATATCCTGCAAGAAGATATAAACCACGATAAATACCAGGATAAATGCTTCGATCAAGGTCTTGATAACTTCGTGGATAGAAGCAAACAAGAAGTCATTGGCATTTTGTGCGATGTTAATACCCAGTCCTTCCGGCAAAGATTTCTCAGCCTCTGCCAAAACTTTTTCCAAGTCAGATATGGTTTGGGTTGCATTGGTCCCTGCCATCTGATAAACGATACAAGAAACGGCTTTATGACCGTTTACCGTATTATTAAATGTATAAGCCAAACGACCTAATTCCAAATCAGCAATATCGCCTAAGCGGAGCACTTCACCGTCGGGCAAGGCTTTAATAACAATGTCGGCAAACTCACCGGGTTTTTGCAGACGACCTTTATAACGGATGGTGTATTGGAAAGACTGGTTTCCGCGTTCACCGAACTGACCAGGAGCTGCTTCGATGTTCTGTTCAGACAACGCTGCTGCAATGTCGTTGGGCACTAATTTGTATTGAGCCATGATATCCGGCTTCAACCAAATACGCATTGAATAGTCCTGACCTAACACGTTGGCATCACCTACACCATTTACACGTTTGATTTCCGGAATCAAGTTGATGTTGGCGTAGTTTTCGATAAACTCAATGTTGTATTTGTCTTCCTTGTCGTACAATGAGAATACCATCAACATAGAAGTCTGTCTTTTCTGTGTTGTCACACCGACTTTTGTTACTTCGGCAGGCAACAGACCTTGTGCCATGGATACACGGTTCTGTACGTTTACGGCTGCCATATCCGGATCAGTACCCTGATTGAAGTAAACACTGATATCAGCCGAACCGGTGTTTGAAGCCGTTGATGTGATATACATCATGTTTTCCACACCATTGATCTGGTCTTCAAGTGGGGCAATGACAGAATTCAATACGGCAGTCGCATTGGCTCCCGTATAAGTTGCTCTAACCGATACGGTAGGAGGGGCGATGTCCGGATATTGGGTAATGGGCAAGGTCGTAAGACCAATAACACCCAGGATGACTATCAAAATAGAGATTACGGTTGATAGCACCGGACGGTTTATAAATCTATCTAATTTCATTTTATATCTGATTTAATTGTCTATCCTATAAAAATTAATTGAAAGCGGTTGCCAAGTTACCATCACGCTGATCTTTCAGGTGCTGTTGGTATTTCGCTTCTTGTTGTGCTTGTGTTATAGGGGTGATCTTTTGCCCGTTGTGCAATTGTTGTACACCTTCAACCACGATCTTGTCAGAAGCATTCAATCCGCTGGTTACAATGTAATTCTGACCATCATTCAAATCAGAGATCTGTACTTCTGTATATTTCAGTGTGCTGTCGGGTTGCAATACATAAACGAACTTCTTGTCCTGGATTTCAACCGTAGAAGATTGCGGAATCAGGATAATGTTATCCATTGCATACGGGAAAATAACATTTCCTGTACCTCCACTGCGCAAGATGTTATTCTTGTTCGGGAAGATTGCACGCATACTTACAGAACCGGTTGTCTGATCGATTACACCACTGACAGCATCAATCTTTCCTTCATCATTGTAGAAGCTTCCGTCGGCCAGCTGTAATTTGACTGCCGGCATTTTCTCCAGCTCTTCTTTTAAAGAAGTTCCTGTTTTTGTCAGTTGCAACAGGTCTTTTTCTGTCATGGAGAAATAAACATACATGTCGTTGATTTCAGAAACCGTTGTCAGCGGTTCAGCAATAGACGGACTTACCAAACTACCGATACGGTAGGGGAATGTACCGATTACACCATTCGAAGGACTGGTAACAGTACAGAAATCCAAGTTTTGTTTGGCACTTACTTCCGATGCTTTAGCTTGAGCCAATGCAGCCTTGGCTGATAACAGATTGTTGACAGCTGTTTCGTATTCAAACGAACTGATGATTTGCTTTTCAAACAGCATGTGTTTGTTCTTTTCTGTCAGCGTCAATGTTCGTAAGTTCGCTTCAGCTGTTTCAACAGCTGCTTTTGCCTGATTATAGGCTGCCTGGTATTGAGTTGGATCTATTTGAAACAAAGCTTGTCCTTTCCGGACAGTTGCACCTTCATCTACACAAAGTTTGACAATAAAACCGGAAACCTGCGGACGGATTTCGATATCCTGTGTTCCTTTGATTGTTGCTGGGTAAGATTTCGTCTGGTTACTAGAAGTCGTTGTTACTGTAGCAACAGCATATTCGTCGTCTCCCATCTTCATTCCACTTTGGCTGTTTCCACAAGAAAACAAAATAAACCCAGTAGCACATATTGCCATGTACTTACCCTGAGTTACCATAAACTTCAAAAAATGTTTCTTCATATAATTGTTAAATTTGAAAATTATTCTTGAATTAACTATTGCGCTTATTTTTCGCTCCCTTTAGGAATGCTGCTTTGTCATTTCCTTTTTTACTCTTATTTTAGTCACAAAGGTAATTTATTTCTATAAAATGGGGGAATTACATAGTTTTATTTTAACCATATTTGTGTGCATATTATATCATTTTCTCAAACGAAAGATATCGTTTTGGTACAAAATGAATATTGATTGTTCCGTATAGAAATTGTGCCATATGGCTTTTTTAGGAAAGAAAAAGAAGGGAGATGTCTTACGGATACTCTGTTCTGCTTGGATTGAGGTTTGAATCTGGTTAGAAACTAATTTTTTGACAGATGTCGTAAAGCTTTACTATATATGTGATAAAGCTTTTTGACATATATGGAAAAGTTTTACCACATTTGTCAAAAATATGAATGGAAGTGAAGTTTGTATCACAACCTGAGTAGTTTGTATGTCTTTATCTTGAAATGAAGGTGGAAGATGGTTGATTTGTCTGCGGAAATGTTCTCTTTTTCGGTAGTGAAAAAGGGATGCTTTAAAATCAAAATGGAGAATATAATCACTTTTTACGTAATATTTTTATGGTAAACACTTGCTTTTCCATAATTATTGCTTACTTTTGACCTAGTAACTTAAATTAAATCATCATGAATACCACGATTGTTATTTCGGAAGTACTGAGTACTAGTTGGAAAAACGTAAAGTCTCAAATTTGGATTTTGGCTGGTTTGTTTATCGGCTTGTGTTTGATTGCCTTTACAGTTAGTTTGTTGATGATGCCTTTGTCGGCTTCAATGGGAGGCGGATTGCTTACAACGCTGATCAGTGCCCTTATCTCCAGTATTTTTGCCTTGGGATATATCAAGAATATGTTTCAGACAATGGATGGTGATGAGCCTCAGTTTTCGGCTTATATGTCGCACCCTTCCAAGATTGTTAATTACTTGATAGCTGATTTGCTTTTCAGTTTGCTGCTTATAGTGGGTCTTATTTGCTTTATTATTCCGGGAATATATTTGTACCTTCGTTTTCAATTCTTCGCACAGTTCATCGTAGATGAAAATGCCGGAATCATTGAATCTTTGAAGAAAAGCTGGAATCTGACGGAAGGACATGAATTGTCTTTGTTCCTGCTTATGCTGGCCCAATTGCTTATCCTCATTATCGGAGTTGTTTTATTCCTTGTCGGATTGCTGGTAGCTTATCCTTTGGTCATTATGAGTCAATGCTATGTTTACCGTTTGTTGAACCGGCAGGCATACGTTGAACCGAATGATTTGTAGCAGAAAGACATATAACATTTTTTGTATTGCAGTTAGTTTCTTTTTCTACTACCTTTGTTCGAAATTTTTTTAAGAATGAAATTTCGGATCAAAAAGTATGTTTATAGCGGAATGTTCTTGGCTGTGCTCTTGCTAAGTCATTCGGGCCAGGATGTATATGGTAAGAAAAAGAATCTTCCTCCTGTTTTACCACCGGCAAAACCTTCTTTCCCTGCGACAGAGATAACGATCCCTATGGTTGAGTTTCCTAAATATCCGGAAACAGGAAAGTTGGAATTACTGGCTTCTCCCCGTAAGATGATCACGACCGATTTTACCAGTCGGGAGATCAATCATATTGGAGTGGGAGATGCAGCCCGTTTTCAGGATTCGGATACGGAAATTATCGACTTGTCGTTGATACAGGAAGGCGATTATGCATTCCCTTTGCCGGGAGCAAAAGTAATATCTCCTTATGGCGGCAGGCGTCGTCATCATTCCGGATATGATATCAAGACGTGTCCGAATGATACGATTGTGGCTGCATTCGATGGTGTTGTGCGGCTTTCTAAACCGTATGCGGCCTATGGAAATGTGATTGTCATTCGTCATTATAATGGCTTGGAGACCGTATATAGCCATAACTCCAAGAATCTGGTCAAGCCGGGCGATGAAGTAAAAGCCGGAATGCCTATTGCTTTAACCGGACATACAGGTCGGGCAACAACGGCCCATTTGCATTTTGAAGTTCGCTTTAATGGCGTTCATTTTAATCCTAATTATGTCTTCAGCTTTTCGCGTCGTAAATTGAAACGGGAATGCCTGATTTGCCGAAAGAAGGGGAATCATATTTCCGTGAAACCGGTCAAAGCCCTGCCTCTTTATCTGATTGATGACAAAGAACAATCGAAATAATAAGCCATGAACTTGGAATTCTATATCAAGATAGGAAAGAAAAGTCTATAAAAAAGAAAAGGTTGTCATCACGACAACCAATCTTCATTGCTAACCTTAAATCTAATACCATGAAAAACACAGTGCAAATATAGAGGTTTTATGTTATTCAGCATAATTTTGTGGCATAAAATTACTGTATTTAACTTGATTTATTATTTGGAAACGCTTTTAAGCTAAAAAGGACTCTTTGAAGTAGGAAAAATGCTCCAATGAAGTCTGTTACAAAGCCCTATGAGCTTACGAAACCTTCCTTTTGAATGATTACAGACAAATGCTCCAAAGGACAGAAGGCTCTTCGATAATTGAATTTTTTGTATATTTGCAAACAGAAATGATTTAAGATACAAAGGACTAAATGAAGAATATCCGCAATTTTTGTATTATTGCTCATATTGACCATGGGAAAAGTACCCTGGCAGACCGTTTGTTGGAATATACGAATACGGTAGAAGGCAGAGATATGCAAGATCAGGTATTGGATGATATGGACTTGGAACGTGAACGAGGTATTACGATCAAGAGCCATGCTATCCAGATGAATTATACCTACAAAGGCGAAAGTTATATATTGAATCTGATTGATACGCCGGGGCACGTTGACTTTTCGTATGAAGTATCACGTTCGATTGCGGCTTGCGAAGGAGCATTACTGATTGTGGATGCATCGCAAGGAGTTCAGGCGCAGACAATATCCAATCTTTACATGGCAATTGAGAATGATCTGGAGATTATTCCGGTTTTGAATAAGATTGATTTGCCGAGTGCCATGCCGGAAGAAGTCGAAGATGAAATCATCGACTTGTTGGGTTGTGACCGGAGTGATATTCTGCGTGCCAGTGGAAAGACGGGAGAAGGTGTGGAAGATGTATTGAACGCAATTGTAGAACGTGTTCCTGCTCCTAAAGGTGATCCGGAAGCTCCGTTGCAATGCTTGATTTTCGACTCTGTATTCAATTCTTTCCGAGGAATCATTGCTTATTTCAAGGTAGAAAATGGGGTGATCCGTAAAGGTGACCACGTGAAGTTCATTGCTACTGGTAAGGAATATGATGCCGATGAGGTAGGTGTTTTGAAGTTGGAGATGTCTCCTCGGGATGAAGTGCGTACAGGCGATGTAGGTTATATTATTTCCGGTATCAAAACGTCTAAGGAAGTTCGGGTGGGAGATACGATTACCCATGTAGCCCGTCCGGCATCGGAAGCTATTGCCGGTTTTGAGGAAGTAAAGCCGATGGTCTTTGCCGGAGTTTATCCGATTGAGACAGAAGACTTCGAAAATCTGCGCGCTTCATTGGAAAAGTTACAGTTGAACGATGCTTCTTTGACTTTCCAGCCGGAAAGTTCTGCTGCCTTGGGATTTGGTTTCCGTTGTGGTTTCTTGGGATTGTTGCACATGGAGATTGTTCAGGAACGTTTGGATCGTGAGTTCAATATGAATGTGATCACGACGGTTCCGAATGTATCATATCTGGTATATGATAAGAAAGGAAACTGTAAGGAAGTACATAATCCGAGCGGTTTGCCCGATCCGACATTGATTGATCATATTGAAGAACCTTATATTCGGGCGTCTGTCATAACGAACACAACTTATATCGGACCGATTATGACTTTGTGCTTGGGCAAACGAGGTATTCTGGTGAAGCAGAATTATATTTCAGGTGACCGTGTTGAGATTATCTATGATTTGCCTTTAGGAGAAATCGTCATCGACTTCTACGACAAGCTGAAGAGTATTTCGAAAGGATATGCTTCATTCGATTATCATTTGCATGATTACCGTCCGAGTAAGTTGGTGAAGTTGGATATTCTGTTGAACGGAGAACCGGTGGATGCGCTTTCAACACTGACTCATATCGACAACAGTGTTACCTTTGGTCGCCGGATGTGTGAGAAGCTGAAGGAATTAATCCCGCGGCAACAGTTTGAAATTGCTATTCAGGCAGCTATTGGGGCAAAGATCATTGCACGTGAAACCATCAAGGCAGTACGAAAAGATGTGACGGCCAAGTGTTATGGTGGTGATGTTTCGCGTAAGCGTAAGCTGTTGGAAAAGCAGAAAGAAGGAAAGAAGCGAATGAAACAGATCGGAACCGTAGAAGTTCCACAGAAAGCGTTCCTGGCTGTATTGAAACTGGATTAAGTAACAAACGGTTATAAAGGAAAAGATCACAAAGTGTAGAGATATATTCTCAGGCACTTTGTGATCTTTTTGTTTTAGAGAAGGTTCGTTATGCTTATTCAAACAATAGCTTAGCATCTCTTTCGGTAGCCTTTTGAGTCCATGCCTCCGGAATCATCTTCCATTGGTTGAGTGGCTGCGGAGACAATGTTTTCTTATCTTTAATATACTGGATCATGTAGTAGCGAAGATCTTTTTCTGTTGCATTGACAATCCGGTCTTTTAACTGATCTTGTGGGATACCTGCCCCTTTAGTCAACAGTTCGCCGCCACCGTTACCACGATATGAGTTCAGAGCCACACGATAAGTCTTGTTAAGATCAAATGGTTCTCCATTAGCCAGGCTCTGGATCGTTATCTTTTGTCCGGCAGGTTTTGTTACATCGACGGTATAAATGATTCCGGCAGCCGAATCAAAGTTGAAGCTAGGATTCGTAAAGGTATACCCATTGCCGTCTTTCCGTTCTGTCAATAAAAGGAGATGATCGTCGGCTGATTGCATTTGGTTTGTCCAGATGGCATAAGATTCTTCGAGAAAACCTTTGATCTCTTTTCCGGTCAGCTCCATAGTATAGAGCATGTTCTCATACTTATATAAGTTGAACATATCACTGATCCGAATGTCTCCTTCCTTGATTTCGGCATCAAACGAAAGTGGAGCGGCAAAAGAGATGTCGGCTCCGGTCAGATCGAGTTGCAGGGAATGAATGAAATCAATAAACGCTGACGGACCGAAATAGGCAGGACGGGTAGAGATCGTCTCGGTAAAAGTACCGACTTTCTCTGAAACGAAGGTCTTGACTGCCTGATATTGTGGAGTAAACTGAGCCATGAATTCTTGACTTGGCTGTAGTTTGTCCATATCTGTCAGTGTTCCTTGAATACTTTTTCGTACGACTTTATCTCCGTCGACTGTTAGACAGATTTCTATATCACCGACTGTCCTTCCGTTATTCGCCGGATTGATCAGCAAGACGGAATCACCTTGGGCATTGGCTATCTTTCCGCAGAAACGGCGATGGTCATGTCCCATCATAATGATATCGAAACCCGGAATGCGTTCAGCTATTTCAGCAGAAGCGTCTTCCCGATATTTCCCGGTCTTTTCCGGCAGACTGACTTGGCATACTGCCA
>OGYL01002547.1_pt1 | contig 12723 bp, 9 predicted proteins | sample 1576541 | NCBI WGS metagenome assembly OGYL01 (sample SAMEA3541551, study PRJEB24748) | human gut metagenome | biome: human gut; feature: human-associated habitat; material: faeces | place: China | collected 2012 | reverse complement strand
CCGCCGGCTCGCCGAGTATCTTGCGGGCCATGAGGCCGAGCCGCACGGCCCCTGCCGTATGCGAGCTCGACGGGCCGATCATGACGGGCCCGACAATGTCAAATACACCGTGCATAAAAAAACTCCTGTCTCCTATCTCTAGTATCTCCAAAAAAGAAAGCCCTCGGGGCAGTAGTCCCGAAGGCTTTGATCTGCTGAAAAAAGGCAGCGCCGCAGCGGCTTACTTGATCAGGCCGTGGTTGCGCAGGGCCGTCTCGAGCTGCTTTTCGTGCTCCGGCTCCATCTCAGAGAGCGGCATGCGCAGCGGGCCGGCTGCATAGCCGAGCTTGCGCATCGCGACTTTGACCGGAATCGGATTGACCTCGCAGAACAGTGCGTCGATGAGGTCGGTGTACGCAATCTGCATCTTGCCGGCTTCCTCTGCCTTACCATCGAAGTAGAGCTGGCACATGTCGTGCGTCTCTTTCGGCGCGACGTTCGAGAGGACGGAGATGACGCCCTTGCCGCCGAGCGAAAGGATCGGCACGATCTGGTCGTCGTTGCCCGAGTAGACGTCGAGGCTGTCGCCGCAGGCAGCGCGCAGGCGCAGGATCTTCGAGAGATCGCCATTGGCTTCCTTGACTGCGACGATGTTCGGGATCTTGGCGAGCTCGACATACGTCGGGATCTGGATGCCGACACCCGTGCGCGACGGCACATCGTAGAGGACGATTGGGATGTTGATGCTGTCGGCGATTGCCTTGTAATGTGCGATGAGGCCCTTCTGCGTGCACTTGTTGTAGTACGGCGTGACGACGAGAACGGCGTCTGCGCCGACTTCTTCCGCATACTTCGAGAGCTCGATGGCATACGACGTCTCATTCGAGCCCGTGCCGGCGATGACCGGGATGCGGCCCTTGACCGTATCGACGGCGCACTTGATCGCTGCTCTGTGCTCCTCGTCCGTCATCGTGGCCGACTCACCGCTCGTACCCGTGATGACGATGGCATCCGTGCCACCCTTGATCTGGTCTTCGATGATGCGGCTGAGTTCCGCAAAGTTGACGCCATCCTCCGTGAACGGCGTGATGATGGCGACACCTGCACCCTTGAAAATTGTCTTCTTCATCCAAAAAGCCTCCTGTCGCGATAGCTGCCGCATAGCAGCAACATAGACTGAATTTATGATGTCCTCTTCATTATCCCATGTCCATCTAGGAAAGTCAATCCTTCCATGTGTGTACATATGTCCTGTAACACGGCAGCCGTCTCTTATTCCGCCTCGTCGAGTGCTGGCAGCGCCGGGTGAATGCTGCCAAAGACATCTTTTGTTTCGGCGATCTTCTCGTCGTTGCCGAAGACGCAGAGCACGTTCTCCTTCATGCAGGCTTCGATGAGCGGTGCGAGCGCGCGGATGTCCTCCTGGCGCGTCGAAAGGATTTCATCACGGCGCTGCTGGCGGTCCTCCTGTGTGATGCCGCGCAAGTAGCAGGTCGCGGCGGCATCGCCTTTCATCATCGGGGTCAGCGGCGTGTCAACGCCGCTCATCGTGCCGATGATGAACTTGTCCATCTCGCGCTCCGATGCCGTAAAGTGCGCCGCATAGTCGGCCGTGCCGTCAAAGACAGCGAGCGTCTCGCGCAGGTTCGGGTCGCGGTACGAGCCGAAGTACATGAAGCCATTGCGATTGAAGCCCGTGAAGGCGCCGTAAGCGCCGCCCTGCACGCGGACCTTCGTCCAGAAGTAGTCGTAGCGCAGGAGCGTCTCGAGGACGGCCATGCTGCCCGTGTAGCGGTAGCCGAGGCGCAGGAAGTTCGCGCCCTTGCCGACATACTGCACACGGCTCGACGACGTCAGGCCCTCGTTCTCCGGCTTGATTTCCCAGTCAAGCGAAGCGGCCGGGAATACCTCCTGCGAGAAGCTCTGCTGCAGGGCTCCGAACGCCTCTTCAAACGCAGGATACTCCTCCTTCTTGAGCGTGACGCTGACAATGAGGCCATGGCGGTTGAAGAGCTTCGGCAGCAGGCCAGCAAAGACCTGCTGCATCTTCTCGAGGCTGCCCGCAAAATCTGCCTCGAATGATTTAAGGAACGGGTAGAACGGCAGGCCGCCCTCATCGGCATAGCGGCCCGCGCGCGAGAGATAGGCAGCGAGGCGCGAGACGATGATCTGGTTGGCGGCGCGCTGCATGTTGAGCTCAATCGACGCCTCCTCCTGCTCGATGAGCTCGCGGATGCGCTTCTCATCCGTAAAGCGGCTCTGCGTTAAAATTTCTTGCAAGAGGTCCATAAGCTCCGGCAGCTTCGCGACGAGCGCCTTGGCGCGGACGCGCAGCTTCGGCATCATGGAGTCGGGCTCGTTCTTCTTCGTGTAGACGACGACGTCCGAGGTGATGCCGCCCGTGTGCAGGTTGCGCAGGTTCGCGAGCTCAGCATACGTGTGCGCCTCCGTGTCGACCATGCCGAGGAGCTCACTCAAGAGGTAGAGGTACGGAAGCTCCTCCTCAGTCACGGCACTCGCGTCGAAGTAGAGGTTGAGGTAAGCGATGCCATTCGTATTGACGTCACTGAAGAGCACCTCTGTGCCCGAGAGGTCGCGGACCTCGAGCGGCAGCGGGTACGACTCCTTGCGGATGTCGGAGAGCTTGAGGACCGGTATCGTGCGCAGGGCCTCCTCCGTCTCCGGGCTCTGCTGGCGCTCCTTCAGCGCGCGCGTCGCCGCAATTGTCGCCTCGATCTCCGCTTCGCTCATCGAGGCCTTCTTCGCGGCGAGCTTTTCCTGCTGCTCCTTCTCACGGCGCGCGGCCATCTGCGTGTCCGGCACCATCGCGAGCAGGCTGCGGTGCGGGTTCGCGAGGAAGTACTCCTCAATAAGCGACTCGAAGTAGCGGCTCGAGAGGCCATCCTTCATCTGCTGCAGCAAGTCCTCATAGCGCAGGTACGTCTCCGGTGCCCCGCCGTAGAGCCAGCTCTTCATGATGCGGATGCCGTAGATGAGGCCCTTCGGCGCCGAGCCGAAGTCCGCTTCGCGCAGGCGGAACTCCATGAGGTTGATGGAAGCCTCGAGCAGCTGGCGGTCGATGCCGTTCTCGGCGAGCTGCTGCAGCTTCGTCATGGTCAGATGGTAGAACTCGTCGAGGCGCTCCGGCTCCGAATTGTTGACGACGATGCTGAAGAACGGCTGCAGCATGTCCGTCTCGAAGATGGAGTCAACATCCTTGCCGAGCTTTGCATCGACGAGTGCCTTGCGCAGCGGCGCAGCTGGCGTGCGCAGGAGGGCGTGCTCGAGGATCTCGAGGCCCATCATCGCCTTGTGGTCGAGCGACTGGCCCGTCGTCCAGCTCAGCGCGAGGAAAGTCTTCTCGGCCGTGCCCTCCTCCTCGCTGACCGGATAGAAGGCCGTCTCGCGCTCGAGATGCGAGAACTCCGGCTGCAGGTCGATCTTCGATGGCACGGAGATGCGGTCGAAATGCGAGAGGTATTCCTCGTCGAGGTAGCGCAGCTTCTCCGCGATGTCCATCGCGCCGTAGAGGTAGATGTAGCTGTTCGACGGGTGGTAGTACTTCGCATGGAAGGCGATGAACGCTTCCTGCGTGAGGTCTGGGATGGCCTCGGGGTCGCCGCCCGACTCATGGCCGTACGTCGTCACCGGGTAGAGCGCGTGCATGATGCGGCTCTCGAGCAGGTCGTCCGGCGAGGAGAGCGCGCCCTTCATCTCGTTGTAGACGACGCCGCTGTACGTGAGCGGGTCCTCCGGCTTCTCGATCTCATAGTGCCAGCCCTCCTGCATGAGGACCTGCGGGTTCTCGCGCATGTTCGGGTAGAAGACGGCGTCGAGGTAGACGTCCATGAGGTTCTGGAAGTCCTTGTCGTTGCGGCTGGCCACTGGGTACATCGTCTTGTCCGGATACGTCATCGCGTTGAGGAAGGTGTTGAGTGAGCCCTTGACGAGCTCGACGAACGGCTCCTTGAGCGGGTACTTACGCGAGCCGCAGAGCGTCGAGTGCTCGACGATGTGCGCAACGCCCGTATCGTCGACCGGCGGCGTGCGGAACGAGATGGAGAAGACCTTGTTGTCGTCACCGTTCTCGAGGAAGAACAGGCGCGCGCCGCTCTTCTCGTGCTCGAACGTGTAGGCCGTCGAGTCGACTTCCGGGATGTATTCCTTATGCTGCAGGCAAAAGCCATGGATTCTGTCGTTTACTTCCATATATTCTGATTCTCCTTTATGCCTTTATGCGATCTGTCATTGTATGGTCTCGAGCAGCTTCTGCCGCAGGAGAGGGAGGTTGTTGTTGGAGGTCATGATGATGGCCGCCGACTTCGGTGCCGCATTCTTGGCCTTCTCAGTGCAGGCGTGCGAGACGGCATTCGTGTTGATGATGACGTAGTCGGCCTGCGTGAGTGCTGAGCTATCGAAGTTCTTCTCACTGCCGAGAAAATGCATCGTCGGGAAGACCTCAGCGCCGCCTTGCAGCTGTCCGGCGCTGAGCAGCGGATAGTAGAACTGCGGCCCCGCTACCGGCAGGAACAGGAAAACCGTGTAGAACAGGAAGAACGAACACATGATGACAAACGTCGTATATTCCAGTTGCTGGTATTTGCGCAGCCAGGCGTAGAACGTGACAAACACGATAATCGGAAAGTAAGACAGATAGCCCAGGTAGAAAGCCTCACTGAATACCCGCGAGGAGAATATCCGGCTGAACCATTCTGCCGGCTGGAACCCGAAAATCCATTGGTCGGCCGAGGCAAATACATGGTCGAGGTAGGGCATCGTGCTGCAGATGTTGTACGTGTCGGGATACCAGTAGCCCAGCAGAGCCATGACGTAGAAGATGCGCAGAAACTTGGTCATTCGCGAAGGATACCACCGATAGGCAAAATACGGAATGATCATGGCGCCGCAAAGCAGCCAGCGCTGCAGCAGCAGGCTGACCGGATGGCTGACATGCGGCCACAGAATCACTATGGCTACCGATGTCAGGGCGGCATAGAACAACGTGAGCTTTTCAATGCCCAGCAGGCCGCGACGAAGCGGGCGCGGACGGAGAATCTTTAAATCCATTTTTCCTGCTTATACCATGCAACGGCCTTGGCTACCCCTTCGGGCAGCTGAACGCGCGGACTGAAGCCCAGTTCTTCGCGGGCAGGACGGATGTCGCACTTCCAGTTGCGTTGTTTGAGAATATGAAACTTGTCGAGGTTGAGTGTAGTGGTGCGCCCCAGCAGCCTTGCTGCCGTTCCGGACACGGCGCATACGCCCCAGAGGAACCATACCGGCGCCTTGATGCGCAAAACGTGGGCTTTGTGCAACTCTTTTTGCAGCAGGTCGGAGAAAGTGCGGCTGGAGTACACTTGTCCGTCACTCAGGAAGTAGGCCCGGCCCGGCTGCCCGTGGTCAAGAGCCAGCATGACGGCTTCTACCAGGTCGGAGACGTAGATAAACGTAATTTCCTGCGGGCGGTAGCCTACGGCAAAGTCTACGCCGCCTGCTATGCTCTGGGCCATGAGGAAATAGTCGCGTTCCCGTGGCCCGTAGACGCCTGTGGGGCGTAATGTCACGCAGGGCAGTTCCGTCAGGGCGGCCAGGCGGCGTTCGGCCTCGAGCTTGCTGCGTCCGTAAGCTGTGTCGGGGCACGGCGTGTCGGTTTCCCGTATTTCGGCGTAGCAGTGTCCGGGTTCGCGGCCTACGGCTGTTTCGCGCGCCGGGCCATACACGCTCAGTGAGCTGATAAATACGAATTTCAGGGGCTTCATCCGGAGTGTCAGCAGGGCTTTGGCCAGATTTTCCGTGCCTTGTGTGTTGGTGGTAAAGAAGTCGGCGGCGTGGCGGCATTTGGTGGCGCCGGCAGCATGTACCACGTAGTCCCATCCCTTTCCGTTCTGTTGTAGGAAAGCCTGGAGCTGCTGTTGCAGACGGTCGGCGTGGTTCAGGTCAAGTTCAATGAAATGTATGCGGGAGTCGCGCAGGTAGCGCCGGCTGCTGGTTGGGCGCATGGCGGCCCACACTTCAGCGCCTTCGGCCAGGGCCCGTTCGACGATGAAGCTGCCGATAAAGCCGCTGGCTCCCGTAATGAGCATGCTTTTTCCGGTAAAGTTCATGATGTATGGTCTAAAAGCGTGATGATGTTCGGTATTATTTTTTTGTGAAGGAGCGTACTACGAACCAGGCGTGCTGCAGGAGTGTGGCTATCCAGCCGTAGTGTGTGGTCATGATGCGGAACCGCTCGTGGAGCGAGGCTTTGTGGTTCTGTGTAGTCATTCCTTCCTGCAGATAGTCGGCTACGGTGAGGTGGGCGTTGGCCAGCGGCATGGACAGGCGCTGGGCCTGTTTCATGATGCGGATACACCAGTCGAAGTCGGCCGAAAATCGGTAGTCGAGGTTGTAGGGTGTTTGTTTGGCCAGCTCGGTGCGGGCCATGAAGGCCTGATGGCATACGAGCATACCGCTCTTGAAGCTGCGCCAGTTCAGGTGTTCGGGCGGCGCCAGGCGGCGTTTGCGGATAAAGCGTCCCTCTCCGTCTACGATGTCGGTGTGGCCGTAGATGACGCCCGGTGTCTGAGGCCGGCAGGCCTTGATGCAGGCCATCATCTGCTCCAGCGTTTGCGGGCTGTGGAGCCGGTCGCCGGCGTTCAGAAAAAGAATGTAGTCGCCGGTGGCCAGGCGTATGGCCTTGTTCATGGCGTCGTAGAGCCCTTTGTCGGGTTCGCTGCGGCACACGATTTCGTGGGGCGTGGCCGCCACGCTGTTGCGTTCCTGATAGTGGTGGATGGTGGCCATCGTACCGTCCTGTGAGTTACCGTCGACGATGAGGTGCTCGATGTTCGGGTAGGTTTGGTGTTCTACGCTGTCGATGGTGACGTCGAGCAGGGCTCCGGGGTTGTAGGTGACGGTGGCAATGGTAATTTTCGGTAGCGGTGGTTCAGACATGTTTGAGGTCAATGGTTAATGGCTTTTTGTGGGTTGTACGATGCCGGATTCCGCGTCTTCTTCGTGCGTCTCCGGCCTGTGCAGCAGGCTGCGGTAGAGTTCCCGGTAGCTTTGGGCCACCACGGGGGTGGCATAGCGGCTTACCACGGTCTGGCGCAGGGCCTGCCGTGAAAGGTGTGCGCCTTCGGTCATGGCCCAATAGATGCCTTCGGCCAGACTTCGGGTCGAGAGGTAGTCGGCCAGGTATCCGTTGGCCTTGTGGCTGATGATGTCCTGCTGACCGCTGCCGCCGAAGGCCACGGGCACGCAGCCGCAGGCCTGGGCTTCGATGAGGGTTTGTCCGAAGGTTTCGTAGTACGAGGCCGACACCAGTACGTCGGCCGCGCCATACAGGCGGCTGAGGTCGGCGGTTTGGCGCACGGTGCCCAGATAGGTGTAGCTGACGGGCACGTCGCGCAGTCTGTCGCGGCTCTTCAGTCCGCCGAACAGCACCAGATGGAGCCGGCTGCCGGTCTCGGGGTGCATCCGGAGCAGCTGTTGCAGGCTCTTGAGCAGGAGCGGAAATCCCTTGATGGGGTCGTCAATGCGGGCTGCGCCGAAAAGGATAATCTGCTTGTCCACCGGCAGACCGAAGGCGCGGCGTGCGGCAGCGGCTTCGTGGAGCGTGAATTCGGTGGTCGAAAGCGTGTTGGGAATAACCGTGACGGGCTTGTTGCCCAGCAGGGCACTCTGCTCCACCTTCTGGCGGAGCCACTGGCTGACCGTTACCACGTGGAGTGGCGCGTGGCTGAAGATGCGCTCCTTTTGCCTGAATACGCGGGCGGCCAGGTCGTTGCGGCCCGGCAGGCGCAGAAACGGGCAGTGATGACACTGCGTCTCGTAGCGGCGGCACTGGTAGGCATGATGACAGATGGCTGTACACTCCCACATGTCGTGAAGGGTCCATACCACCGGCTTGCCGGCCTGCATGATGCGGTCTATTTCACGCAGCGAGAGCATGCCCTGGTTAATCCAGTGCAGATGAATGATGTCAGCCTGCCGGAAAGCTGGCAGGCTGGTGATGTGTTGGCCCGTGTTGGCGATTGACACTTTAAAGAGGTCCTTGCGGCTGAAGAGGTTGGCCGTCCAAATGACGAGGCGCTCCAGCAAAAAGGCTGCCTTGCGCCGCAGCGGCGTGCCGGCTTCCAGCACGTAAGGCTTTTGGCTGCTCTTGTGCATCACCAGCATTTCAGCCTCCACGCCCGAGGCGCGCAGGGCTTCCGTCAGCCGTCCGGCCGCAATGGCCGCGCCGCCGGTCTGTTCCGAAGTGTTGATGATGAGTACTCGCATAGCAGGCTGCAAACTTACTAATTTTCTTCCGAAAAGAGCGGCGTGGGGGCTTCTTTTTTTCGGCCGCGTCCGAGGCTGGCGGAGGCACCTTTGCAGCTGCTTAAACAAGGTCGGACTTGGAGACCACAGGGTCCGGCCTTGTTCCGCCGGGGCGGCACTTTCTGCGGTTTTCGCGGCTTGTGATACGACAAGGGCCCGTCTCCGCGGTTGGAAACGGGCCCCGGTCGGTACCCCCGATGAGAATCGAACTCATATTTACGGTTTAGGAAACCGTCGTTCTATCCGTTGAACTACAAGGGCGCGGCGGTGGGTTCATCACCTGCAGTCAGGTTGTTTGAACCGGCCGGAAAAACGACATTGCGGCCGGCCGTCCCGGCCAAAAGCATGGCGAAACAGTTGGCTCTGGCACGATGCGCGTCCGCAATTGTGGGAGCAAAGGTACACAATTCGACCGAAAGTGCCAACTGTTTCAGCCGGCTAATGTATGAATTGTTGTAGAATGAATGGGGGATATGTTAGATTTAAGAAGGGTGGAACTTTCTACTAAGTCCCATCCTTCTTAGCAAAGTGTCGTAAGTTAATTCACATTTATTGTAGTGTTACCGGCAACAATTGGACTGCAAGCCATTCCTGCGGGAATTTCACCTGCCTCACCTTTTATCAACCAGCAGAGAAATAGTGAAAGTACCAATTTGTTTTTACCTTCGTCGTTGAGTGTTCCACCTGAAAGAACTACTTGAGTGTTGTCGGTGGCCATTACACTGTTAATGTTAACCTGAATTTCTCCATTTTGACCGAAAATACCATTTTTCTTGGCGCGGGTTACTTGAGCTTTAGCAATAGAACCGGCAGGAATAACTGTTTTTCCATCTACCACGATGTCGTTAGTAACTCTGAAATCAATGACCTGACCAATGGCAGAGTTCTTTCCCGTTACTGTGTTTACAAGTTGCATGGGAATAGGTGTTCCAGCTTTTAATACGACATTTTCAGCCATTGAAGTAGTGCTTCCAATGGCAAGTAGAAACAAGGCCATAGTGATGTGCCTTACGCTAAAATAAATTTTTTTCATATTGTAAAAGTTTATAGATGAATTAATGATATTTTGGTAACAAAGAATCACCAAAATATATGATTGTCTTTTTCTAGTGTAGAAGCAATATCTTCCGTGCGTTGATGATTATAACGTTTAGTTCCTTTAATAGAACCGAAAAGATTCCCTGCATAAAAAGTGATGCTAAAAACTCCTGTTAGGCCAGCAATTCCATAGTTCTTTCTCTTTATGCTAGTATAAGTAGCATAAGCTAATAAGCCATTAACGGCAAGTGAGGTAATTGCGCTTGCTGGTTGTCGGTTATAAATATATCCACCTCCAGGTATGATTGATAGTAATCCTGCTAACCAAGTTTTTTTAGGTCGTTTTTTCTTCAAATTTTGAACTAATTGTAAATTGTGAGCTGCAATAGCTTTATTAGGTGCATATTGTGCAGATTGTTTGATATAATGTTCTGCTTTTTTTTCGTCCTCGTTATGTAGGGCTGCGATTCCACTGTATAGATATTTGAGGAATAATGTATCTTTATTAATTGACTTTATTGCAGATAATGTATTAGAGGCGGCATTCCAGTTAGATAGTTGACCATACATTTTCGCAGCTTGAATAAGTAATTCTGTATTGTTTTTGTATGAAGAATCTTTTTGATTATAAAAGTCTAGTAATCCTTCTTCTTCTCTGTTTAGGCCATCATAGCAAAGCATTTTCTGTAAATAGAGTTCTTTTGATTTTAGTTCGGGGTGAAAGTATCCAATGCGTTCAATTTCAAGTAGGGCTGTTTGGTAATGGTGTGAATTAATAAGATTGTGGATAAAGCCAATAAGACTATCGTTTTTTAAAGTCATATAGTCAGTTCCATCCACAATAAAGGCACGTGGGTGGTAAATAATATGTGCTGGAATGGTATCAAATGGCGGCATGTCAATGAGAGACGCGTACCCGTATTCGTAAGTTAGAGGGTAATAACCACTGTCATGCCCACAGCGTATCATTCGATCGGCAGTTAAGGCCATAGCAACGATGAAAGGTCTTTCAGAAAAGACTTTTAATCCATAGTTTGAACAAGATGGGTACATGGCGCATCTGCTGCCGCGTGCAGGACTTAAAAAACGTTGATAAAAAGATATATAATCGTCTGCTGCAGATGGCTTTCGGATAGTTTTTGTTGTATAAATGTGTCCGTCATGTCGTTCTATATCTTCAGCTTGTGTTATTATAGGTAAGGCTACAAATAAAGATAGCAAAAAATGGAGTATACGCATGGTAGTCTTGTGTAAAACAGCTTTATACCCCCTAAAAAGCGATTAAATGAATTGTTTAGATGGTAGAAATAAAAAAGGCGTGGGGGATGTTCATTTCCTATCCCACTGTCAGGCCTTCGCATTGCCCCCATTTCAGGATAGGCAATGCATACCGGCCACGCCATGATATATTATTATAATAATCCTTTTTTACTTTTTTACAGAAAGGAAAATATGATAATACACCAAGCATGGACGTTTGATTGCCGTATCTTCTGAAATGGTCAAGGTTGCGAAGTTTGACAGTAGAAGATAGCGTTCTTTGAAACGTCCTTTTTGACCAACTCCATTTTATTGTGATCGCGTTTACAACCACGTGAATGGCGTTTGTCTTTCTACAAAAAACTGGTCGCGAGTCATTAAGACAAGCAAACCTGTTGCAAATATATATAATTATGCCGAAACTACAAAAACGTTGAGTTATTTTTGAGTTAGTATTTATATTTGTTTTCAGACATCAGTGGCCGTGGCGGCGGTGCGCCCCGAAGCGTTTGAGTACAAACGAGGGCGAGGCCTTGAAATATACGCCGGCGCTGAAGGCGCTGCGGGCATTTGACAGGCTCACGTCGCCCCCGGCCGAGCGCATGGGGCGGCGGTCGGTGTAGTAATAGTTGAAGCTGAAGCCCAGCGTGTAGTGTCGGGCAAAGGTGTGGGCGTAGTCGGCCGTGAAGAAGGCCGTTTGCGGGTCAATGAATTCCGTGCCGGGCGTTTTGGTCGAGAGGGTGCTGAAAAACGAGTTGCCGTAGAGCGACACAAAGCGGTGGCCGTAGAAATAGCCGGCGTGCAGCCCGAAGTCCGACAGCTGTACGGACGCCCGGGCAAATACGCCTACGCCCGCATCGTGGGGCCACAGCTGGCCCGACTGCTGGTAGGAGCCTACCACGTCGGCCTCAAGGCCCATGCTGCGCAGTACGCGCCGGCGGGCGTTCCATTTCAGGCCCAGTCCCACGGCCCCGTTGACCAGCGTCTGCACAGAGTTGCCGGCAATGGTGTCCTGCTCGCCGCCGCGGTGCTGCCCCAGCAGCTGGATGGGCGAGTAAACGTGCAGGCGCGAGTGGGGCGCGTTGTAGTAGACGATGTCCGACATGCCCAGCGTGAACACCTCCTGGTGGGTGTCGGTCTCAAACTGGTAGCTCTGCCAGTTAATCCACGCGTCAAAGCGTGTGTGGGGCCGGCGCACGATGGCCTGGAAACCGGCTTCGGGGTCGGAGGTGAGGTCGAGCTCGGGGTCGTAGAGCGGAGTGACCAGGCGGTGGTTCGACTGGCCGTAGATGTCGCCGAACACCAGGTCGGCGTGCTTCAGTTTCAGCTGGGCGCGCAAAAAGGGCAGCACGTGGGCGCCGCGCTGGTATTGCGAGCCCTTCCAGGTGCCGATGTCCTGATAGGCATAGTTGGGGTATTTGTTGGCGCCGTGATAGGCCAGGGCGTGCAGGCCCACCTCCAGACGCAGGCGGCGCGTGGGCTGGTACGTCAGTCGCGGCCGTATCCATACGCCGGGCAGGGAGTATCCCTTTTGTACGTTGCCGTCGTATTCGTTATCCTTGAAAAAGAACATGTTGTCCACCTTCAGTTGCAGGGTCTGCGTTTCGTGGGGCATGATGCGGTCGTCGTCGAGCATTTCGGGGCGGCCGGTTTGTGCCGCAGCCGGCAGCGCCATCAGGGCGGTCAGGAAAAAAAGCGTAATGCGTGACATGTGATGTTTTAAATATCAGAGGTTGAATGAAAGTTTCGGTTATGTGTGGGGGCGGTGGCAGCCTATTCGCCCCATCCCTTGCGGTCGAGGCGCCGGTAGCCTATGGCTTCGCCGATGTGGGCGGCCGTTACGCGCTCGGAGCCGGCCAGGTCGGCAATGGTTCGCGCCACGCGCAGAATACGTTCGTAGGCACGTGCCGTAAGGTCGAGCGTCTGCATGGCCTGACGCAGCATGCCGAGGCTTTCGGCGTCGGGCTGCACAAAGGTGTGGAGCTGGCGTGAATCCATTTGCGCGTTGCAGTGGATGCCCGGCACCTCCTTAAAGCGTTCCTGCTGCCGTTGCCGTGCCGCCATGACGCGCTGGCGGATGCGGGCGCTCGCTTCTTTGCTTAAGGGCAGTTGTTTCGCTTTCTTATGTTTTTTCTTTGGTTTCCC
>OGYL01002545.1_pt1 | contig 12733 bp, 13 predicted proteins | sample 1576541 | NCBI WGS metagenome assembly OGYL01 (sample SAMEA3541551, study PRJEB24748) | human gut metagenome | biome: human gut; feature: human-associated habitat; material: faeces | place: China | collected 2012 | reverse complement strand
GAAAGAAGTTTTAAAATACTATTTTGATCTGGCAGAAGAAGACGAGGTTATTACAGGAACGGCCTCACAGATTACCGGAGTGATTGAAGCGAATGATTAGTATGAGAAAGGAAGGATAGATTTGAATAATTCCTGTTTAATCAAAAGCTTTCCAAACGGCATTGTGCTGCATCTTGATCCCGAGAAGCCCTTTGCTGATTTATTAATAGATATTGCTGAAAAATTCAGTGAATCAAGAGCTTTTTTCAAGGATGCGAAAATGGCGCTTGCTATTAAGGGAAGAACCTTAACCGAAGAAGAAGAGATTCAGGTTATCGATGCGATTACCGCTAATTCCGATCTGCAGATTATCTGTCTTGTTGGAGAGGATGAAGAGACAAACCAGAACTTTTTCCGTGCCATTACGCAGGCTGAAAGCTTAAACGGTGAGGAAGGAAACGGCAATGGGCAGTTTTATCGGGGAACACTGAAAAACGGACAGGTGCTTGAAACCTCATCAAGCATTGTTGTGATCGGAGATGTGTATCCGGGTTCCTCTGTTATTTCAACGAAGGACATTATCGTTCTCGGAGGATTGTTCGGGGAAGCCTATGCCGGAGCGTCCGGCTCGGAGGAGCATTTCATAGCGGCACTTGAAATGTCTCCACAGAAGCTTAAAATCGGTGATTATACCTATAAGAGCAGGGAAAAGTCCAGGTGGTCCATTAAACCGAAGGTACAGCCGCAGATCGCACATGTGAAAAACAAAAGAATAGAGCTCAATCCCATTACAAAAGAATTACTGGGTGAATTGCCAATGGCTCCATTGGAATAATTGAATTCTCCCGGGGGACGACTAATAATTCATCAAAGGAGATGCTTTTATGAGTGAAGTAATTGTCGTCACATCAGGGAAAGGCGGAGTGGGGAAGACCACCACATCCGCAAACGTTGGAACAGGTCTTGCTGCCATGGGCAAACGTGTTGTACTGATCGACACAGACATCGGATTGCGAAATCTGGATGTGGTCATGGGGCTGGAAAACCGGATTGTTTATAATCTGGTAGACGTGATTGAAGGAAAGTGCAGAATTAAACAGGCTTTGATCAAGGACAAGCGACACCCCAGTCTGTATCTCATGCCTTCTGCACAGACAAAGGATAAAACAGCAGTCCGTCCGGAACAGATGATAAAGCTGATTCATCAGTTGAAAGAACAGTTTGACTATATCATTCTGGATTGTCCTGCCGGTATCGAGCAGGGCTTTCAGAATGCCATTGCAGGAGCCGACCGGGCGACGGCCTGGTCATGGCCTACCGCGCCGGCGTGCCCCTCATCTATGCCGACGCCATCCAGTACCATCCGACGGGCGCTGCCTATCCGCCGCAGATCTACGGCGCCCTGGTGACGGAAAAGGTCCGCTCTCTCGGGGCCATGCTGGTCAATAAGAACGGCGAAGCCTTCCTCCATCCCCTGGAAACGCGTGACGTCGTCGCAGCGGCCATCATCCGCGAATGTCAGGAACGGGACAAAGGGGTCTATGCCCTCCACGGACCGGCTGTCTGGCTCGACACGCCCATGGTCGACCTCATCAACGGCGAAGGGACCATGGAAAAGCGCCTGCCGGCCATGATCCACATGTATGAAAAATTTGGCATCAATATCCGCAAGCAGCCCATCCTGGTCTATCCGACCCTGCATTACCAGAATGGCGGCATCTGTATCGGCGCCAAGAGTAAAACGAAGATACCCGGCCTCTATGCCGCCGGTGAAGACGTCGGCGGTATCCACGGGACGAACCGCCTCATGGGCAACAGCCTCCTGGATATCATCGTCTTCGGCCGCATTGCCGGGACGGAAGCGGCTGGCTACAGCCAGACGGCCCATCCTGGGAAAGGGACGCTGGACCACGTCCGCCGTTTCGACGAAGAACGGGCAGAAGCCCGCGTCGATGACGACATCCTGTCGCCGAAGCTCCTGCCCAATTACACCCATAACCGCGGCACGCGGGGCTAGGCTTCGTGGAGCTGGCGGGCTTTGCGCTGGACAGCGATACTGATGAACAGCAGCAGGGCGCCGGCTGCCAGGAAGACGTATTTCATGCCCAGGAAGGTGGCGATGACGCCGCCCAGGATGGGGCCGCCCATGGCCCCGACCTGCTGGGCTGAGAACATCAGGCCGAAGACGCGCCCTTTGATGCTGGCACTGGTCTTTTCGGCCAGGATGGCGTTGATCGACGGATAGATGCCGGAGAAGAAGAGGCCGATGGCGAACTGACTGGCCGCAAAGGTATACAGCGTGTCCGGGATGGCCTGGATGAAGAAGAAAATCCCCGCCAGGACCAGGGACAGGCGCAGGGCCTTGACGAAGCCGTGATGCTGGCCGAAGCGTCCCCAGAGCGGAGCCGTAATGGCGCTGGAAAAGCCGCTCATGGAGAAGATGAGGCCTGAAATGAAGACCAGGTTGTCCAGCTCGCCGGCCAGGTGGGAGATGTATGTCGTCAATATGGGCTGGACGATGAGGATGACGACCTGGACCAGGGCGGCACTGACCAGCATCAGGCGGATGACGGGAATCTTCCAGAGGCTGACCTTTTCGCCTTCTGCCCCGGCTGCGGCCGTATCCGCTGCGGCTGTATCCGTCGGCGGTTCTTTGATGAAGAAGACCAGGACGACGAAGTTGAGGAACAGGGCGCCGGCTGCCAGGAAGAAGGACATGCGCATGCCGAAGGCTTCGGCCAGGATGCCGCCGAAGAGGGGGCCGATGATGCCGCCTGCCGTCAGGGCGCCCTGCATGATGCCCAGGCAGATGCCCAGTTTCTTCGGCGGTGCATAGATGGTCATGATGGCCAGTTCCATCGGCCACAGGCCCGATGCGAAGCCCTGGAACATGCGCATGAACGTCAGCTGCAGCGGCGACGTGACGATGCCGCCGAGAAAATAGCTGATCGATAAGAGCAGGCTGGCGCGGATGGCCATGAGCCGCTTGCCCCGCCGGTCGGCCATGCGTCCCCAGATAGGCGCCATGATGGCGCTGATGAGGAAGGTCGACGAAAAGACGACACCGGACCAGATGTTGACCGAGGCCGCATCGACGCCCAGTTCCCGCGTCAGGTACATGGGCAGGAAGGGGATGAGCATGGTATAGCTTGAAGACATGAAGACGACGTTGCAGGTCAGAATGGCCAGACAGAATTTCCAGTTCACGGCGATCACCTTTCTCGTATGGATTGTTAACGTACTAACTTCTTATTATACGCCGCCTTTTCGGGGATTACAACTTGTCACGATGGGAACACAGCCTTATAATGAATAATATCTATGTTGGAAAGGAAGGAACCTGAATTGGCCATGTACCTTGCAAAGCGCCTGGCCGGCGCTTGTGTCGTCTTATGGGCGATCATCACCATTACTTTTGGCCTCATGCATGCCATCCCAGGCGGCCCGTTTACGCAGGAAAAGAAACTGCCGCCGGCCGTCATGGCAACCGTCGAAGCCCGATATCACCTCGACGAACCCTTATGGTCCCAGTACGTCGATTACGTCCGCCATGCAGCGGTCCTCGACTTGGGGCCTTCTTATAAGTATCCCGGCAAGACCGTCAACGATATCATTGCCGAAACCTTTCCCGTATCGGCCCAGCTGGGGCTCATCAGCCTCTTTTTGGCCATCGGTGCCGGCGTCCTGGCCGGCATGGCCGCGGCCTGGTATAAGAATACCTGGATCGACTACACCATGATGGTCGGCGCCACCCTGGGCGTCTCCGTGCCCAGTTTCATCCTGGCAGCGGTCCTCATCCAGCTCTTCGCCTTTACCTGGCCCATCCTGCCGGCGGCCCTGTGGAAGGGGCCGGCTTACGTTGTCCTGCCGGCCCTGGCCCTGGCGGCCCAGCCGACGGCCTTCATCATGCGCCTGACCCGGTCGAGCCTGCTCGATGCCCTGGGGCAGGACTATATCCGCACGGTCCGGTCGCGGGGCATCGGCACGCGGTCCCTCATCTGCCACCATGCCCTGCGCAACGCCCTGCTGCCTGTCGTCAGTTATATCGGCCCTTTGGCGGCGGCCCTCATGACGGGGAGCTTCATCGTCGAGACGATTTTTGCCATCCCCGGCCTGGGACGCCACTTCGTCACCAGCATTTATAACCGCGACTATACGGTCATCTTGGGCATTACGATTTTTTACAGTTTCCTCATCATGATGATGAATTTACTCATCGATGTCATTTATCCGCTCTTGGACCCGCGGATCACCATGGATGGAAAGAAGGAGGGCTGATGATGGATTTTACACCGCTTACGGCTGCTGACCGGACGGAACCCTATGTACCGCCCCAGACCCTGCGCGACCGGGGCTGGCGGCAGATGAAGAAGAACCGCCTGGCCTTATGGGGCCTGGCCATCGTCGTCGTCATGAGCCTCCTGGCCATTGCCGGCCCCTGGCTGGCGCCCTATACTTATGCCGACCAGGATTTGACGGCAGCCAATGCCTGGCCGTCGGCTGCGCACTGGTTCGGTACGGATTCCCTGGGCCGTGACCTCTTCGTCCGCGTCCTCTACGGCGCCCGCATTTCCCTGTCCATCGGCCTCGTCGCCAGCCTGATCAACGTCTTCATCGGCGTCATCTACGGCGGCATTGCCGGCCTCGTCGGCGGCCGGACGGACCAGATCATGATGCATATCGTCGACATCCTCTATTCCATTCCCATGCTGCTCTACGTCATTTTGCTCATGGTCGTCTTCAAGCCGGGCCTGCTCAACATCTACCTGGCCCTGGGCATTGCCTACTGGCTCAACATGGCCCGCATCGTCCGCGGCCAGATCCTCAGCCTGAAGCAGCAGGAATACGTCATGGCCGCCCGCTCCTGCGGGACGTCGACGTGGCATATCCTCTGCCGTCATATGATTCCCAACTGCGTCGGGCCGATTATCGTCACCCTGACCTTGTCCATTCCCGACGCGATTTTTACAGAAGCCTTCCTGAGTTTCATCGGCCTCGGCGTATCGGCGCCCATGGCCAGCTGGGGTGTCCTGGCTTCAGAAGGTATCAATAGTATGCGCTCCTTCCCGTTCCAGCTCGTCTTCCCGGCCCTGGCCCTGTGCATCACCATGCTGGGCTTCATGTTCCTCGGCGACGGCCTGCGCGACGCCCTGGACCCGCAGAACCAGAAGGAGGGACGCTGATGCAAGCCTTATTAGATGTACGCCATCTGACCATTTCTTTCCATACTTACCGGGGACTGCTGGAAGCCGTCCACGACGTATCGCTGACCGTCAATCCCGGCGAAACCGTCGGCATCGTCGGCGAATCGGGCTGCGGTAAATCCGTCACGTCCCAGGCGGCCATGAAGCTGCTGCCGGCCGAAGCGACGGAATATACTGGCGGCCAGATCCTCTGGGACGGCCGCGATGTCATCCCCTTGTCGGAAACGCAGATGAACCGCCTGCGCGGCCGCGACATGGCCATGATTTTCCAGGACCCCATGACGTCGCTCAATCCCGTCCTGACCATCGGCAACCAGCTCTGCGAGGGCATCGCCCTGCACCAGCACCTGGGCCGTAAAGCCTGTGAAGCCAAGGCCCTGGAACTGCTCAGAGCCGTCGGACTGACGTCGCCGGAAAAGCGGCTCCATCAATATCCCCATGAATTATCGGGCGGCATGCGCCAGCGCTGTCTCATCGCCATGGCCCTGTCCTGTTCGCCGCGGCTCCTCTTTGCCGACGAACCGACGACGGCCCTCGACGTGACGACAGAAGCCCAGGTCCTGGATGTCCTCAAGCGCCTCCAGGCGGAATTGGGCATGGCCGTCGTCCTCATTTCCCATAATCTCGGCGTCATCGCCCAGATGTGCCGCCGCATTTACGTCATGTATGCCGGCGCCATCGTCGAAGAGGGGACGGCCGATGATATTTTCTACCGCCCGGCCCATCCCTATACCCAGGGCCTCCTGGCCTCACTGCCGGACCCGGCCCAGAAGGATAAAGCCCTGACCGGGATCCCCGGCCAGGCGCCGGACCTCTTCCACATGCCCGAGGGCTGCCGTTTCTATCCGCGCTGCCCCCAGGCCATGAAGGCCTGCATGACAGCGGCGCCGCCGCGGGAAGAAGCCGGACCGGGCCATCATTACACGTGCTGGCTGGCCCAGGCCGCCGCGGCCAAGGAGGCATTGCCATGAACCTCATCGAAGCCAAACATATCAGTAAACAATTCGTCGTCCAGCGGGACTGGCTGGGACGGCCCAAGAAGACCCTGACCGCCGTCGACGACTTGTCCCTGACCATCGGCCAGGGCGAGACGGTCGGCCTCGTCGGCGAATCGGGCTGCGGCAAATCGACTTTTGCCCGGACCCTGCTGGGCTTATATGCCAAGACCGGCGGGTCCATTACCTATAAGGGCAGGGACATTGCCGACCGCGCTGTAGGCCGCGACTATCGCCGCCACGTCCAGATGATTTTCCAGGACCCTTATGCCTCGCTGGACCCGCGCATGACCGTCGAAGACATCATCAGCGAGCCCTTACGCAACTACCATCTCTGTCAGGACGACAGCCAGCGGCGCCAGCGCGTGGCGTCCTTATTGGAACAGGTCGACATGCGGCCTGAAGCGGCCCAGCGCTATCCCCATGAATTCAGCGGCGGCCAGCGCCAGCGCATCGGCATCGCCCGGGCCCTGGCCGTCGACCCGGAATGTGTCTTCTGCGATGAACCTATTTCGGCCCTCGACGTGTCCGTCCAGGTCCAGATTGTCAACATGATGCAGCGCCTGCAGCAGGAACGGGGCCTGTCCTATCTGTTCATCGCCCATGACCTGGCCATGGTCCATCACATGAGCCGCCGCATGGGCGTCATGTATTTAGGCCGCCTCGTCGAACTGGGACCGGGCGACGCCGTCTTCCACAACCCGCTCCACCCCTATACGCAGATGCTCATCGCCTCCGTGCCCCGGCCGGACCCGCACTACCGGCGCCGGACCATCGTCTGCGGCGAAGTGCCGAGCCCCCTCGACTTGCCCAAGGGCTGCGTCTTCCATCCCCGCTGTCCCTACGCCGATGAAGTCTGCCGCATCGACGTGCCTCATTTCCGGCAGGTCGCAGACGACCGCTTCGTCGCCTGCCATCATGCGAGAGGAGGCAGACGATGAAGAAATTACTCTTACTCCTGAGCTGCCTGCTGACGGCCGTCCTCTTCAGCGGCTGCGGCATCCAGCACCCCGATACGGTCAGCTACGTCCTGGAAGCGGAACCGTCGCGGCTGGACCCGGCCATGACGACGGCCCTCGTCGAAAGCAATGTGGAACTGCAGATATTTGAAGGCCTGACCCGCCTCGACGATGACGATGTACCCCAGCCGGCCCTGGCCGAAAGCTGGGATATCTCACCGGATGGCAAGACGTATACCTTCCACCTGCGGCCGGGCATCGAATGGAGCGACGGCACGCCGATTACGGCAGACGACATCGAATATTCCTGGAAGCGCGTCGTCGATCCCGACGTAGCTTCGGAAAATGCCTATATGCTCTTTTGCATCGACAAGGCCGAAGACTATTTCAATAAGAAGGCCTCGGCCGATGCCGTCGGCGTCAAAGCCGTCGATGACCGGACCCTGGTCGTCCGCCTGAAGGAACCGACACCGTATTTCCTCAACCTGACGGCGTTCCACTGCTATTATCCCGTCCCCAGGAAGCTCGTCGAAGCCAAGCCCGATACGTGGGCTGCCGATGCGGACGGCATGGTCTGCAGCGGCCCCTATAAAATCGTTTCCTGGAACCATTCCAGTGAAATCGAAGTCGTCAAGAACGACCGCTACTGGGATGCCGGTTCGGTCATCCTGGACCACCTCGATTTCCCCATCAGCGATTCCCAGGCGACGCGCCTGACCCTGGTCGAAAGCAATCAGGCCAACATGACCGTCGAACCGCCGCCGGCCGACCAGGAACGGCTGGAACAGATGGGCCTCTACGAGATTGCTCCTTATCTCGGCGCCTATTACTACGTCTTCAACGTCCAGAAGAAGCCCTTTGACGACGTCCGCGTCCGCAAGGCCTTTGCCCTGGCCGTCCAGCGCCAGGGACTGATGAAGTACATCGTCCGCGGTGAAAAGGAAGCGGCCTACGCCTGGGTCCCGCCGGGACTGAAGGACAAGGCCACAGGCCGTGATTTCCGTAAGGAAGGGGGTAACCTCATCGCCGAAGACCCGGCCAAAGCCCGCCAGCTCCTGAAGGAAGCCGGTTACGATGACCAGCACCCGCTGCCGGAAGTGACGCTCCTCTTCAATACCAATGAAATGCACAAGGCTGTAGCCGAAGCCCTGCAGGCCATGTGGAAAGAAAACCTCGGCGTCGACGTCAATATTACCAACCAGGAATCGAAAGTCTTCATGGCCACCCGCGCCCAAGGCGACTACCAGCTGGCCCGGGCGTCGTGGATCGCCGATTACATCGACCCCATGACCTTCCTCGACGTCTTTGCCGATGACGAAAATGACGCCCAGTACCACAACCCGGCGTATAATGCATTGATTGCCAAAGCCAAGGCCAGCAACGACGAAAGACAGCGCATGGCCTATCTCCACGAAGCGGAACAGATACTCTTCGACGACTGCGTCATCATCCCCTTGTACTACACGACCCAGCCCTACGTGGCCCAGCCCTATATCAAGGGCTACCACTGGTCGCCGCTGGGACTGGTCGATTTCAAGAAAGCCTATATCGATGAATCAGAAAGGAAGTAGCCTTATGGAGTATACCTATGCAGAACCGTTGCAAGCTGGCGACACCATCGCCGTCGTCGCCCCGTCGTCAGCCCTGGCCGGTGACGACGTGATCAAGGGCCTCACCTTCTTGCGGTCCCTCGGCTATGAAGTGAAAATCGGGAAATCCGTATCTGCCTTTGATGGCTATCTGGCCGGCCCCGACCGGCTGCGGGCAAGGGATATCAACGAAGCCTTTGCCGACGACGCCGTCAAGGCCATCGTCTGCCTGCGTGGCGGCTATGGGGCGACGCGCATCCTGCCGCTCTTGGACTATGAGCTCATTGCGGCCCATCCCAAATTGTTCGTCGGCTTCAGCGATATTACGGCCCTGCATACGGCCTTCCTCCAGCGCTGCGGCTTCTGTCCCATCCACGGGACTATGGTCATGTCCCTGGGCCGCAATGCCTCGGAATATACGAAAGAGCAGTTCGCCTACGGCCTGCAGCATCCCTATGAAGCGCGGGAACTGCCGCTGCCGCCGGGCTGCCAGCCGGAAACCCTCGTCCCCGGTGCCGTCACGGGCCCGCTGGCCGGGGGCAATATGATGCTCCTGTCGGTCCTCATGGGCACGCCTTATGCCATCGATCCGCCAGACGGCGCCATCCTCTGCCTGGAAGAAGTCGGGGAAGAGGCCTATGCCCTGGACCGCATGCTCTGCCAGTTCGAGGAATCGGGCCTCATCGACCGCGTCCGGGCCATCGCCTTCGGCGAATTCCACCACTGCGGCCCTGACGAAGGCGCCCGTTATGAATGGACGGTGAAAGAAGTCCTCCAGGCTTATGCCCGCAAGTGGGGCAAACCGGCCGTCATGGGCCTGCCCTTCGGCCACGGTGCCGACAACGCCTGGCTGCCCCTGGGCCAGATGGCCGGTCTCGAAGCCCGCCTGGACGGTGTACGCTTTACGCTGCTGTAATTTGGATAGGAGAGATTCTCATGGAATATAAAGATTTGAAAGACCAGGCCTGCCGCTATGTAGATGAACTGAAACCGGTCATCTACGGCATTGCCGAAAGCCTTCACGACCACCCGGAAACGGGCATGAACGAAGTCTTCGCATCGGCGACGCTGAAAAAAATCCTGCAGGACCGCGGCTTTGCCATCGACAATCCCGTCGCCGACGCTTTCCCGACGGCCTTTCACGCTGTCTGCGGCCACGGTCCTTTTCAGATGGGCTTTTTGGCCGAATACGATGCCCTGCCGGAAATCGGCCACGGCTGCGGCCATAACCTCATCGCCGCCATGAGCGTCGGCGCGGCCCTGGCCTTTGCCAAAGCGGCCGGCGACAAGGCGACGGTCCACGTCTACGGCTGTCCGGCCGAAGAAACGGTGGGCAGCAAAGTCTATATGAGCGAACACGGCGTCTTCGACGGCCTGGACGCGGTGGTCATCGTCCATCCCGGTACGGATAAGACCTATATCGGCGGCACGTCCTATGCGACGCACCCCATGCAGTTCGCCTTCCTCGGCAAGGCGGCCCACGTCGCCGATGCGACCTACCACGGCGTCAATGCCCTCGATGCCCTCGTCGATTTCTATGGCTGCCTGAAGGCCTATGAAAAGACCTTGACCGAACGCCATATCATCGGCGCCATCATCACCGAAGGCGGTACGGCGCCGAACATCGTGCCTGACCGGGCTGTCCTCAAGGCGACTATCCGGGCCCTGAAAGTGGAATACCTGGAAGACAAGATGCTGCCGGACATAAAAAAAATCGCCCGTGACGTCGCCGACGCACACGGAGCGAAAGTGGAAATGGTCCATTATGAACCGCTCTATAAGAATATGATCAATGACCCCAGGATGGACGTTTACTTTGCCGACGCCTTCAACCAGCTCTACGAAGAATTCGGCATCCGCGACGACGACTATGCCGAAGGCTCGACGGACGTAGGCAATGTCAGCCAAATTACGCGGGTCAGCCAGCCGGAAATCTGCATCGGCTACGACATCAATGCCCATACGAAAGAATTTGCCCAAGCCGCTGGCAGCGACCTGGGCAAGATGCAGGCATTGACGGGCGCCAAGGCCATGGCCATGGTCGCCCTCGATGTCATGGGAGAGAAATACTGATTATTTCGTGCAGGTAATGATGGCCTGTTCCAGGATGTCCAGGCCGGCATCGAGCTGGGCGTCGGTGACGACGAGCGGGCAGAGGAAGCGGATGACGTTGTCGTAAATGCCGCAGTTTTCCATGATCAGGCCGTGTTGGGCCGCTTCTTTGATGACGGCTGTGACCAGTTCCGGATAGGGCTTCTTGCTGGCTTTGTCGTGGACGAATTCCAGGCCGAGCATAGCGCCTAAGCCGCGGTAGTCGCCGATGACGTCGTATTTCTGTTTCCACTGTTCATAGCGGGCGCAGACTTTCTGGCCGATTTCCAGGGCCCGGTCGGCCAAATGGTCCCGTTCCATGATTTCGATGACTTTCAGGGCCGAAGCGCAGGCCAGGGCGTTGCCGCCAAAGGTACCGCCGATGACGCCGGCCGGGACGGATTCCATGATTTCTTCGCGGGCTACGACGGCACCGAGGGGCACGCCGCCGCCGATGGATTTAGCCGTGGCGATGATATCCGGCGGGCAGCCGGCTTCTTTCCAGTATTCCGTCGCCAGCATGCGGCCTGTGCGGCACCAGCCGGTCTGGACTTCGTCGGCGATGAGCAGGATGCCGTTGTCGTCGCAGACTTTGCGCAGGGCCTTGATCCAGGGGATAGGAGCCGGGATGAAGCCGCCTTCGCCCTGGAGCGGTTCGACGACGATGGCGGCGACGTATTCCGCCGGCGAAGCGTACATGAAGACTTCTTTCAGGGAATTCAGGTAGAATTCCAGGGCTTCGTCATCGCTCATGCCAGCCGGTTTGCGGTAGAGATAAGGGAATTCGGCCCGATAGACGCCGTCCGGGAAGGGGCCCATGCCGCGGGCGTAGGCTTTCTTGGCCGTCATGGCCATGGTCATGAGCGTGCGGCCGTGGAAGGCGCCGGAGAAGACGATGATGTTCGGCCGTTTCGTATAGGCCTTGGCGACTTTGACGGCATTTTCATCGGCTTCAGCGCCGCTGTTGATGAAGAAGGAGCGCTTCTTGTCGCCCTTGACCGGCGCGATGGCGTTGAGTTTTTCCGCCAGGGCGACGTAGCCTTCATGGGTGACGATGTTGGCCATGGCGTGGAAATACTTCCCGGCCTGGTCCTGGACGGCTTTGACGACTTCCGGCTGGGAATAGCCGATGTTCAGGACGCCGACGCCGCCGACCCAGTCGAGGAAATAGTTGCCGTCTATGTCTTCAAACATGGCGCCTTCGCCGCGCTGGATGACTGTCGGATAGATGGTGCCGATGGCATCCGGGATGGCCTGACGGCGGCGGGCCAGGACGGCAGCGGCTTTCGGACCGGGAACGGTCTGGGTAACAATTTTCGGTAATTCATCTTTTAACATAATGTCTCCCCCTTATCAATGCAAGATACAAAGCCTTGGTGAGTGCTCTATGAAAGACTTTGCATGGATAATCTTAAATGATACGCTTATTATACGTTTTACTATTAAAAACAACAAGAAGCTGGGAAACCAAAGTTAAAAATATGATGTTGTGCTGACGACACAAAGGAGGGAGTCCCATGTCTCTATCCATCGCTCAACTTTACAGGCAGGATGAAAACAAATATAAACTGGACCTCCTGGCCGGACGGCAGGGACTGAGCCACGACGTGGCCTGGGTGCAGGTCATGGAAGATGCAGACTATGGCACTTTTTTGCGGCCTCATGCCTTCATCTTCACGACGGGCCTGGCCAGCCCCGGCGACCCGCATTGGCTGGAAAACTTCGTCGATGCCCTGCTGGCAGCCGATGCGGCCGGCAAATCTGAAGTTGGAAGTATTAATTGGATCTGTCCGTAATACGAGTCGAATTGAAAGTGTAATGGAATATTATCGCCCGGAAGTTGTATTTCATGCAGCGGCCCATAAGCATGTACCGCTTATGGAAGACAGTCCGAATGAGGCGATTAAAAATAATGT
>OGYL01002543.1_pt1 | contig 12734 bp, 9 predicted proteins | sample 1576541 | NCBI WGS metagenome assembly OGYL01 (sample SAMEA3541551, study PRJEB24748) | human gut metagenome | biome: human gut; feature: human-associated habitat; material: faeces | place: China | collected 2012 | reverse complement strand
GCCCCGATATGAGCATAAAAGTGGGATGATAATCCCACGATATGCGAATAGAGGGTAGGGTGCTATGTGCCAGTGGCACATGTTTAGCACGGACCGAAGCGGAGCGTAGAAGTGAGAGTGCGTAGCACGGAACAATCCGTAGGCATCAAAGTCGGGGGCTTTTGACCCTGACATCATATTTTGGATGTTTTTGGTATTTACAAAAGTGAAAAAAGAACACTATGAAAGGAACCATTCCCTATGAAATATGACATCATTATTATCGGTGCCGGCCCCGGCGGTATCTTCTCCGCTTACGAGCTGGTACAGCAGAATCCCGACCTGAAGATCGCCGTCTTCGAAGCCGGTCATCCCCTGGAGAAGCGCCACTGCCCCATCGACGGAGATAAGATCAAGAGCTGCATTAACTGCAAAAGCTGTTCTATTATGAGCGGTTTCGGCGGTGCAGGTGCTTTTTCCGACGGAAAATACAACATCACCAATGCTTTCGGCGGTACGTTATATGAATACATCGGCAAAAATCAAGCCATCGATCTCATGAAATACGTGGATGACATCAATATGAAATTCGGTGGAGAGGGCACCAAACTGTATTCCACCGCAGGTACCTCTTTTAAAAAGCTCTGCATGCAGAACAAGCTGACCCTTTTAGACGCTTCCGTGCGTCACTTAGGTACCGACATCAACTTTATCGTGCTGGAGAATCTGTACGCGGAACTCAAAGATAAAGTGACTTTCTATTTCGATACTCCGGTAAAAACTGTGGAAGCACTGGATCACGGTTATCGCATCAGCTGCGAGGACGCCTCCTACGAGTGTGACCAATGCATCATCTCCGTAGGCCGCAGCGGCAGCAAATGGATGGAACAGATCTGTAAGGATCTGGATATCAACACCAAGTCCAACCGTGTGGATATCGGTGTCCGCGTGGAGCTTCCCGCTGTCATCTTCTCTCATCTGACTGATGAACTGTATGAGAGTAAGATCGTATACCGAACCGAGAAATTCGAAGATGCCGTGCGTACCTTCTGTATGAACCCCCACGGTATCGTAGTAAATGAGAACACCAATGGCATCGTCACTGTCAACGGCCACAGCTACGAAGGTGCCGACAAACAGACCGAGAACACCAACTTTGCACTGTTAGTCGCCAAGCATTTCTCTGAACCCTTCAAGGACAGTAACGGCTACGGCGAAAGCATCGCCCGTCTCTCCAATATGCTGGGCGGCGGTGTCATCGTGCAGCGCTTCGGTGATCTGGTAAGAGGACGCCGCAGTAATGCAAAGCGTATTGCCGAAGGCATGGTAGAACCGACCCTATCCGCTACTCCCGGCGATTTAAGTCTGGTACTTCCCAAGCGTATCTTAGACGGCATCATTGAAATGATCTACGCTTTGGACAAGATCGCACCCGGTACCGCCAATGATGACACTCTGCTCTACGGTGTGGAGGTGAAATTCTATAACATGGAAGTAGAACTGGACGAGCACCTGGAAAGCTGTCATAAGGGATTATATATCATCGGCGACGGCAGTGGCGTGACCCATTCCCTGTCCCATGCATCTGCCAGCGGCGTCTATGTAGCCAGACAGATCGTCAAAGGCAATGAATAATAATACAAGATGAAACGCTAAAAAAGGAAGGTATATTCTATGGCACAGACAGTTAAGATCATCTCTGACAGTACCTGCGATCTGTCAAAAGATTTATTGGAAAAATATGACATTGCCATCCTGCCCCTGCACATCCTGTTAGGGGAGACAGAGTATCGTGATGGTGTGGACATTACCCCGGAAGAGATCTTCCGATGGTCCGATGAAAATAAGACCACCCCGAAGACCTCTGCACCTTCCATGACCGAGGCCATGGAAGTGATGAAGCCATTTCTGGATGAAGGCCGTGAGATCATCTGTTTCTCTATTTCCGACAGCATGTCCACCTCCGGCAATGTCATGCGTCTGGCTGCGGAAGAACTGGAAGCTTCTGATAAAGTAACTGTGATGAATTCCGCCAACCTGTCTACCGGCATCGGTCTGCAGGTAATACAGGCTGCCATTTTATCCGCAGAAGGGAAAACCAGAGCCCAGATCACTGCTGCCATTGAAGAGATCCGCCCCAGAGTACGTGCCAGCTTCACCGTAGATACTCTGACCTACCTCTACCGTGGAGGAAGATGTAATGCTGTCGCAGCTCTGACAGGCACCATGTTAAAGCTTCATCCCAGGATCGTAGTCGAAGACGGCGCCATGGATGCCTCCAAAAAATATCGTGGTAAGCTGAGTTCTGTCATTCTGTCCTACACAAAAGATATGGAAGAAGACCTGAAAAATGCGGTTCCCGACAGAGTCTTCATCACGCACTCCGGCTGTGATCGTGAAATTGTAGAGTCGGTTCGTTCCTATCTGGAGAGCCTCGGTATTTTCAACGAAATACTGGAGACCAGAGCCGGCGGTGTCATATCCAGCCACTGCGGACCCGGTACACTGGGCGTTCTATTTATCGAGAAATGATATTATTAGAGCAAATGAATTAGAAAGAGGTATTTATGATCCGTTTTATATTCGTTGTATTATTTGTTGTATTATTCCTGATCCTGTCCACTCCGCTTATGCTGGTGGAATGGATCATTGGCAAGTTCAATCCGGGGCTGAAGGACAAAAGTTCCCTGGCCATTGTCAACTGGGCATTCCGTCAGGTGATCCGCCTGGCGGGTACCAAAGTGATCGCCATCGGTGAAGAAAATATTCCCACCGATACTGCAGTACTGTATGTGGGCAATCACCGCAGCTTTTTCGATGTGGTCCTGACCTACGTCCGCGTTCCCAGACCTACCGGCTACGTTGCGAAAAAAGAAATGCTGAAATGGCCCCTGTTAAATATCTGGATGAAGGATCTGCACTGTCTCTTCCTGGACCGCCAGGATATCAAGGCCGGGCTGAAAACGATCCTGGCTGCCATTGATAAGGTGAAAAACGGTATTTCTATCTGTATTTTCCCCGAAGGTACCCGGAATAAGACCAAGGATACTTTCCTCCCTTTCCATGAAGGCAGCTTCAAGATCGCCGAAAAAGGCAATGTTCCCATCATTCCCATGACCATTGTGAACTCTGCCGCTATTTTTGAAGACCATTTTCCCAAAATAAAAAAGGCCACCGTAGTCATTGAATACGGTAAGCCCATTTATATGAAGGATCTGGACAAAGAGACCCGCAAGAGCATGGGCACCTATGTACAGAATATAATCTCCGAGACCTATTTCAAAAACAAAGAACTGATTTAATATCTAATGTTTTCCGGTGAGGGAGACCTGTTGGGCGATCAGAAGAAGATAATCCGACGTTTTTCCCTCTTCCGGATAATAGCACACGGAATCTCTGTTTCTGCCCATCAGATAATGTAAAAAATCTTCCAATATCTCCGTATACTGATAACTGTATAAGATATAATTGGCACAGGCCAGTTCCTCCGCCCGCTTCAGCAGATCTTCCGTACCGTTGTTGACGGAAGTCACGGCGTCGATCATTTTACCGGAACGTTTTGCCAGTTCCTCTCCCTGATCTCTGATACCTTCCATGAATGCTGTGCACAGATCAATATCCACCGGCTGTCTGGTAGCCAGATATGTCATGGAACCGTAGAGATATGCAGTTTCCTCCAGATAGCTTGTATTATCTTCGAAAAATTCCTTATACTCCAAAATCTGCGAACGATAGGAAGGAAGTCCCGCAGCCCGGTACAGTTCCGTCAAAGCCATGAATTTCTCCGCATCTCTGCCGGATGCTGCTGCCAGCTTTGTGTAGATTGCGGATGCGTGCTGAAGACATTGCGTTGCATATTGTACATCATATTTCTGATACAGATAACTGAATTTTGCCAGGACAGCCACATACGTCATGGTATCCGGCTCCTTATCCTCTGTCTCATTGACGGTTTTTTCCAGCCAGTCCGCAATATATTCCAGCATATCCGGAATCTCATTCCCATTATCGTCCGTAAAAACTTCCGAATACCATTCGCATGCCTCCAGCAGTGTCAGGATCTCATCCTCTGTAATGCTGCGCTCCCGGCAGCTTTCATGCACCCTTTCGCACAATGCTTTAAACAATTCCTCATAATACCTCTCCTTGATGGAAAAAGAGAGCGACTGCCCCACCCGGTCGCATTCCAGATAAAAGCTTCCCTCGCTGGTATATTCCGTAAAATTCACTGTTCCGATGTATAATTGCAGATCCTCGTTGTACTCCGGCTGCTTTACCTTCCCCCGATATACGATCTCTCCGGACTCTTTATCGATCAGCCGGAAACTTTCCACCGGTTCCCGGCTTTTGACGATTGCCTGCTTTTCTCCGTCTCCTGCATACCCCTGCTGATCCACCAGTACATTAGGAGTAAGTGTCGGAATGGTATAATTGATTATCGGGGTATTTTCCATTGCCATATCCGCAATACTGACATGTCCCGTCTCGGCAGAGGTATTGCCACAGGCGGTATTCCCTATGATATTCACGATGAACAGCAGCGACAATATTGCTGCATATTTTCTGTTGTATTTCAAATTGGTCCTCCGCACAATCTCCCGGGAGATTACAGTACACGATTTTTCCATTGATAATAGTATAAACGGTCCACATGAAAATTTCCATAGGTATTCTGTATATACATCAGTGGAACAATGCCTCCCCGTTTACCGGATCCCCATTATGCGTCAGGGCAAAATACACATTGCTCCCCTCAGCACTGTAATATTTCGTAGGCGCTGCTACACTGCCGATCGTTTCACCCGGATTCACATAAGTATTTTCCTTGACGGTAATCTCCGCCAGTTGTCCGTAAGTGGCCTCATAGCCGTCTCCCAGATCCAGCGTCACCGCCTTACCGATCTCCTCATTTTCAAAAATCGAAGTTACTTTTCCCTGAGCACAGGCGGTTACCGTCATGCCTTCTTCCGCGGAAAAGATCGTAGCCGGATTGTACTTGTACTGATCCAGTGTGGCAAAGTAAATGCTCTTGTCCATAGAGTAATGCATCAGAATATCACTCTGTACCGGTTTCTGCATTCCATCGTTTTCCGTAAAATGCAGGGTTTTCTCTACCGTCAGCTCCGGCATCTGCTGCTCTGCCTCCGCAGCCTCCTGTAAGGTCTCCTGATCTGTCAGTCCCGGGATCTCCACATGGCCGGAGCCCACCTCCTGGGGAAGATAATCCAGATCATCCTCCGTGACCGGTGCTGCCGCGATCTCATTTCCGGCTGTGTTATTCGCGGTCAGTTCCGGAATATTCTCTTCCTCCTTCAGCAAATGCTCCTCATTATATTCGGATATTTCCTGCATTTTGTCATCCGCATTGTTTTCAAGTGCAGTGAAGTCCAAGGTATAGCCATCATCCTTGGACTCCACATTCTGCCCCTTCATATAGACCCCCGTCATGGTCAACGCTGCCAGAACAAAGGCCGAAGAGGCCAACATTATAATACGCTCTTTATGAATACCGCTTTTTTTATTTCTTCTCATATCCGCATCCTTCCTGTTCCCTGAACCAACTTCCTGCTATACAATCGTTTCAACCACTTTCCCTGGTTTATCCTATAGTCTTGCCCGATTCGAAGGTTTTATTCAGGATGCATTTTCCATTGATCTTTATTGGTGTTACGCTTTTTGGGCATAAGCTGCCATGTCTACATGCTGCACAGTACCCACATTTCCGTTTTCATATAAGAAAATACCGGTCTTACGGATCGCTCCGTTCGTTGCATTGGCTTCTGTCACACCGTCCCGGGCCGTTCTGTCTCCCTGTAAGGTAAAATCTGTGGAAACATTTTGCAGACAGATTGCACCGACACCCTTGTCGGAAAGTTTGTACAATACGTCATTGCCCTTTTCATCTTTGCACCAGATTTTTAATTTTGACCAGATGGAATCATTCTCATCGATCCAGCCGTTGCCGTCCTCATCATACCGTGCCAGGTCCGCAAATCCGTCACCGTTCCCGGTTCCGAACAGTTCACTGCCGTCGTTGATGATACCGTCTTCGTTTTTATCCAGTGCCAGATAACCGCTGCCCTTTAATATAGAGATCTCTTCTTCCTCACCGTCGGCATCCAGGTCAAAATAAAAGGTCTGATCCGACAGCTCCGTCGCATCGGTATCCAGATTGATCACCAGCGGATCATATAGGGCAAACTGTGCTACATTCAGTTCTTCTCTGTAGTATTCCTCACACCTGCGGCTCATATTTACATTGACATTAAAATTGATCTCTCTGCCGTCCTTGGTACGCACGGTTCCCACGGTAGAGAAGCTGGTGTCCTCCTGCTCTATGTTCCAGCTCTCTCCCACATAGTTCAATATTTTTACGCGGGACGTCACCTGAGGAAATACATCCGATGCAGGTGTTGCCATAGCTGTTTCCTGCGTGCCGCCACTCCAACCGTTTTCCTGCATCCAGTCATGCAGAGTACTGTTCCGGGATGGGAACAATAAATCAAAAATATAACGTACCGTATATTCCCGGATGGTGGACAGCGTCTGTTCACTGGCGCTGCTTCGCATATTCCATCTCGCGGAGGACACCAGAAAACGGCTCTGCCAGTCTTTTGCGGTCATGGCAGTATTCTCTGCGGTATTCTCCTGTTCCCCGGTGTTCTGTGCTGTATCCTCTCCTTCCGGTGTCTTCTGTCCCTTCGTGGATACATCTGTCAGCCCTGTCTGATAATCCGTTATCTCAAAGCGTCTGACGCTCGTCTTAGAAGTATGATAACTTCTGGCGGAATCCATTCCTATGCTTGCGGAATCAATTCTCAAATCTGTAATTTTCTCCTTTCCCCGACCTCACCATACAGGGCGCGCTTCCTGTAAAGCTTAATCGTTCGCTACCACATGTGATATTGCATGGTTGAACGGTTAAGTCAAAAAAATGGTAACAGAACAGAATATTTTAATATTATTCTATCCGATTACCATCCGTGGTGTCGTTATAAAACTATATAAAAAATAAGTAGCAGGAAGTGACCGGCCTTGTCACCTCTCTGCTACTTATATCGTCCGTATCGGGCGTTTTGTTTAGTCTGAATTTATTGCTGTGTGGGTGCAGCAGGTGCACCGGGTGCGGGAGGTACCGGTTTCCCGGCTGCTTTCAGCTTCGCTGCGATCATGCCGGCTACCATCTCTCTGGTAACCACGATATTGCCACCGAAGGGATTGATGACAAATCCCAGTGCCGGACTGCTATTGCCCTGTGCATCCTTGCGCAGCAGCATTCCCGCATAATCGTCAAAATTCATAGCAAACGTCTGCTGGTTCTCTTCGTCCTTCCACTTTTTTAATTCCATCCAGTCTGTGAAAGCCATGAAGAATTTCCGTCCGTCCTCTGTAGATAACATGGGGAACTGGACTTTTGCATCACGGGGAATTCTCACCTGTCCCTTTTCATCCGGCTGGGGCACAGGATCGATCACTACCGGAGCCAGGAACTTTGCTTTCTGAAGCTCCTCCAGGAACATCTGTCTGTGTTCCGGTGTATCTTCTGCTTTTAATAATTCGATAGATCCTACCATCATGGGGTTGGATACCGGTTTGTTAAATTCCATATTTTTGCTCCTTATACACGGTTATAGTTGATTAAGCAGCCCTTCAGGATGATCTGGCGTTCTTCATCGGTCAGTTCGCCTAACTTCAGGGAGAATTCCTTCATGCCCTCTCCGGGTGTTACCACATAAGCTTTGATCTCTTCTGCCTTGTCTTCCACGGCTTTCTTGATGCCGGGAACGAACAGATAATCCAGATTCTTAAAAGGCAGATCCCCGGGCTGGATGAGGAAGGGAAGCATACCCCAGTTGATCAGGTTGGAACGATAACGCTTGGTAGCATACTCGTTGGCGATGTTCGCCCAGCCGCCCAGTACCTTCTGGCAGGAAGCAGCCTGCTCACGGGCAGAACCGTCTCCGGGCTTCACTGCGAAGATTGTGGAACCGAATCCGGTGTTCTTACGGTCAGCCTCAGGATACTGTTTCTTCACTTCGCCCATGACATCCTTCAGTACGGGAACCGCCTGGCAGGGATGTCCGCCGTTCATACGCTCTTTCTCTGCCTTCTGGATCTCTTTGGCACGTCCTACATACTGCGGATCCTTACGGCTCAAGGTGAACTCTGCCAGTCCCAGAGGATTGGAACGGTAGGAAGAGGTCTCACCGGAAGGGATCAACTCATCGGTGGTGGTTACAGGATCGTGGATCTCGGATACTACCTGTAATACCAGATTTTCAGGCAGGGCACCCATAGCGGGCCAGTCCTTGATATTGGGGCCGAACTGGATCTCTACGCTCTCGTCTGCCACACCGTGGGAATCGAATACACGGTTCTTGTAAATATTGCTGTCGAAATGATATTTATATTTTCCGAAGTCGCCGTCGAACTCTGTTGCGGGAGTCAGCACGCCCTTGTTGGCTGCGGTAGCTGCGATAGATCTTGCATCCATCAGAGCTACGGAAGCGATCTGACCGTTCTGCAGCTTGGAGCCTTCACGGTTCGGGAAGTTTCTGGTAGAATGACGGATACTGAATGCGTTATTCGCAGGGGTATCTCCGGCACCGAAGCAGGGACCGCAGAAGGCTGTCTTCATGACTGCACCGGTCTCTAAGATGGTCGCAGCACAACCGTTACGGATCAGCTCCATGTATACGGGCATAGATGCGGGATATACGCTTAAAGTAAATTCATCCGCACCAATGTATCTGCCCTTCAGGATATCGGCTGCTGCACAGATATTCTCAAATCCGCCGCCGGCACAGCCTGCGATAATACCCTGATCTACGATAAATCTGCCATTTTTTACTTTATTCTTCAGAGTAAAGTCTACGGCACCGTCCAGGCTTACTTTCGCACGTTTCTCGGTCTCATCCAGAATATCCATCAGATTCGCATTCAGCTCCTCAATGGTGTAAGTATTGCTGGGATGGAACGGCATGGCGATCATGGGACGGATCTTGTCCAGATCCACCTCTATGAGACCGTCATAGTAGGTTACCTGACCGGGATTCAGCTCCTTATAATCTTCCGTACGTCCATGAATCTCATAAAACTCACGGATCTGGTCGTCGGTCTTCCAGATAGAGGACAGACAGGTGGTCTCTGTAGTCATGACATCAATACCGATACGGAAATCAGCACTCAGGGAAGCCACGCCGGGACCTACGAATTCCATGACTTTATTTTTCACATAACCATTCTTGAATACAGCGCCGATGATCGCCAGTGCCACGTCCTGAGGACCGACACCCTTCACGGGAGCACCCTTTAAGTATACGGCTACCACGCCGGGCATATTGATATCATAGGTCTGGTTCAGCAGCTGTTTTACCAGCTCGGGACCACCTTCACCCATAGCCATGGTACCCAGGGCACCGTAACGGGTGTGGGAATCAGAGCCTAAGATCATTTTGCCGCCGCCGGCCAGCATCTCTCTGGCAAACTGATGAATCACGGCCTGATGAGGGGGGACATAGACACCGCCGTACTTTTTCGCACAGGTCAGACCAAACATGTGGTCATCCTCGTTGATGGTGCCGCCTACGGCACACAGAGAGTTATGGCAGTTGGTCAGTACATAGGGCATGGGGAACTTCTGCAGTCCGGATGCTCTTGCGGTCTGAATGATACCTACAAAGGTAATATCATGGCTGGTAAGCTTATCGAAGCGGATCTTAAGCTTGTCCATATTGCCGGAAGTATTATGCTCCCGCAGGATACCATATGCCATGGTGTTTTTCGCTGCTTCTTCTCTGGAGATCGTAATGCCGGTCTTCGCCTGTATCTGTCTTGCTGCTTCGGAGGTATCCGCTACAATATCTGTACCGTTTACCAGGTAAGCGCCGCCCTGTGTTAACTGAATCATGCTCGTCCTCCTGTTATTCCACTTCTTATGCATAGATAGAGTGCATCTCGTGTGCACTTCTTTCATTATACTGGATTGTTTTCTCAGATGCAATGATCTTATCGGATGTTTTTGCACTTGAGCGTACGTAAAAAAATACCGCCTATAGAGCGCAACAGTCTCTCCAGGCGGTATGACTTCTTTCTTAAGTTCTTAATTATTTCAGTACTACCTTATCCAGATGCCAGATCTCATCCACATACTGCTGTATAGTTCTGTCAGATGTGAACTTGCCGGAGCAGGATACGTTGAGGATTGCGCTCTTCGCCCAGTTGTCCTCGTCGCGGTAAGCAGCTTCCACTCTCTTCTGTGCTTCTGCATAGGACTTGAAGTCCTTGAGGATGAAGTAGGTGTCTGCCTTGGCCGTGCACTGGGTGTTCAGCAGGGAATTGTACAGCGGGCGGAACAGCTCAGGATCTCCCGGTGCGAAGGTTCCGTTGATCAGCTGCATCAGTACCTTGCGGACATCCTGATCATTGTTGAAGATCTCCATGGGGTCATATCCGCCATGGTTCTCATAGTTAATAACCTCCTGTGCGGACAGGCCGAAGATGAAGGCATTCTCTTCGCCCACTTCTTCTACGATCTCCACGTTGGCACCGTCCATGGTTCCCAGGGTCAGGGCACCGTTCAGCATGAACTTCATGTTACCGGTACCGGATGCTTCCTTACTTGCGGTAGAGATCTGCTCGGAGACATCTGCTGCCGCAAAAATGATCTCTGCGTTAGATACGTTATAGTTCTCGATAAATACAACCTTGATCTTGCCGTTAATAGCGGGATCGTTGTTAACCACATCCGCTACGGAGTTGATCAGCTTGATGGTCAGCTTTGCGTTACGGTAACCGGCTGCTGCCTTCGCGCCGAAGATAAAGGTTCTGGGGTAGAAATCCAGTTCCGGATGCTCCTTCAGTTCGTTATACAGGTGCATTACATGCAGAATATTAAGCAGCTGTCTCTTGTACTCATGCAGACGCTTTACCTGTACATCGAAGATGGATCTGGGATCTACTTCGATACCGTTGTGCTCTAAAATGTATTTTGCCAGACGGACTTTATTCTGGTACTTGATGTTCATGAACTCCTGCTGTGCCTTTTTGTCATCCGCATATACCTTCAGGCGGGAGATCTGAGGCAGATCGGTGATCCAGTCGTCACCTACATGAGCCGTTACCCAGTCAGCTAACAGCGGGTTTGCATGCAGCAGGAAACGTCTCTGGGTGATACCGTTGGTCTTATTATTGAAGCGCTCCGGGAACATCTCATAGAAGTCCTTCAGCTCCTGCTTCTCCAGGATCTCGGTATGCAGCCTTGCCACACCGTTGACAGAGTAGCCTGAGACAATTGCCATATTTGCCATCTTCACCTGTCCGTCGTAGATGATCGCCATCTTGCGGATCTTCTCCTGTACATCCACGCCGGGTACATTGCTGTATTTCTGCTGGATATCAAGGATGAATCTGCGGTTGATCTCCTCTACGATCTGGTAGATTCTCGGAAGCAGTCTGGAGAACAGTTCGATGGGCCATTTCTCCAATGCTTCCGCCATGATGGTGTGGTTGGTGTAAGCACAGGTCTTGGTGGTGATCTCCCACGCTTCCTCCCAGGTCAGATAATAATCATCCATCAGCACACGCATCAGCTCTGCGATAGCTACGGTAGGATGGGTATCGTTCAGCTGGAAGGTAACCTTCTCATAGAACTTATGGATATCGTCATGCTTTCTCATGTACTTCTCTACAGCTTCCTGTACGGATGCGGAGATGAAGAAGTACTGCTGCTTCAGACGCAGCTCCTTACCTGCATAGTGATTGTCGTTGGGGTACAGAACCTCTACGATGTTACGTGCCAGGTTCTCCTGTTCTACCGCCTTCTGGTAATCGCCCTTATCAAAGGAATCCAACTGGAAGCACTCTACAGGCTCCGCATCCCAGATACGCAGGGTGTTTACAATGCCATTGCCATAACCGACGATGGGGAAATCAAACGGAACCGCCTTAACGGACTGATAGCCCTCCTGGGTAAATACGTTTCTGCCGTTCTCATCGGTATGCACACTGACATAGCCACCGAATTTCACAATTTTCGCATACTCAGGTCTGCGCAGTTCGAAAGGATTACCATTCATCAGCCAGTTATCGGGAACCTCTACCTGATAACCGTCGCGTATCTCCTGCTTGAACATACCATAACGGTAACGGATACCACAGCCATATGCTGCATAGCCCAGTGTTGCGAGGGATTCCATAAAGCAGGCTGCAAGACGACCCAGTCCACCGTTTCCAAGTGCCGGATCCGGCTCCTGATCCTCAATGACATCCAGATTCAGTCCCATCTCTTCGAGTGCTTCTTTTACCTGTTTGTATGCCTTTAAGTTGATCAGGTTGTTGCCGAGAGCACGACCCATTAAGAACTCCATGGACATGTAATAAACCATTTTCGGGTCCTGTTTATCAAAACTTCTCTGTGTTGCTAACCACTCATCAATGATGACATCTTTTACCGTAAAGGATACAGCCTGAAAAATCTCCTGCTGGGTTGCCTCTTTGATGGTTTTGCGGTACAGGTTCTTCACGTTGTCCTGTACATCTTTTATAAATTGCGCTTTGTCAAAAGTCTCATTATTCATAAGCAAACTCCTCTTTTATAATTGTTTACTGTGCCTTTTGAACACCAAGAAGAACTGTTTCTCCGTTAATCTTCCACTCCTTCTGATATCCGTCTGTCATTCCCTCTGTGACAGTATCTGCAAGGACTACTGTCTTGATATTTTCACCATACTTTTCAAAGATCTCGCCTACCTTGT
>OGYL01002534.1_pt1 | contig 12769 bp, 8 predicted proteins | sample 1576541 | NCBI WGS metagenome assembly OGYL01 (sample SAMEA3541551, study PRJEB24748) | human gut metagenome | biome: human gut; feature: human-associated habitat; material: faeces | place: China | collected 2012 | reverse complement strand
AGGTAGTAGACTTTGTAGGTATAATTTCGTTTTGGGAGAAACTTTTTTAATCTTTTTTACTAATTTGTCGATATTCCCGGTAATTTCTGTGATGCTGTGACCTTTAGAAATATCGTTTATGCCTGCCATTAAAAATATTTTGGATGGCTTCCCTTTCAGAATTTCGTCTATGCGATCATTTATGCCGCTAATGACGTCTCCGCTTATTCCTCTGTTTTTGACATTTTTGTTTTTAAGAAGTTCGTGCCATTCGCAGCCGTTTGTGATACTGTTTCCTAAAAAAACAATGTCTTTGGACGTGATTGGCAATATGTCGAATAAAGACGCACGTTGATAATAATAGGTAGAATATCGGGGTAGGGCATATCTGTCAGTGCCGTTCGTGATCCAATCTAATGAGAACCGCATAAAATACAGGCTGAATCCGTCTTCTCCCGGTAGATTTTTGTCCCATTTGCCTTCCTCGACGACAATGCCGATCGTTCCGTCTGGTAATACGGTCATTGTAGAATAAGCAGAATAGCCCGGACATATCGTTTTCTTTATAGGCCAGGTCGATCCTTCATCATAACTGACAGCTATAGATACGTTTTGCCGTATTGTTGTGTCATTGGGGAGAGAATGCAGAATACAGGATTTGTTTCTTAGCCCGAGAATCGATGCATAGTTAAGTATGTCTCCGTTACATGCAGGCTCTTTTAAATCGGTGTTTTTCGAAGCTTCCGACCAATTGACTCCCCGGTTTGTCGAAATACTGAACGTGCGGTTTTTAGGACTGCGAATGCTCATCATTATATTGCCGTTGTTCAGCTCTACCAGTTTGGCCTCGTCTCCGGCAGATGTGGCTGCATTTTCTGATACGGCCCATGTTTTGCCGCCATCATCGGAGTAGCATGCATAATTTGATAAATTGCCGCCCCATGGCCGTGTGTCAGGAGTTCGTACGGCAAGGACGAACATCAAGCGTCCGTCTTTCAGTTGTAGGCCTCGTCCGGAAGCGGCAAAAGCTCCGTGCCAGTTACGGCGTACGGGGTCTTTACATTCCGCGCCGTATATTTGCGAGGTAATATCTTCGGTAGGAGTCCATGTCTTCCCGTTATCTTTGCTGCGTGACAACCCTATACGGATAGGATCGGATGCGGTAGATTGCCATAATCCTTGTCCGAAGGCATAGATACACAGAATATCTCCCGTTTTCTTATCTACGATCAATAGCGGATCTCCATATCCCTTTAAGTCATCATCAGCTCCGGCTACAATCGATGTGGCCGACCAGGTTTTCCCTTTATCTACACTGCGTTTGGCAACAATGTCTATATGTGAGGGCAAGTCGTTCAATTGCGTCCATCTTTTGTCTGCGACCATGATCAAAGAGCCGTCAGCGGCTGTCGCTAAAGCGGGAATACGATAATATTTCGAACCTTCATCTCCGGGAGCGAAAAGCAGTTTACGTTCCAGAATGATTTCTGTTGTTCCTCCGGCTTCATTTTGCGATAGCGTACAAAATCCGATAGTCGATTCTAAAGACAATAATCTGATGTTTATACGGTTTCCTTCATAAGCATTGTTTCTTACCGAAGCTACGATATAGAAATAATTGTTACCCGAAGAGAGCGGTTTGTCAAATGCGATATGAATATCATCGGATGAAATGTCGGTAACAGAGGCGCATAACGTTGCCGTCTCTGGTTTAAACCGGTCGTCTGTATTTTGACTGTAAATTTTTAGTGCGGTAATATCTGTTATGTTCGTAGATCCTTTGAGATCAATATTTATGCCTTTTAGCCGGTGCGGATTTTCTGTATCGGTAGTTCTGACGTTGAAAAACAATATCGCTTCGGAAGAGCCCCTTCCGACCAAAGTAGCGGCTCGTTTTAACGTGACATCACAAATTGCAGATGGTCGATTGTTTTGTGTACACTCCTTTGGTCGGGTGGAATATTCTTGTCCGACCGACAGATATTCAGGTATTGCATTACAGTAAGTCCCGGAGAAACCTTGTGTGGAAAACAAGCATAGACATGCGAATGTTAAAAATCTGTTCATCATAGCATTAAATCTGATATATTATCGCAAATATACAATAATGATTAAATTTTTAAAGAGAAATATTTTGTTTTTTGCATTTTATTAATCGAAACGGATATTTCCGATAAGTTCTGTTTGTAATATTTTTCAATATTTATTTATTATGCTAAAAGATTGCATTTCGATGAGGAAATACTACCTTTGCAATAAGGGCCGGCCTGAATTTTGCTCAGGTCTGGTTTGGATGTTTCTTTCGGGGATGTTCTGTCGTTTTATGAAGATGATGACGGACTATCAGACGAACGAAAGGGAGAAAACAGTTCTGGAAGGAAACGCAAAAATAACTTGATAGTGTTTTCTTATCGGAAAATCTGGACGGATTCTAAGGCTATCGAGATTTTAGAGAACTTGAAAACGGGATTGAATGTTATAAGACTAAAAAATAAAAATATGAAAAATCGGATCTCTTTTACAGGCTTGTGCGTACTATTGTGTACTTTTTTATTTTTGTTCTCATGTAGTGAAAAATCGGAATATATGCAGACTATTCCTTCGGATGCCGCCTTTGTTATGACATTTGATATGAAGTCTTTATCTGAAAAAGGAGATGTTGCCGATTGGATAAAGTCAGAAAAAAACGCATCTCTTTTTAACGCTTTTAGCAGCGGTATGGGTGAAGGAACTGTGAAACTTTGGAAAAAGATACAAGAAGATCCGGAAATCTCAGGACTTTCTTTTACGGATAATTGGGTCTGTTTTGCTGCCGGAGAGACAAATCCTGTATTTTGTATTTTAGCCAAGATTTCCGATGTCGATAAATGGAGAGAAGTTATGAAGGCTATGGAGACCGAAGGTGTTGCGACTCCGATATCGAAGGAGGATAATGTAGAAAGTTCTCTTATCGGTCAGAGAGCCAAATGTCTTTTTGACAAAAACCGGGTGTTGTTGTTAATAGGACAGGATGCGACAGGTATTTTGGAGAGTAAAACGGCGGCCGGATGGTTTACGCAAAAGAGAGAGAACAGTCTTCTGTCGAATGGAGAATTTTCTGCTTTTTTGAAGGAACGAAAAGACGTTAATTATTGGTATCGCATGGGGGCTCTGCCGGTATTTTTCCGTTCGGTATATAGCGCTTATTTGCCGGATGGGATTTTGTTGGGATCACTTTACTCGATCGGGTATTGTGATTTCCAAAAAGGCAAAATCAAAATAACATCCGGATTGCGTTCTGATGATAAAGATTCGATGAAGAAACTGGAAGAAATTTTTAAGATGGGAGGAAAACAGTCCGGTAAGTTCTTGAAACAAATTCCGGCAAATGCTCTTTATGCTGTCGGCATGAATTTGGATGGGCAAAAGCTGTATAAGTTTCTTTCGGCATTGCCCGGGCTCACCCAGACACAGATGAATGCAATTCAGAGTGAAGATACAAAAAAAATAATAAGTTCTATCGATGGAGATCTGTTGTTATCCGTGATCGGTTTGTCCGGAAATGTTTCCGGATTTATGGGGACTGCAATACCGGATGTGGCTGTTTTTGCTCAAGTAAATGATGATTATGCCGTAGAGTTGATAAAACGTAATTTGGGTATATTGGGAGTAAAAGAGATCGGGAAAAACCGTTATAAACTGAGTATGGGAGAAGCATCGTTATATTTCGGGTTGGAAAATAAAAAGAATTTTTTCATTACGAACAGTACGCAAGTATTCGAGAATATTAGTAACGGTATGCCGGAGTCTATGGCAAACACTCCTTATGCTTCGGCTTTCAATAAGCAGTCTTATAGCGTTATCGTTAATATGAAAGAGGGAATCGATAACCTTATGCCGATGGTTATGGGAACTTATTCATCGAGGCAATATGCACCGTTGCTCGCACAATGTCCTTTTACATATTTGGTCAGTTCAGGTAGCGGGGTGAACGGCAATATCGAAATATTCATGTCTGATGACAGTAAGAATGCTTTTGCTGCTATTCTTGACTGGATAACAGTTATGGCTTCACAAGAGAGGTAGTCGTATTTTCTTATGGAAAAAATTATTTTAAAACAAGTACTTCCCCATGTCTTTTCGGAGAGTGGGGATGTTCTTGATTCGGAAGTCTGGAAAAAAGACATAACTTTAGAAAAAGGCCGGATCTATTTGATAGAAGCCGCATCGGGGACGGGAAAATCTTCGTTTTGCAGTTATTTATATGGCTATCGGGACGATTATTCCGGGCAGATTTATTTTGACGATCAAGATATAGGGCGGTTGTCTGTGTCCCGGTGGATCGATCTTCGCCGTCATTCGTTAAGCCTTCTTTTTCAAGAGCTTCGACTTTTCCCTGAATTGACGGCTTGGGAGAATGTCATGATAAAGAATAATCTTACCGGTTATAAAAATGATAAGGAGATAGAAGCCTTTTTCGAGCAGCTCGGAATAGCCGATAAGAAGAATTCGTTAGTCGGAAAGATGTCTTTCGGACAGCAACAACGGGTTGCTTTTATCCGAGCGTTGTGCCAACCTTTCGACTTTATTTTTTTGGATGAGCCGATCAGTCATTTAGATGAGGAGAACGGTCACATTCTCTCTTCTATTTTATTGAAAGAGGCAGAGAATCGGGAGGCCGGTGTAATTGTGACATCCATCGGCAAACATTTGGATATAAGGTATGATAAGGTACTGAGGTTATAGAGGGTGTTACGGCTGCATGAGTATATAATTAAAAAATGGTTTTGAAATTATGGTGTGGAAACTCTTGAGACGGCATCTGAGCATAGTCCAATTTGTAGGATTCTTTTTGGCAAACCTTTTAGGAATGTTCATTGTGCTTCTCAGCATTCAGTTTTATCAAGATGTGAAGCCTCTTTTTTCACAAGAAGACGGTCTTATGAAAAAAGAGTATATGATCTTGTCCAAGCGGGTCAGTACGTTGGGTTCTCTTGTAAAAAAGAGTTCGGGCTTCACTTCGGAAGATGTTGACGAAATTAAGAACCAACCTTTTGTGAAAAATGTCGGAGCTTTTACTCCGGGACATTTTAATGTATCTGCGGGAGTCTCGATGGCCGGAGGCATGGGGATGAGTACACAGATGTTTTTCGAGTCAGTTCCCGATGTCTATATTGATGTAAAATCTGCCGATTGGCGTTTTGATGAGCGGTCAGATTTTCTTCCGATAATCCTTCCTCGTAATTATTTGAATTTATATAATTTCGGATTTGCCCAATCTCGGAATCTTCCGCAACTTTCCGAAGGGGTGTTGGGTTTGGTCAATGTAGATATCCATATTTCGGGGAATGGAAAAAGCAGATCTTTTAAAGGGAACATCGTCGGTTTTTCCAATCGACTTAATACGATTTTAGTGCCGGACAGATTTATGCAATGGGCGAATGGAGAGTTCGGAAACAGAGAAGTGAAAGATCCTTCTCGCTTGATAGTGGAAGTCGGTAATCCGTCTGACGAGCGAATTGTGACTTTTTTACAAAAGAAGGGTTATGAAACCGAAGGCGGAAATCTGGATGCCGGAAAAGCTACTTATTTTCTCAAGATCGTCACGGGGCTGGTCATTGCAATCGGTCTGTTGATTACGGCATTGTCATTTTTTATTTTGATGCTGAGCATTTATTTGCTGTTGCAGAAGAATACACGGAAATTGCAAAACCTGTTATTGATCGGTTATACTCCTGCACAAATATCCCGTCCTTATAGGATGCTTACGATAATGCTGAATTTGTCGGTTTTTCTTTTTTCGTTGCTTGCCGTGTGGGGAAGTCGGGGATATTATACCGACTTGCTTTCCCGTATGTGGCCCGGATATGAGCCGGGATCGTTTTTGCCGACCGTCTTTATCGGGTGCGCTCTTTTATTGGCCGTATCGTTTTTTAATTGCCGTGCAATATATCGAAAGGTCATGAGCTTGTGGCGGATAAAATAATGATTTCAGGGTGTTCTATTTTGTTGGTTTCAGACCTTTGGAAGCGGCAAAGTCGAGCATGAAGCGAAAAGCGGCATCCCTTTCGTTCGGGATAATACCATCGAGAATAGCGTCTTTGATGGCGCTTTTTATATCTCCGACCTCCCGGCAAGGTGTCAATCCGAAAATATCCATGATCTCTTCACCGCTGATCGGGGGCTGCATATTTCTTATTCGATCTTTTTCCTCTATCTCTTTCAGTTTACCTCGTACCAGCGTGAAATTGTCTAAGAATTTTTTTACTTTTTCTTGATTTTTAGATGTAATATCCGCTTCACAAAGGGTCATGAGCTCCTCTATATCGTTACCGGCGTCGAATAATAGACGCCGAACGGCAGAATCGGTAACTTCTTCTTCGGCCAATACGATAGGACGCATGTGCAAGTCGACCATTTTCTGGACAAATTTCATTTTGTCGTTCAATGGCAGTTTCATGCGCCGGAAAATACCCGGAATCATTTTGTAACCGATAAAATTATGGTTATGAAAAGTCCATCCTGATTTTTTGTCGTACCGTTTTGTTACCGGTTTGGCAATATCATGTAATATGGCGGCCCAGCGTAGCCATAAATTATTACTTTTCTTTGCAACATTGTCCAGAACGGTCAGTGTGTGATAGAAATTATCTTTATGCCCCCGACCGTCGATGGTTTCTATTCCTTTGAGCGCATTCAGCTCGGGGAAAATTAAGGGCAATAGTTTCGATTTGTCCAATAATATAAAACCCGTAGAGGGTTTTGAAGATGCTACGATCTTATTTAGCTCATCGATGATTCGTTCTTTTGAAATGATCTCTATACGTTTACGGTTTCGCTCTATTGCAGCGAAAGTTTCTTTTTCGATAGAGAATTCTAATTGGGTGGCGAATCGTATGGCCCGCATCATGCGTAACGGATCGTCACTGAATGTAATATCCGGATCTAAAGGCGTGCGGATAATACCTGCTTTCAGATCTTCCATTCCATTGAACGGATCGATCAACTCTCCGAAATGTTCTTTATTCAAGCAAATCGCTAATGCGTTTATTGTGAAATCCCTACGGTTTTGGTCATCGCAAAGAGTCCCGTCCTCTACGATCGGTTTACGTGAATCGTGGGTATAAGACTCACGGCGAGCTCCGACAAATTCTACTTCGATATCTTTGTACTTGACTTGTGCCGTACCGAAGTTTTTAAATACCGATAGTCGAGCCGACTTTCCCAATTTCTCGGCGAAAGTCGTTGCCAATTCGATACCGCTTCCTACGGTAACGATATCGATATCTTTCGAATCCCTTTCCAGAAAAATATCACGAACATATCCTCCGATAACATAGCAAGGGAGGTTCATCTCGTCTGCGGTCTCGGAAATCTTCGGGAAAATAAAATGGCTCAAATGTTTTTTTTGCAGGGCAATGTCAAGTAGCATCTTTATTAAGAATCTGATTTTCGATTGCAAAAATAGCTATTTTTATCGATCTGCCGAAAAGCCTTCTGATTTATTCTCGTTTGCTCTGATGTCGAGGATATTCGTTGCGACCGAAGAGACAGGGTAAAAGGTCTCTTGTTATTATGAAATTAAGGCTGAGTATTTCTTAATAAATCTTTTTGTTGAAAAATTTAGACGCCTCTAAGCTTCTGTAAACTTATCGGTTATGAGTTGAACTATAGAATTGTCGCTTTATTAAAGGAATTATGAAGGTAAAAATTTTCATTAAACTATTGCAGAATAAAAAAAAGTATCTATCTTTGCAAACGCAAAAGGGAACAGGAGAGTTCCTTATGACAAAAATGGTGCGGTAGTTCAGCTGGTTAGAATACATGCCTGTCACGCATGGGGTCGCGGGTTCGAGTCCCGTCCGCACCGCAACAAACATTGAAAACCAATGTTTTACAAAACAAACACCCGATTTTACACCCAAGAATGTAAAGTCGGGTGTTTTTTGTATTATTTAATTAATCATCTTTGTGGTAGAGGATAAAAATAAAGCAAACGAAAAGAACAACCAAGTTTTCTTCATTTGCTTTATATGATATGCAGGCTTATCTGCTTAATATATCATTATCAATTCAGAATGTATTCAGGAATGGATGCTGTTGCAAATGCTCCTATTATTTCATAGTCTGTTTCGGGAACGGTCAGTATCATGGTGTAGTCTCTTGGGGGAACGCTTTTTGTCGTGGCATTGCTGATAAGTTCCACCCAATCCACATCCAAATAGCTTTTGATAATTTCCAGTACTGCTTGAGAATCACTGAACGACAGGGCGAAGTCGTGGATTTCCATTGGAGCATTTTGTGCAAAGTTTCCGGATGGATCGGCTGAATAACTCAGACGCAAATAAGGAACTGTTTCCTCTCCATTCTGCTTGACAAAGAACTCATAAGTGCCTTCGGCAAGCGGTGTATTATTCAATTGGTGCCGCATGTTGTCCATTGTAAAAAAATAGCAATCCCGCGCTTTATTGTTAACCAGATAGAGCATAAGGTTTGAAGTCAGCGTGGGATGATTGCTTTCAGCAATGCCGTATGCAATGTAGCAGTCTGTGACTTTCACTTCGACTGTTTCCTTGTCGCCTGTCACATTGTCCGTCAGAGTAAGCGTAGTGGTTCCTTTCTGTTTGCCTTGCAAGGCAACATAGGTACTTCCCCCTTCATTCTGAACCTTGTTGGCTTCTATTATCGTTTCGTCCGCTACGGACAGGCTGATGTCGCCACTTCCATTGGTAATGGGAATCTCAGTGATGCTGCGCCACAATCTTACTTCATAATAGGTCTTTTCAAGGCTGAATGGGGACATTGGTTCATTTTCGTTATTATCACTGTTACACGCTGTGATAAATAGACTGATGATAATAAAAAAGGGAGCGATAAGTTTATTCATCATGACTATGTGTTATTGTTTTTTTATGGTAAATTCCACCTTTTGAAGTCCCTTTTTATAAACATTAGCAAGGATGAGTGCGTAACGAACTTCTTCGCCGGACTGCATGGATTGTGTAATGTGGGTAAACTCATCTTCGGGTACAACATCTTTGAACATCGGACCGTGTGATTCGTTGCGTACCAAACGAATTTCATCTGTAAACGGAGACAGAACAAACGAATAAATAGCCATGTAAGGCACGGACTCAAATTTCACCCAATTCGGGTCTTCTTTGTCAAGGACATCTTCCAGCCATATACGCGCTGAACTGTAGGATGGCAGCATTGAATCATACCCATCGTCATAGACTATTTTACCATTCTCATCAACAATATACCCCTTGCTGATGGCATATTTCTCAAAAGGACACAAATCTTGATATTCAATATCTTCTTCGGATGTTATCTCCTCATCGACCGGAATTTCCGGTTCTGTCACAAGTCTGTCTTGGAGAATACGGATAAGCGAATACGTACGGTCGGAACCATCCGCAGGTGGATTGGCGAGAATTGTCCGCTTTACCGATAGATAGTATTCGTGTCCTTTTATGTAAGTAAAGCCCTCAATGCTGTTGAATCCGAGAGGTTGCCATTCTTCGGAATCACCTTCCGTCTTGACGAGCATGCACTCTATGGGATTCTCCTTTTTGTCGTCGCCCCATGCATACATTACGCCTGTTTCTGCTGAAACCAGCATTCTAATCTCTTTGACCGAATCTTGGGGCTCATCATCACTGCAAGCTGATAATAGAAAAACTGTGATGAACAGAAATGAAGTGATAAGTTTATTCATATTCTGACTGTTATGTTCTTGATTGACCCTGTCAAGATGTTAATAATAGCAGAAAACGTGAGCCAACTATGCTACGTCTTAACTTGAAGGTCGTAGGAAACCATAGATGCAGATGTAACAATAGCAGCCCACGCTATAGCGTGAGAACCACTATGCTATCCTTGCATCTAATTTGAAAATTTCCTACGTTTTCAAGTACAAGATAAGCATAACGCTTCTTCTTTTTTCTTATGTCTTGGAAAGAATTGCCTCTATCCATCTGCAAAAATACAGAATTTTATTGAAATCCAATCAAATACTATTGAATTAAATCCTAAATCCTCTACTTTTTTTGGGTTCTTCCTCAGACTGTCGTAAACCATGCCGAAGTTTCTCCCATTGTTCCTTGAACCATTCGCCAATCGGCTGTCTGTTTATGGTCAGTACCAGTTTGCTGTCATCTGTCGGATTCTTTTCTACTTTGAAAATATCATTCCTGATGTCAAACTTCCGTCTGTGTTCTTCAGAATAAATCCTGCCGTTGCATCTGATAGCTTCTTTCTTTGTCAGAAGGCTCTCTATCATTTCTTTGGTAAAGCCGATGGCAGCGCACAACTTTTCCATTCTCAGCATCTCTTTAAGCATCGGAAACCACTTGAATGCCTTTTCAAGCAGGGTATTCAGCCGTGATATTTCCTTGTCTTTGGCTTCAAGTTCCTGATTGTGTATTCCTTGAAGATTGCGTATCTGCTTGCCGTGCTGTTCCTGCATACGTTGCATTTGGGCTTTCAAGTCATCAATGCCCTTGTCCCGTTTGGCAATTTCCTGACGCAATTCGTCATTGGATTGCTCCAGTTTCTTCATTTTCCCGCTGCCGAAAAGAGAACCCACTCCGCTTGCTATGACAGTGGCAGCATCGGTAGCCGCGCTTTTGAGCTTGTCCGTGCGTATCTCCGATTTTACCTGTCTGAGTTCCTGTTCTGCAAGGTTTACCTGCTGTTCCTTATGCCGCTTTATGGCTTCTATGCGTTGCAGTTCGGCTTTCTGTTTCTCAATGATGAAGTCGTTCCGTTCCAGATGTTCTTTGCCTGTTACGGCTTTTGACTTACCACGCTCCATCAGAAGGATGTCGGATGCCAAGGTCTGCATCTGCATCATGTCATCGTCATTGAGTTTGCGGCTCTTGCCTGTATCGTGGTTCATCCAGTCAAATACGATATGCGCATGGTAATTCGGCTTGAACCACCTTTCGCCAACCTTGAAACTCTCCCTGCCCTCCTGGTCAGGCTGTCCATTCAGCCAATGCCCTTCGTCTTTGTGCAGGAAGATTTGGAGCGGTGTAATGCCCCAGCGTTTTTGGCACTCCTCGCCAAATTTATGCACATCTGCCAGTGTGGTGTCAGGTCTGATGAGCAATACTCCCTCACGTATGGGTGAACATCCTGCCACTTTGATAATCTTGCCGTTCTTCCCTTTGCGCTCACGCTCCTTTTCCTGCATGGCACGACCTGTCTTTTCCTTGACCATCCGTTTGATGTCCTCATAGTGCGCCTGCAATTCGGGATTGCCGAAGTCCGGGTTTATCCACTGCTCGTTATTCGCAGAGAGTTCGGATACCACATATACCTTGGATTTTCCGATGTTGCGCATATACTCGGCAGTTCTCCGGTTATGAGCCTCGCTTGATGCCACGTTGCAAGGCTTGATATGTATGCTTGATTTTGTTGCCATATTTTCAAATCTTGATTGTGTTATTTACTAATCTTGTTTGTTGCTACCGCTCATATCCGCAAGGGGTTCTTAGGGGTGTAACCCATGAGCGGAGTTTCCAAAGAGAGGGTCACTCTTTGGTCGGGTTGCACAGGGCTGAAAGCCCTTGCCGGGTTCTTAGGGCAGCGTCCTAAGCCCCTCGGGAGAGCCCACAACTACGCAAGCGAAGCGTGTAGTTATAGTGGGCTATAACCGGAAGCCTTTCGGTTTCTTGGATAACGCATCATTCCTCTTTTTGACGGATTGCATTTGCTCTTTTCTATCCGCCATGCGTTTCTGCAAATACTCGTTCAGGTCTTTGCATCCGCTGTAGATTTGTGAAGCGTCCCGTATATGCTGGGTGCTGTCGTATTCCTTGCGGATTTGCTGAAGGGCTTCCATTCCTGCACGGTCATTGTCAAAAAAACAGTGGATTCGCTCATAGCTTCCCAATGGATAAAGTGCTTTGGAAACATTGGCAACAGAGTTCAGAACCATGTAATCCTGCCTGTCGAAGCTTGAGATGGCCATGCGGGGCGTTCTGCCCGCCGTAGCGCGCTATTCCGGCGACCTGGCCAAGGGCATGGCGCACAAGCAGGAAGCTCAGTTTTCCGACCTGTGCCGGATAGAGAAATACCTGATACAGGAGCTGGGCATTCAGGGCGGTCAGCTTCTGGATGTCTGCCAGAGTCTCTCTCAGGCGCTGGAGAACGCCCCCGCCGCGGACAGCGGCATCGACGCTGCCCGGTATTACCGCAGCGAGATCGTCACCCGCACCCAAAAGGCCGGTGAGCTGATCGGCCAGCTGGAATCGCTGGTGGATGCCAAGGCGTGGCCGTATCCCACCTATGCGGATATCCTGTTCAGCGTGTAAGACACCGTAAAAAACACTCCTCTGCCGTATGGCAGAGGAGTGTCTTTTCTGTAAAGCGTTTTTACTTTTCAGCCGTTTCCTTTTCCTGCTTTCTGGCGCGGCAGAAGTGGATGACCATAAACACCAGAAACACAACGCTGATATAACCAAAGACAGGGTAGACGGTTCCGATGATCTCGGCAAAGCCCAGCAGACTGCCCGCCCATGCCAGCACGCTGATGGCCAGCAGGACGACCTTCTTGTGGGTGCGGACAAGGGCGGATTTCTGCTCGATGTAGGCGCTCAGTCCCACCAGACTTGCCAGCGCGTTGCAGAACATGGCCACCAGCAGCATGATGCCGTAAATGGTGCCCATCGTGCCGTTCAGATGGCTGGCCAGTGCCACCATGGGCAGCTCCGCCTGCACCGCCTCCGGATAGGCGGCCAGGCTGGTGAGGATGCTTCCCGCCACCACCAGCAGCATGAGCCCAGCGATGATGATACCTCCG
>OGYL01002530.1_pt1 | contig 12792 bp, 9 predicted proteins | sample 1576541 | NCBI WGS metagenome assembly OGYL01 (sample SAMEA3541551, study PRJEB24748) | human gut metagenome | biome: human gut; feature: human-associated habitat; material: faeces | place: China | collected 2012 | reverse complement strand
GCTGAGCTTTTCAAAGAAGGCAAGTGGAACTGGGATACATTCACAGAAATGTGTCTTGATTTTACTGACGCTGAAAGCGATAAATACGCACTTGACGGCTGGTATTACGAAAAAGCTTTGCAGCAGTCTTCAGGTGTGCCGCTCATCGGTATCACAGACGGCAAGCTTGTAAATAATATTTCTGACCCTATGATAGCAAAGGCTCAGAATATGATGTATGAGCTGCAGAAGAACAATGTTGTTTATCCAAAACACGAGAATAACTGGAAACTCAGAGGCGACGCAGAGGGAAGCGGAATGGCAACAGGATTGACGCTTTTCTATCCAATCGGACTTTGGGCACTTGAGAATGCTCCGTCAACAACTGTAAACTATGGCGATGTATCAAAGGGAGAGGTAATGTTCGTTCCTGTTCCTTGCTCAGCTGATAGTGATAAACAGTATATCCCTTCAAGAGTACACGGCTTTAGCATTGTAAAGAACGCACAGAACCCTGAGGGCGTGGCAGCTTTCCTTGAATGCTGCCGTTATGCAGAGCTTGACGAGGCTGCACATCAGATAACCCTTGATCAGTACAAGGACGATTACGGCTGGACAGATGAGATGCTTGAAATGAGAGAAACTATCTATGATCTGTCTGCTCAGAATCCTGTATTTGACTTTGAACAGGGCGTATCTGCCGACCTTAACTCTATTTGCGATACTGCAATAAGAGGAACAATGAATCCGCAGGAGTCAAAGAGCTGGTCACAGGTCGTTCAGGAAAATGAAAAGGCTATAGATTATCTTATCGACGAGGCTATGACTTCAATGAAAGAGGCTAAATAATATCTAATTATCAGAAAAAAGGGCGGCAAGGGTGATTTGCCGTCCTTTTTCTATAAATATGAAGCTTTACTTGTGTTTGAAAATATGATATAATAAGTTAAAAAGCAGGGGGTGAAAGCTATGGAAATAAACAGAGAATTGTCTAAGCGGCAGTTTATGCAAAAGGAAAATGACTATCATCATTCACCATATGAAACGGAACTGGAATTTTACTCTGCGGTGCGGGCGGGCGACCTTGAAACGGTCAAACGTTTGTATACGCCGCTGGATACAAACGGAAAGGGCAGGCTCAGCAAAGACGACCTTAGAAACGTCAAGTATCATCTTGTCATAACCATAGCTATGCTGTGCAGGTTTTGCATCGAGGGTGGACTTGACCCGGAAACTGCGTATACCATAAGCGATATATACATTAATAAATGTGATGAGTGCCGCAATGAAGAAAGCGTTATGGCTGTACACAAAGAAGTCATCGTTTATTATACAAAGCAAATGAAAAAGGCTGCGTCACAGAACGTTTACTCGAAGCATATCCTTATGTGCTTTGACTGCATTTTCGATAATATTTACAAGGGCGTGACCGTCAATCAGATAGCTGATGAACTGAACATAACGCCTCAGTATCTTTCAAAGCTTTTCAGAGAGGAAGTTGGCGTAAAGATCTCTGATTTCATTATGTCAAAAAGGATACAAGCGGCTGAAAATATGCTGAGATATTCTGAATATAGTCCGCTTGATATAGCCAATTATCTTGCTTTCAGCTCGCACAGCCATTTTATTGCCTGCTTTAAGAAACAGACAGGACTTACGCCGAAACAGTATAGAGATCAGTTTTTCCGTGCAAACTGGAACAAGCATAGCACAAGCAGATCGAAAATATAAGTTGATATTAATATTATAATATTTGCATTACTTTTATGATATAAATATCACATCTGTTGAATTATAATACTTATAGAAGATAAAATTCTGATATTTATTCGGAGGTAATGAAAAATGAAAAAAGTTTTGGCTATGTCGATTCTCACAATGATAGTTATGTCTATGGGTGGCTGTGGTGCTTCATCTGACAGCAGTTCTTCGCAAGATGTCAGCAGCAAGGCGGAAACGGAAAGCAATTCTCCATACACGGTTGAGGCGGATTTCAGCAAGGGTGCGTCAAATGATTTTTCCATTTCAGCAGGCTGGTCAAATGGTGATCCGTTCAACTGTTCGTGGAGCGAAGATAACGTAACTTTCAATGACGGGAAAATGCAGCTTACCATTGACAGTATGGGCGATTCCGAAGCGTACAGAGGCGGCGAGTATCGTTCAAAGGAGAACTATGGCTATGGACTTTATGAGGTTTCAATGAAAGCCATAAAGAATGACGGCGTTGTATCATCATTCTTTACATACACAGGTCCATCGGAGGATAATCCTTGGGACGAAATAGATGTTGAAGTCCTTGGCAAGGACACAACAAAGGTGCAGTTCAATTACTACACCAATGGTGTTGGCAAGCACGAATATATGTATGATCTTGGTTTTGACGCTTCTGAGGATTTTCACACTTACGCATTTGAGTGGAAAGAGGACATTGTAATATTCGCAGGAATCCTCACGGCGAAGTCCGATTGTCTTTTTGAAAATGTCGAGATTAAACTCTTTGCCGTCCTCATCAAGCATTTCCTGCCAGATTGAATAAACAAGCCTTTCACTGTCAATCATAAGACCGTCCATATCAAAAACTGCGCCCTTAAACATAAAACCGCCCCTTTTTTTGCTTTCAAGTCTGTATATAATAGCATATTTTACAAAAAAAGACAAATCGGTTGTAATTGCGACAAAGTTATGATACAATCGTTTGAATGGTCTGTGAAAAATATAAATTTGAGGGTAAGGAAGTTTTATGGCAACATCAATTTATGCAAAACCTATCAAAGCAAAAACGATTCTGAAGTTCACTCTGCCAACCGTTCTTATGATGGTTTTTATGTCACTTTACACGGTTGTTGACGGAATCGTTGTTGCGAACTGTGTCGGAAGTGACGCATTGTCTGCAATCAATATTGTATATCCGTTCACGCTCGTATTTATGGCTGTGGGTTTAATGTTTTCAACAGGCTCAAATGCTATAATCGCAAAGAAAATGGGAGAAGGCAAACAGGAGGAAGCAAACCGACTTATGTCCGGTGTTGCAATCACGGCAACGGTCATTTCTGTTATCATTGCTGTGCTGTTCACAATTTTTGCCGAACCTATGTACATGATGTTCGGCTCAAACGAAAAAATTCTCCCCTACTGCATTGACTACGGCAGTGTTATGATTCCGTACGGCTTTGTAATGTGCTGGCAAATGCTCAACCAATCGTACCTTGTAACAGCGGACAAGCCACATATCATGCTTGTTTTCTCGATACTGTCGGGTTGCACAAACATTGTGCTTGACATTCTTTTTATGGCTGTGTGGGATTTTGGAATAATCGGTGCAGGACTCGGCACCATTATAGGAATGGCTGTGGGTGCAATTCCGCTTTTGCTCTTTTTCAACAAAAAGCAGGCTCTGCACTTTGGCAAGCCTGAATTCAAGGTCAGTGAAATCCTCTTTGCAATGGCAAACGGCTCGTCAGAGGCTGTAACAAATCTTTCAACAGCCGTGACAACAGCGCTGTTCAACATTCAGATGATGCACTTTGCAGGTGCAAAAGGCGTTGCGGCTATAAGTGCTATTTTGTACATTCACTTTATTTTCACAGCGGTTTCGTTTGGATTCACTTCGGGAGTTTCACCCGTCATCAGCTTTAACTACGGCGCACAAAATCACGAAAAACTGCAAAAGCTGTTCAAATTATGCATAAAAATCACGCTGATAATTTCGGTTGCAATGATTACGGCATCTGAATTTTTTGCGGAACCGCTTGTCGGAATTTTCTCGGCAGGCGACGAAAAAATCCAGCAGATCGCACTCAGCGGATTCAGAATTTTTGCAATAAATTATCTGTTGTGCGGAATGAATATTTTCGCATCGGGACTTTTCACCGCACTCAACAACGGCAAGATTTCAGCCGTGATTTCTGTTGCAAGAACACTTGTTTTCGAGTGTGCCGCAATGCTGATTTTGCCGATGTTTATAGGCATAAACGGTGTATGGTCGGCATTGCCCGTTGCAGAATTGTGTGCCGTTGCAATTTCCGTAACATTTATAATTGCCAATGCAAAGAAATATCATTTGGTCGGTGTACCACCGCTCCCCGTTCGTGCAGACAGTTTGTGATATCAAAAACATATCATGCCCGAGTGTAGCATTGTAACCATTTGTACAAATAAACGCAAAAAATCCGAGCATCAAAACAATGCTCGGATAATTTTTTACAACAATTAAAGTTCAATTAAAATCGAAATCAGATTGCACGAACTCTGATTACGCCGTCAACTGCTGCGATTTTTGCAAGGTCATCTGCACCGGCGCCTGCAACATCAATAATTGTGTAAGCATAGTCGCCACGGCTCTTTGAAAGCATATTTTCAACATTGCCGCTGATCTGTGTGAGAACCTTCTTGAGAAGTTCGGGAACATTCTTGTGTGCAACGCAGAAACGGGTATCGTCAGCATTTGTTCTTGCAAGTGAAATTGCAGGATAGTTTACGGAGTTGATGATGTTACCGTTCTCGAGGTACTCCTTAACCTGATCACAAGCCATAACAGCACAATTTTCTTCACTTTCGGGAGTTGATGCACCGAGGTGCGGGAGGCAGATAATATTCTCTTCACCGAGGATATCGTCTGTGCCGAAGTCTGTAACATACTTAGCAACCTTGCCGCTCTTAACAGCCTCAAGAACAGCTGTTGAATTAACAAGACCGTCACGGCTGAAGTTGAGAATACGAACACCGTCTTTCATCTTGGCAATCATATCGGCATCAACCATATCTCTTGTGTCGTCAGTAAGCGGAACATGGATTGTGAGGTAGTCGCAATTTACCATAACATCTTCTGCACTCTTCAGGAGCTTAACTGTAGGAGCAAGCTTGAGAGCATTGCCTACAGACATAAACGGGTCAAAGCCGATTACATTCATACCGAGAGCAACAGCGGCATTTGCAACAAGAATACCGATTGCTCCAAGACCGATAACACCGAGTGTCTTGCCCTTGATTTCGGGACCGACGAACTGACTTTTGCCCTTTTCAACCATCTTACCGACAGCTGCACCGTTGCCCTTGAGAGTCTTTGCCCATTCATAACCCTCAATAATCTTACGGTTTGAAAGAAGAAGTCCTGCGATAACAAGCTCCTTAACAGCGTTTGCGTTAGCGCCCGGGGTATTGAAAACAACAATGCCCTGCTCACTGCACTTATCCTTCGGAATGTTGTTTGTGCCTGCGCCTGCTCTTGCAATTGCAAGAAGGTTGTCGGCAAATTCCATATCGTGCATTGCGGCACTTCTTACAAGAACTGCGTCAGGGTTCTGAACATCGTCACCGTATTTATAGTTATCGCCGAGACGGCTTGTGCCGATAGCGGCGATTTTGTTTAATGTAAGAATGTTATACATCAAAATCAATCCTTTTTAATTTTTTATTTTAAGAATTTACAATAACAGGCGAACAGCGTTCGCCCGTTATATCATAATATTCAATAATTACTTGTTTTCAGCCTCGAACTTCTTCATAAACTCAACGAGTTTTTCAACGCCCTCATAAGGCATAGCGTTGTAAATTGAAGCTCTCATACCGCCGACTGTGCGATGACCCTTGATATTAACAAGACCGTTTTCAGTAGCCTCTTTAACAAACTTAGCGTCAAGGTCAGCGTCACCTGTAACGAACGGAACATTCATAAGCGAACGATCCTCTGGAACAACAGTACCCTTGAAAAGCTCTGAAGAATCGAGGAAACCGTAGAGAAGGTCAGCCTTCTTCTTGTTGATTTCATACATCTTATCAAGACCGCCAACCTCGTTCTTAATCCACTCAAGAACAAGCTTTGCAATGTAAATTGTGTAGCAAGGCGGTGTGTTGAACATTGAACCGTTGTCAGCGTGAGTTTTCCAGTTAAGCATTGTAGGAGTGATATCCATAGCGTTGCCGATAAGATCCTCACGAACGATAACAACCGTAAGACCTGCCGGAGCCATGTTCTTCTGTGCGCCTGCATAGAGAACGCCGAATTTTGAAACATCAATCGGTCTTGAAAGAATACAGGAAGAAATATCTGCAACGAGCGGAACATCACCTGTGTCGGGAAGCTCGTGATAAACAGTACCGTAAATTGTGTTGTTCATGCAGATGTAGAAATAGTCAGCGTCCTTTGTGAATGTTGAAGGATCAAGCTTTGGAATGTATGTGAAGGTCTTGTCAGCCGATGAAGCAACAACATTAGCCTGACCGTAACGGGCAGCCTCTGCATGAGCCTTTTTAGCCCACTGACCTGTAATAACATAATCAGCCTTACCGCTCTTTGTCATAAGGTTCATAGGGATAGCCGCAAACTGTGTTGATGCACCGCCCTGAAGGAAAAGAACCTTGTAGTTGTCGGGAATGTTCATAACCTCTCTCAAAAGAGCCTCGGCACCCTCAATGATTGTACCGTAAATTTTTGAGCGGTGTGACATTTCCATAACGCTCTGACCGCTGCCCTCATAATCGAGCATTTCTGCCGCAGCTTTTTTAAGCACAGACTCAGGCAGCATTGAAGGACCTGCCGAAAAATTATATACTCTTGCCATTTCTGATATCTCCCTTTTTAAAGAAAATTTAAAAATATAGTTGTAAAAATAAATACATTCAAATTATACGCTTTTAGCACGCTAAAGTCAATAAATTCATAGCACTAAAGCATAAAAAACGAAAAATTTCGTGATTCTGTTGTGCAAATTAATCAGCCAAGCTTAATTTTGCCGATACAACCAACGATTTCATCTCTCATACGCTCAGCCTCTTTACGAGCGGCAACGGCAAAGTCGTCTTCTGTAAGCCCCTGCTTTTTCCATGCGCACATAATGCCGCGGCTTGAGTTGATGATTGCACCAAGACCGTTTTCGTCAAATGCGTTTTTAACATCGTCGGCACCGCCGCCCTGAGCACCGTAACCGGGAACAAGGAAAAATGTGTGCGGAAGCTTTGCTCTCATTTCACCGAGCTGTTCGGGATATGTTGCACCCACAACTGCACCTACTGCCGAATAGCCGTGCTTACCCATAAGGTCTTCGCCCCAGCCTTCGCACATCCTGCCCATATGCTCATAAACGCTCTCATTTGTTTCAAGCTTCATATCCTGAAGTTCGCCCGAGCTTGGGTTTGAAGTTTTTACAAGAACAAAAATGCCCTTGTCGTCCGAATCACAAATTTTTGCAAGCGGCTTGATACCGTCTGTTCCGAGGTAGCCGTTTACCGTGAGTGCGTCTGCACCGAATGCGTCAATACTTTCGCCTGCAACATCTGTATGACCGAGGTGTGCCGTAGCATATGCCTCCATAGTTGTGCCGATATCGTTACGCTTGCCGTCTGTGATAACGAACATACCCTTTGACTTTGCATAAGCGATTGTGTCGCAAAGAGCCTTAACACCCTGCCAGCCGTACATTTCATAATATGCAGCCTGTGGCTTTACGGCAGGAACAATATCATAAAGTGCGTCAATAAGCGCCTTGTTAAATTCAAAAAGCGCAGCAGCCGCACCCTCAAGCGTCTTGCCATACTTTTCAAAGCATTTTGTTTTGATTGATTCGGGAACATAGTCAAGCTTAGGATCAAGACCTGCAACCGTAGGATTCTGCATTTTTACAATATTTTCGATAAGTCTGTCAAATGCCATAGTGATTCTCCTCATTTTTTGTTATTCTGTAGGGGCGAACCGTGTCGCCCATACGAATTATTATTTTTAGCTGTTGATAATATCATAAAGTTCATTTGAGAACTTGTAATAATCCTGTCTGTCCTCTTTTACGAACTGAATTGCAGGACGGGGATGTGTGTTGTACTGACCTGTGAGAAGGTACGGAATATCGTAACCCCACTTAACGCCCTCAGCCTTAAACTTGTGGGTGTACTCCTCAATGATTTTGAGAATAGGTGCAACCTGATACTTCGGGTTTTTGAGGAAACCGAGAAGAAGTTCAAGCGCACAGTTGCCTGCGCCTCTGCCCATGCCGTCAACGGTTGCGTCAAGGTAGCTGACGCCCTGAGTCATAGCCTCAATTGTGTTGGCAAAAGCAAGCTGCTGGTTGTTGTGAGCGTGAATACCGACCGACTTGCCGTACTTGTCGGCAATTGAGCAGTAAAGGTCTGCAAGTCGTCTTGACTCCTCGGGATAGAGTGCGCCGTAGCTGTCAACAATGTAGAAAGCGTTTACTGGAGTTTTGCCGAGAGTTTCAAGAGCCGCTGTAATATCCTCGGTTCTTGCCTTTGAAACAGCCATAATATTGATTGTTGTTTCGTAGCCCTTCTTTGCAGCGTCCTCAATCATTTCAACAGCCGCAGGAATTGCGTTGATGTATGTTGCAATTCTGATGAGGTCAATCGGGCTGTCCTTCTTTGCGATAATATCCTTCTTAAAATCTGTTCTGCCGACATCAGCCATAACAGCGATTTTAAGAGGAGTCTTGTTGTCGCCTACAATTTTTCTGATATCTGCATCGTTACAGAATTTCCACTTACCGAAATCTTCTTCGTTAAAGATTTCCTTTGATGCCTTGTAGCCGAATTCCATATAATCAACACCGGCTTTAACATTTGCATTGTAAAGAGCCTTGATAAATTTGTCGTCAAATCTGAAATCGTTACAAAGACCGCCGTCACGGATTGTTGCATCTACTACTCTGATGTCCTGTCTTACCGACAGGAGGTCGCCTTTCTGTGCCATAATTTTACTCCTTTATGTTAAATAAATTTTCTGTTTATTTACCGACAGTCATTGACTGCCATTTTAACCGATTGGCGAACACGGTTCGCCGCTACAGTATATCATTATCTTTGTTTCATTTATATAATTTGTTTTAACAACAATTTCGCACTATTACTTGCGGGCGGATAATATCCGCCCCTACGGGTTTTATTTGCTCAATCTTCAAAAACTACCTTACCGCCGAGGATTGTCTTTTTAACTTTACCTGTGAGGGTTCTGCCTTTAAACGGGGTGTTTTTGCTTTTGCCGTGAAGTTTACCAGCATCAACTGTCCATTCTTCATCGAGATTTATAAGAACAACATCGGCATTTGCACCGACTGAAAGTGTGCCTGCGTTGATTTTCAAAATCCTTGCAGGATTAACGCTCATCTTCTCAACAAGCTGTGAAAGCGTCATTCTGCCTGTCTTAACCAGGTATGTGTTGCAGACCGCAAACGAGGTTTCCATGCCGATTGAACCGTTGGGGGCTTTTACAAAATCAGCCTTTTCCTCGGGGGTGTGCGGTGCGTGGTCGGTTGCTATGGCATCAAGTGTGCCGTCACAAAGTCCGTTGATAATCTCGTCAACATCAGCCTGAGTTCTGAGAGGCGGATTCATTCTGTAATCAGCGTCACCTCTTAAAAGCTCCCTGTCCGTGAGCGAAACATAATGCGGAGCGGTTTCGGCGGTCACCTTAACACCTCTCCTTTTGGCATCACGGATAAGTGCAACGCTTGTTTTGGTGCTGACATGGCAGATATGAATAGGCTCGTTAAGAGCGGCGGCAAGTGCAATTTCTCTTGCAGTTCCGCAGTCCTCGGCACCGGCAGGGATTCCCTTGACACCGAGCTTTTCCGAAACCTTGCCCTCGTTAATTTTACCGCCGTCGGCAAGGAACAAGTCCTCGCAATGTGCGACAATTGTCATGCCGAGCTTTGGAGCTTTTTTCATTGCGTCACTCAAATACTTTGTGTTTTCAACAGGTCTGCCGTCATCGGTAAGTGCTATTGCACCTGCACTTTTCACAGCGTCAATGTCTGTGGGTTCTTCGCTTTTAAGCCCCTTGGTAACGCTTGCCGCAACATAAACACGGCTGTCGGCGTCTTTAGCTTTGTCAAGAATATACTTTACAATTTCGGGGCTGTCGGTTGTCGGGTTGGTGTTAGGCATTGCAAGCAGACTTGTAACACCGCCTGCGGCAGCCGCCTTGCATCCCGTGATAATATCCTCTTTGTGAGTCTGACCGGGATCACGAAGATGCACATGCATATCAACAAATCCCGGAACGGCACAAAGACCGTCTGCATCAATAATCTCTCCGTCTGATGTAATGCCGCTGCCGATTTCGGCAATCACACCGTCCTTTATGAGAATATCTGTTTTTTCGTTAAGCTTGTCGGCAGGGGAAACAACCACTGCGTTTTTAATTAGCATTTCCATGTTTTTCCTCCGTTAAGAAAAGAAATTATCTTCTCTTGTTTCTGTTTGCAGGGTGGCGATTCTGCTGTGGGCGGTGGTCGGTTCTGCTGTGAACCTGAACAAGTCCGTCACTCTCGCCTCTTTCGGCACGCATTCTTGCACGCTCTGCCTTTTGTCTTTCTCTCTCTCTTCTCTCTTCCTCTGCCTTTTTGCGTTTGGCAATTGCACGCTTATGCTTTATCATTATTGAAACATTCTTGCAGAAATATCCGCAGTGAATGCCAAAATTCTTAACTCCGCCTGCAAAGCCCCTGAGAGCGTTACCGATGTTTTTGCCTACATTGGCAAGAACCTCTTCCGTTGACCGTTTATCGGTCGGTTCACCCTCGGTTTCTTTATTATTCTCTTCTTCAAGAGCGTTCTGCTTTACGGTTTCTGCTTTTCTTTCAACCTCGCCGATAACATCAAAGTCCTCGGCATCCCTGAGGTCTGAGCTTTTGATAACCCCCATTGACTTTTTGGGAGCTTCGTCAAAAAAGTCATAACCGCTGTCAAACTTGTTTTTCTTAGCCTTTGCCCTTACAAGCTCCTCGTCATCAACCTCTTCCCCGGTTTCCTCTTCGGGATCGTCACTGCCGAAAATGATGTTTGCGTACTCGTCAACCTTTTTTTCAAGCGGATGCTTTTGTTCGGAAACCTCCTCGGTTTCTTCAACATCGGCATCGTCCTCACGGTCGATATCGTCAGGCTCGCTTGTTTCAAAAAGATCGTGTTCGGGTTCGGGGATAACGAGTGTAGGACCTGACGAAGAACTTATGTCCTCGTATTTTTCAGGTGTTTCTGCGTTATCTTTTTCGTTTTCGTCAATTTTTTCGGGTTCAGTCTCTGAGGTATCTGCTGCGGTAGGCTCCTTTTTTTTTTCGTCCTCTGTGCTGTTTTCCTCGTAACCGTAGTTGTTTTTATACGCCTCACGCTCAAGCTCACTCTTGTAAGCCTTTGCGGAGTTGATTATCTCGTCAATTTCTTTTTCCTTGGCATCATCCGTGTCATAACCAAAGTTTGAATACTCACTTGTAATTTCTTCCGGTTCTTCCATATTTTCGATTATCGGCTCGGGAGCATATCTTCTGCCCGGCAAAGCCGGTTCTTCTTCAACCTCTTCCGCATATTTCTGCTTTTTCTTTGAGCGTTTATCGGGCTTTTCGGGAGAATCGTCAAAATTGTCAATATCGTAGTCCGTACCCTTTTCACCGAGTTTATACTTGACTGCAAGCTCCTCAAGAATAGCGTTATTCTTCTTAGCCTTTTTATGCTTTCTGATTCTCACGGCAAAAATTATGATGAGAACAATCAAAATAAGGATAACAACACCGCCGCCGATGATTATGTACGGAATAAATCCCTTTGAAAACGGCAGGTCGCTGAATTTTACCGAAGATACAATTTTGGAAAAAGTATCGTAGTCAACGATTGTAACATCACCCTCTGTTCTCTGCATTGTGATATTAATGTTCATACCGTCATAAACCGTGTTGGCAATAAAGGTTTTCACATCGCCCTTACTGCTCTGAGCAGTTGCGTCAAACACAAGCCACACAACTTTTTCTTTTTGGTCGGGAGTACAGCTCCGATACTCGTCGGAATTAAGAAAATTGTTGCGTATATTTGAAAGCTCGCTTGAAGAAAGCTGAGCATAGTTGCCGACATTCTCGCTGCTCTCATTTTTTGTCATTGTCACGGTCAGAATAACCGATGACATATTATCCATACCCTGAAGATAGATATTTCCGTTCTGAAAGGTTTTCATTGTTGTGTCATAATCAAGACCGAAAACAGAAAAATATTTATCTGTGCTTTTACTGTCCCTTGTAACAGCGCTCATACCGTCAGGCATTGAAAGCGTCATATCGTCAATCTGCGGAATCTCGTAATCTTTTGTTGCGCCTGAACAGGCAAAAATACCGCAAAATACCGTTACGGCACAAATTGCAAGCGTTACAGCTCTTTTAAAAACAGTTTTCATCATGTCCGTATATTCCCCCGAAACTAAATTTGATTCATCAATACTGCTTTTTAGAATGTATATCTAATTAATTATACATAATCTGTCAAAAAAATACAAGGTTTTTACCGTTTAAATTTGAAAACAAGAGCAAGTTATGTAAGAGCGTTCATTGGATGCTCCTACAATTAAGCATATACTTTCATATAAATAAAAAATGGTCGGGCGACAATGATTTGCCTTTTGCAAACTGCCTTCCCGACCATAATTTTACATTTTCAATTTTCAATTTTCAATTAAAAACAAGACCGCCGTTTATTCTACAGTAACCGACTTAGCAAGGTTCTTTGGCTTATCGGGATCAATACCTCTGTTGATTGATGTGTAATAAGCAAGAATCTGGAGTGGAACAACTGCTGTAATCGGCATAAGAAGCTCGTCTGTATGCGGAATTTCGATAACATAATCCGCAACACCGTCCTTGAGTTCTCTTACACAGGCGTCTGTACAAACAAGAATAACCTTTGCACCTCTTGACTTAACCTCAACAACATTGCTGATTGTCTTGGGGATAATACCTGTCTGAGTTGCAACGGCGATAACCGGAACATCCTCGTCAATAAGCGAAATTGTGCCGTGCTTTAACTCGCCTGCGGCATAGCTTTCTGAGTGAA
>OGYL01002527.1_pt1 | contig 12803 bp, 10 predicted proteins | sample 1576541 | NCBI WGS metagenome assembly OGYL01 (sample SAMEA3541551, study PRJEB24748) | human gut metagenome | biome: human gut; feature: human-associated habitat; material: faeces | place: China | collected 2012 | reverse complement strand
TTAGACTTATTTCTGCCTCGTCACCATTGTTGATGTACGGTGCCTCAACACCCGTTTCCTTTATCTTGAACTTTCCAAGGTTGTCTGCAGTATAGTTAAAGATGTTCTCCTCGTTTGACTTAATGGAAAATGACGGGGTGTTTTTGTATGCTCCGTATCCGTTATTCAGGTCCTTTGACCACTCATAAACGTCAAATGTTGCATCAAGTGTCTTTTTATCATCCGTTTCATCAGTCTTTACAACGTTTACCTTCATTATCTTCTTTATGTTCTTCAGGATGTTTGCATTGTTAAGGGCTGATGAATTCTTTACCCACACTGCATAAAGTGTAACCTTTCCGTCTGCATCCGTTGTCAGGTTCTTAACGCTTTCACCGTTTAGGAACTCCGGCTCTGCGGCATCCCTGTTTCTGCTCCATCCAAGGAAGGTGTGCCCCGTTCTTATGTATGCATTCTGTGTAAGGTTAAGGGCTGCGTCATACGTGTGTTCCTGATTTGCCATTGTTCCGGCTGTTGCACCGTTTCCGTCATATATGACGGTGTATCTGTTCACGTCAAACAGTGCGTTGAATGTGACGGTGCCGGAGGTTGCCCTTAGGTTCATGTATGATGTCGGGATTTTGGCGACGGCCTGCTGCTGGCGCAGGAAGAATTTGGCGCTGCCGCCGCCGACGCGCTTGGTGACGACGATCATCAGAATCACGCCGAGCACCGAAATGAGCGTCAGCCAGATGCTGAAATAGAGCATAATGCCGAACACGGCCAGCACGATCGCGCCAGACTGGATGAAGGCGGGGATGGCTTCGGACACGAGCTGGCGCAACGTGTCGATATCGTTGGTGTAGAAGCTCATGATATCGCCGTGCTGGTGGGTGTCGAAGTAGCGGATGGGAAGATCCTGCATGCCGCCGAACATCTCCTGACGGAGCTTGTCGAGAAAGCCCTGCGTCATATAGGCCATGAGCTGCTTGTAGACCAGGATCGCGATGATCGAGAGCACATAGAGCGAGATGAGCAGCGACAGGATGGGGATGAGCTCTGCTTTGGCGGAGACCCAGTCGCGCGAGACGTACCACTTTTCGATGACCTGAATGACATTCTGCACGAAAAGCGACGGGATCGACGTGACGATGGCCGAGAACAGGATGCACGCGAACGTGACGGGCGCGAGCACAGGATAGTAGGAAAAGAGCTTTTTCACCGTGCGCTTAAGCATGGCGAGGTTCGCCGCGCCGTCGTTTGGGCGGCGGGAATTCTTGGGATCACGCTTCATCCTGCTCACCTCCGTTCGTCTGGGATTCGTAGACCTCGCGGTAAATTTCACTCGAAGCGAGGAGCTGATCGTGCGTGCCCATGTCCGCAATATGGCCGTTGTCCATCACGAGAATGAGGTCGGCATCCTGCACGGACGCGACGCGCTGGGCAATGATGATCTTCGTCGTCTCGGGGATATAGGTGCGGAAACCCTCGCGGATCAGCGCGTCGGTGCGCGTGTCGACCGCGGAGGTCGAGTCGTCGAGGATCAGGATCTTCGGCTTTTTGAGAAGCGCCCGGGCGATGCAGAGACGCTGCTTCTGTCCGCCGGAGACGTTCGAGCCGCCCTGCTCGATATAGGTGTCATACCCGTCGGGGAAGGAGCGGACGAATTCGTCCGCCTGCGCGAGCCTGCACGCCTCGATCATCTCGTCGTCGGTGGCGTTTTCGTTGCCCCAGCGCAGGTTGTCCTTGATCGTGCCGGAAAACAGCACGTTCTTTTGCAGCACGACGCTGACCGCACCGCGCAGGACCTCGAGGTCGTATTCGCGCACATCTCTGCCGCCGACTCTGACGCAGCCCTCGCTCACATCGTAAAGGCGCGGGATGAGCTGCACGAGGGTCGACTTGCTCGAGCCCGTACCGCCGAGGATGCCGACGGTCATGCCCGAGTCGATGTGCAGGTTGATGTCCTGCAGCGCGAATTTCTTCGCCTGTGCGGAGTACTTGAAGCTGACGTTTTCAAAGTCGATGGAGCCGTCCTTCACGTCCATCGCGGGAGATGCGGGATCGGTGAGCGCGGGCTCTTCCTCGAGTACCTCGCAGATACGGACGAAGGACTCATACGACATCGTCATCATCACGTAGATCATCGAGATCATCATCAGCGACATTAAGATCTGCATGCCGTAGGTCAGCATGGCCGAGAGCTGGCCAACGTCGATGGTCGTGCCGCCGTTCGTGATGATGATCCGCGAGCCGACAAATAGCACGAAGATCATGTTGAAGTATACGCAGAACTGCATCAGCGGCGCGTTGAGCGCGACGACGCGCTCGGCGAAGGTGAAGTCCTTGGCGATATCGTGCGAGGCCGCGGCGAACTTCTGCTTTTCATACCCTTCGCGGGCAAAGCCCTTGACCACGCGCATCGCGCGCACATTTTCCTCGACCGATTCATTGAGCTTATCGTACTTGCGGAACACCGCGCGGAACGCGGGCATTGCCTTACGTGCGATCAGAAGAAGTCCGATCACGAGCACGGGAATGATAATGAGGAATGTCGTCGCCAGCGCGCCGCCCATGATATAGGCCATGATGACGGCGAAGAGGAACATCAGCGGTGCGCGTACCGCGATGCGGATGCACATCATAAAGGACATCTGCACATTGTTGATATCGGTCGTCATGCGCGTGACGAGCGAGGCGGAGGAGAATTTGTCGATATTTTCAAACGCGAAGCTCTGCACGCGGGTGAAAACATCGTGGCGGACGTTTTTGGCAAAGCCGGCGCTCGCGCGCGAGCCGTAAAGCCCGCCGAGCGCGCCGCAGCCGAGCGACACGAGCGACATCAGGATGAGCCCAAGGCCCACGCGCACAACGCCGCTGAGCTCCGCGCCGCCCTTGATCTCATTGACGAGATTGGCGGTGAAAAACGGGATCAGCACTTCAATCGCGACCTCGCCGACCACGCACAAGAGCGTCAGGATCGTGGGCTTTTTATACTCGCGGATGCAGCCCATGAAGCGATGGATCATATTCATCGGCAGTGGCCTCCTTTCTTAGTTTGTGGGGGACAGTCGGGCAGCTTGCCCTGCTCGATCATGCGCTTGCGTTTGGCCTCAAAGGTGTCGTGGATGGTGCGAAGCGCCGTGCAGAAGGTCTCACGCTCTTCGCCTTCGAGCTGGTCGAAAAATGCGCGGAACTCCGCCGCATCCTTCTCTAAAAAGCTCGCCACGTATTCGTCGGCCTTCTCAGTCGCCCGCAGGCGGATGACGCGGCGGTCGTCGGGGTCGCTCAGCCGCTCGGCAAAGCCACCCTCGACCAGCTTGTCGACGAGCTTGCTCATCTGCTGCTTGGGCATGCGGGCAAAGTTTGCAAGCTCTGTCATCGTCATCGTGCGGTTGCTGCGGCGCATCGACTGGATGCAGTAGTACATGTCAAGGCTGACGCCGTTATTCAGCATGCGCTTGAACGGACGGGCAAACCAGTAGTGCCACGCGGGGATCGTGTCGAGCAGCAGCTCCTGGATCTCGTTGGTCTGCATGTGGTTCTCCTTTCTTGAAAATGCTTAGATAGTCAACTTAAATTGACTATCACTTTGAATTGACAGTGCTTAGGATACAACAATTAAAAACGAATTGCAAGAGGAAAATGCACTCATTTTTCGACAAAAAAACGGTGGCCGGAAGGCTACTCCCGATAAGAAAACATCGTGAGGAAAGAGAGAACGGTATAGCTTCGGCTGTACCGTTTTCTCATTTTTCCATTGATGCCGTGACTTTTGACATTTCCAAGGCTCCGATGCCCTTGTAGTAAATATTGATCTCCTGCGTCCGGTTCTTGCCCTTCGGGTCGCTGGCCGCATGGACGATGATTTTCTCCACGAACTCATGGAGGATGCAGGGCGTGAGCTCCGGGATATCCGTGTACCTCTCCACAACGGAGAGAAAACGATCAATATCCGCCGATTTGCTTTCCTCAAGCTCCACTTCTTTCCGAAGGGAACTCGCCAGCACCTTGAGCTCCTGTTCTTCCTTCTCATAGTCCGCAGAGAGTTTCTGAAAGCGTTCATCGGAGAGCTTGCCCGAAATGTTGTCCTCATAGAGCCGCTTGAAGATAGCATCCAGCTCTGTGATCCGCTTCTCGGAATCGACAAGCTGCCGTTTCCGCTTTGCAAGATCCCGGTCACGCTGCCGCAGGTCACTGTCCATGACCAGCCTCACAAACTCGTCCTTACTGCGGGAGGCGAAGGAAACGATCTCCCGCAGGTTTTCCAGAATCAATTCCTCCAAGATCACCGTGCGGATGGAATGGGTCTGACCGCAGAAGTCACGGCTCTTTCGGTAGCCGGCGCACAGGTAGTATTCCTGCTCGCGCCGGAAGTTGGTGGCTCTGCATTGATACATGACAGATCCGCAGTCCGCGCAGAACATCATGCCGGAGAACATCCCCATTTCTCCCATTTTTGTAGGACGACGGCGCGTCTGCCTTGCTGCTCTCGCGGCATCTGCGATTGCCTCCGTCCAGATCGGGTCATGGGTGTTCTCAAAGATCATCCACTCACTTTCCGGATTATGGATGACCTTTTTGCTCTTGTAGGACTTCTTCCTCGTCTTGAAATTGACCGTGTGCCCCAGGTACTCCCGCCAGCGGTCCATGATATCCGCTACGGTGGAGGCATCCCATGCGTAGGGTAAGCCCCGCTTGATATTGCTTGCTTTCCGGCCCTTGCTGGCATAATAGGCGGCCGGGGTCAATATCCTTCGCTCTGTCAGCTTCCTTGCAATCTGGGACGGTCCGAAACCGTCCATCACATATAGGCCGATCTCATAGACCACCGTTGCGGCTTCCTCGTCCTTGACCCACAGCTTTTTGTTGTCAGGAGACTTCATGTAGCCATAGGGCGGCAGGGTCGTCAGATGCTCGCCGGCGTTGCCCTTGACCTTCATCACGGCACGGATCTTCTTGCTGGTGTCCTTCGCATACCACTCATTGATGATGTTCCGAAAAGGAGTGAACTCATTATCACCCTGGGTGCTGTCCACGCCATCGTTGACAGCAATAAAGTGAATGTCATGCTCAGGGAACATGATCTCGGTATACATGCCCACTTGCAGATAATCACGGCCCAGGCGTGACATATCCTTGATAATGACCCGCTTGACAAGGCCGGCTTCGATATCCGCAATCATTTGCTGGAAGCCAGGGCGGTTGAACGTCGTACCCGAAATGCCGTCATCAATATAAAAGCGATAGTTTTTGTAGCCGTGGTCAAGTGCGTAGCGTTGAAGGATCTTTTTTTGGTTGATGATACTGTTGCTGTCGCCCTGCAATTCATCGTCGCGTGACAAACGGCAGTACAAAGCGGTAACAGCTTCGACGCTCATAGCGTTGTAAGGGAATTGAAGCGCGGCAGCGGTGTTTGACTGATGATACATAGTAACCTCCCATCCGGCAGTCAAACACGGTTTTGAAGTCACCTTCATTATACCGCGTCTTTTTGTCCCTGTCTGCCTGTTTAGGAGAATTAAGTTGTCGCTTCTTTCTGAACGTCCGCTTTCATCAGACGTTCCAGCTTCACGGCAATACTCTCGTCGCTCTTTTCCCGAAAGAAGGAATTGACGATAAAGGTCGTGTTGCCGATCTGTTTTTCGCTCCGCTTCGGCGGGGCGTATTTCTTTTCAGATGAAGCGGTCGTTTGCATAGTTAGCCCCTTTCTAATCGTCTGAAAACAAATCATGTTTTGATAGCTTACAAAGAACAGCAGAAACGGACGGCTGAATGGCTTTTCAGCTCCACGGGAATCCCACCCCCGCGCGGTTCTCGCGCGGCCCTGCTCATTGCCTGCGACGCCTCACCGCCTGAATACGGCTGCACGCCCGGACTGTGACTGCAAGGGAGTATCGCCCCGTCTGTGCATCGTGGCCCGCGGGCTGCCTTGCCCGCTTTGCGGCCTGGTGGATATCGCTCGCCTCGTTGAAGGGTCATGGCGCACCGGCCGTATAGCTCCGCACAGACGGGAATGTATCCGTCTGCTCTATGCTGCACCGGGATTTGCCGGGCTTTCTTTGTCAAGGAGCAAAGGGCTCAGCCGCGCGGAAAGGGGCGCGCGCGGTCAGATCCCGCCTGGGTTCAGTTCAGGTCGAAACTCAGGATGGCGACGATCAGCTTCGTCTCGATCCGGCGGCGGATCTCCTCGTCCACTGCAAGGCAGGGGTTCCCGTTCTGGTCATACCCTCTGCGCATGGACAGAGCCGCTATGTAGCCGGAATAGTGATCCAGCACCTGGTTCACCGCCTCTGGGTCGCCCCGCACAGCGGCGGCGATCACCGGATACGGGATCAGCTTGTGCTTACTCATTTGCGTCACCTCCCATCAGCTCTTTTAGCAGCTCATAGGCTCGCTGCCTGCGATGATTGACCGTTCTCCGGGGAAGGCTCAGCTTTTCGCCAATCTCCCGATCTGCCAGCTCCAGGAACCAGTACATCAGAAAGATATCCCGGAGGCTCTGGGGCAAAACAGTCAGCGCGTCAGCCAGCCTGTCGTCCTTAATGAGGATCACATCGCCGTCCACGGGGAAGGATGTGTATTCCCACGGATAGAGGTCATAGGTCGCAAGCGCCTCGCTGCCCTCCTCCGACAGATCGCTCAGGGACACGAAGCGGTCCTGCTGGACGCGAACCTGACGGAAAGCGTTAGCAGACTCATTTCGGATGGCCCTTTTGCAGAACGCATCGAAGGCGTGCTGCTTGTGCCGGTAATGGTGTTCAAGGTCCATTTTCTCACCTCCCTTCGCGCCGGAAGGCAGGTCGTGGTTTCCCCTTTCACCCCTTACTGGTTTTCCAAATGCCCCTTTTGGCCATTTTTTCGGAAATTTCTCAAAAATATTTTTTTCGCGGCTCATGCTGCGCTCCTTTCGTTCTGTTCGGGTGGATGTTCCTTCCAGAACGAAGGGCGGCGGGGAGCGGCAGCCCACGGCGAAAAAGTGCCGGGAACGACAAAAAGCGCCCACACAGGCATAAAAGCCTGCATGGGCGCTTCGGTGCGGTTCAGTATGGAAATTGTCGGCGGCTGTCGGAGGGCATAGGTATCCTACTGTGTCCGGGTATCGTCCGGCTATGCTCCCGGCGCGGCTTGTTGCCGCAGCATTAGCGGCACCTCCTGTGCTCTCCTGTCATACGCATAGGTCCCTTTCATCTGAAAAATGTTGGGACAGCAAAAACAACGGCCGCCCCGTACAGAGCAGCCGCCGTTTTCCCTATACCATACGCTGCTTTTCAGTACCGCAAGGATGGGTGTCCTGTTATCGTCGTATTCTGATTTCTTTTAGGGCATTTCAGGACTATCCACAAGGAATACGCTGAACTCCTGCGCGGTTGCCCCCTCCGGCAGCAGCTTTGCCATGACCACCAGCCGCTGATTGCCGCTGTTGGCCTTGTCATACTTCCGGCAGCAGGTGGAGAGGGTCAGAACGGTATCTTCCTCGGAGAAGGTCACGCCATCAAAGTCAAGCCAGTTTTTCCGCGCAATCGTCTCAAAGAAGCTGGTCAGATCATCTCCCGTGGGATCAGGCGCAATATAGTCAAAGCCAATATCCGTGACGAATAGCGCGGTGATCTGGAAAATCATGTCCTCGCCATCCACAGAGAGATAGATATACGGATGCTCCTTTACAAAGTCTGCGTCCATATAACGGTAGAGCTTGGTGAACCGCACACCGTCCGGGTCGCAGTTGCTGGCGGAGTGGCCGAAAATGGTGGTGTTTTTGTCCAGCTTATCCCTGCCGCCGATTTCATTTTCACAATGGGCATAATAGCAGCCTCACATGGCATACTCACCGTTTTCATCCAGCTTCAGGTAATAGCCGTTGTCCTCCGCCTGCATCACGGGGTCGTCCACCTCCGCACCGGGAATATACAGCCATGCCACGGTGTCGGGATTCTTCGCTCTGGCTTCCGCCAACTCTGCCTGCCTGTCCACCGAGGGGATAACTTCGCCCGCGGGAGTCGCTGATGGCTGAGACGCAGATGTGCCGGAAGGCGTTCTGTCGGGAATGTCGATAGGCTCCGTCCCTTTCTGATAGCAGCCCATGACTGCCGTGGTCATGGCAAAGAGAAGGACGGCCATGCAGATGATCGGACGAATGATTCTTGTGATTCTTTTCATAATGCTGTCTCCTTGCCGCGCTGGGATAGCGGCGCAGCTCAAAATGTCATTGATTTGTTTCTTGTAGCGAAAAGAGAACAGCGCAGCTTCGGGGCGAGATGCCCGTCCGCTGCGCTGTCCGATGTTCGCTTATAGGTTCATATCAGCCGCTTACTTCTTGCAGCGCCAGAGGAAAGTCACGATCTGCGCTCTGGTGCAATCCGTGTTGGGGCTGAAGGCCGTGCTGGTGGTTCCCTTGGTGATGTCCTCCTTGACTGCCCACAGTACCGCGTCGGCATAGTAGGCGGTGGACTTCACATCGGCAAAGGGATTGGCCGTACCCGCTGCTGGGGACTTCTCGGAACGCCACAGGAACGCGACGATCTGGGCGCGGGTGCAGGTCATGTTGGGGCTGAACGTGGTGTCGCTGGTGCCCTTGGTGATGCCGTTTTCTACTGCCCACAGCACAGCGTCGTAGTAGTAGCTGCCCACAGGAACGTCGGTGAAGGGCATGGTGCTGGTTTTAGAGGCGGGGCTTCCAGCGGTGCGCCACAGGAAGGTCACGGCCTGCGCACGGGTGCAGATGCCGTCCGGGGAGAAATGGGTATCATCGGTTCCCTTGGTAATGCCGTTCTCCACTGCCCAATCCACAGCATCCTCATAATAGCTGCCGGTGGCTACATCCACAAACACGCCGGTCTGGGGGTTGCCGTTGGCTTTCATAAAGACGACCTCGATGGTATGGGTTCTGCTGACATTCTCAAAGGTGTAGGACTTCACCGCGCCGATGCTCTTGCCGTCGATCTTGACGTTGGCGACAGCATAGCCCTTATCCGGGGTGATGGTGAAGGTCTGATCCCGGCCCTCACGGACGCTGACATTGCCGGAGGGAGAAATGGAGCCGCCAGCCCCGGCAGTTGCCTTGATGGTGTAATAGCTGTAAGAATGGCCGCTGCCATTATAACGCCAGTGTGCCGTATAGGTTCGGTTGCCAGTGCTGCCCGTTGGGATGGTGACGGTCATATTGTTCTCGCCGTCAAGCCCCGTGCCGCTCCAGCCGGTGAAGGTATAGCCGGATTTGGTAGGATTCTTGAGGGTGAAAGTCCTCGTCTCGATGGTGTAGGTGTCGGGATTGCCCTCCGCAGTGCCTCCGGCCAGATCATAGGTGATCGTGTACTCGGTGGGTGCAGGCGCGTCCTTTTCGAAGATGGCCTTGACCTCCACGTTGTTATCCGGCATGGTGAACTTGTTGTTCTTGATGGTCACGCCGCCGCTGATGACTTGCCACTCCTTGAAGTGGTAGCCCTCTTTGGGCATGGCGGTCAGGGTGATCTCCGTGCCGGTCGCAGCGGTGGAAGGAGTTGCGGCACCAGTGCCGTTTCCGTCATTACTGACGGTGACGGTGTAGGTGGTGGGGGTAATAACGCTGTTCTTCCACAGTGCTTTGATCTCAATATCCCCGTTCACGGTGTAGGAATCTCCCACCTTGTACTCTGTGCCGCCGATCTCCCAAGCCTTGAACTCCTGATCGGCGGGAGCAGTGAGGCCGCACTCTGGCAGGATGTAATTTGTCCCTGCCTTGACGGTAACAGGCTCCATGCTGCCGCTGCCGCCGCCTGCGTTGAAGGTGATCGTACAATCCGCAAGCGGCGTACCCTCACCCACAGTGACCTCCGCATCGGGGCTGGCAAAGTGGTTGTAATCCTCCGCATAGCGGACGAAGTAATTGCCGGCAGGCAGGTTTTCAATCTCGATACCGGTGCAGGCGGTGTAGATAGTTTCGCTCTCTGCACGGTATTTCATCGTTGCATCCACGCCGGTGATTTTGCCGTCGCTGCCGCCCTTGGTAGTGGGCGCGACACCGATCAAGCCGTTAGGCGCTTCCTGCGTGGCTTTGCCGATGCTCCACGCTGCGGTCACGGCCTCAGTGCTGCCGTCCGCCCATTTGCCGGTCTTGGATGTGACGCGAACGGTGTAATCGCCCGCGTCCGTGGCGGTGTTGCCTGTGATGTCCATAGTGGTGGGATCATAACCGTTCACGGTCGCGGTATGCTCGGAGCCATTGTAGGTGTAGGCTCCTGTGACTCTGATGCTGGGCTTGGCGGGGGCGGTAGGCGCAGGCGCGTCCTCCTCGAAGATAGCTTTGACCTCCACATTGCTGTCCGGCATGGTGAACTTGTTGTTGGTGATTACAAGCCCTGCCGGAGATACGACCTGCCACTCCTTGAAGCGGTAGTCCTCTTTGGGCGTTGCGGTCAGGGTGATTTCCGTACCAGCCACGGCCTTGTCAGGAGATGCGGAAGCCGTTCCGTTGCCGTCCGGGCTGATGACCTTCACGTGGTGCAGCCTGTATGTTCTGACTGTCGCCGTAGTCTCGTTTCCTGCGTTGTCAGTCGCGACCACGGTATGTTCCGCTCCCGCGTCATTGTTGCCGCCATCCGGCGCGGGGAGACGATAGGTGGGGCCGTCTTGCGGCTCGCCGTTGATGGTCACCGACTTGATGCCGGAGGACGTCTCTCCCAATGCAGCCGGGTCGCTCACGGTGAAGGTGTACGCGCCGGGCTTTCCATCGATGGTATCCTCGATGGTGTAGCTCTCACCGTTCTTCAAACCCTCCAGCACCGGCGCCTTCGTGTCCGTTCCCATCACATAGCCGCACACCGTGCAGAGCTGCTTCTGCTTGCTCCAGTCGCCGGGAATGTGTTTGGCGTTTTGTTTGGACATTTCCGCAGCGGGGTCTCGCGCGCCGCATTTCACACAGGCCCAGATGTGGCAGCCGTCCCGGTCCGTCCAACCCAGTTCATGGCTGCATGTGCTTTCCTCGCAGCGCAGCTCCAGCTTGCTGATCACTCTGCCGTAATTGTAGGCATATGGCAGGCTCAACCGCTGCAGGTCCACGCGCCCATTTTCGTTGGGGATAAGAAGCTCCGTTGTGGTGCCCCAGTACTTCTTATACGGTTCCTGGTTGTGGCGCCACTGCCACCCTGTCGCGCTCAGCCACACGGACTTCCCGTCCGAGGCTCCGATTTTGATGTTCTCTTCTATAATCATTGCAAATTCCTGATCTTGCATCACTGCCATGTAGTACGCCCGGTTCGAGCCTCTTCCGACCGCGGATGCAGACAGCTCTGTATAACCGTAGTCCTGATAAAGCGGAAAGGCCAGCGCAGTCAGCGTTGTGTCCTTGATCAGAATGTTCCCGCTGTCGCCGTTCATGCCGCCGCCGATGCCCGCGCCCAAGTAGCCCTGCGCCTTCACATTGCCGCCGGTGATGGAAATGTCACGGCCCGAACCGTTTCTTCCGCCGCCGATGCCCGCGCCGGCATAGTTACTCCAAGCTTCGACCGTTCCACCGGAAATCTCGATATGATGCGCATCTTCCGACTTGTTCTGTCCGTCTTGATCGCCGCTGCCTATTCCTGCTCCGCCTGACTCGCTGCCGGCATTCACCGTGCCGCCCTTGATATAAATAAAGCGTCCGGGGCCGCCCTGACCGCCACCGATCCCTGCGCCTTCCGAAACGGACCGCACCGTCAGCTTGCCGGAATACACATAAATCCACTCGCCGACGCCGCCCTGACCGCCGCCGATACCCGCACCGTATACGCCGCTGGTCGCAAGAATCTCACCGCCATAGATACCCGTCGCCAGAGAGCCGAAATGAAGGTTCATGCCGTGTCCCTGCGAGAAGTTCTTGATTCCGACCTTTGAGCCTCCGATGCCAGCGCCATACCTGCCGCCTTCACACGTGAGCTTTGTCCCCGTCTGCACCAGAACCCGGAGATAGCCATCGGTTTTGTTTTTCTGCAGCGCAGCGAAGTTCTCCGCGCCGATCAGCTCGCTGTCCCCGCCGATAAAGTACAGGCAGGCGGAGCCACCGCCGTAAAGCTCGATGGCAGGGCCGTCCTCGGGTGCCTGAAGGCGGACGCCGTCCAGAAAGATGTGCGGCGTATTGTTCTTGCCATCAATTTTGATCCGGTACTGAAAATACCAGTTCGGATCTGTGGAGCCCTTGATCAGATAGGTCTTGCTGTCCTTGATTTTCAATTCTTTGTTCTGCGTCGTAAGGTCCACTGTCTTGTCAAACGTCGTTGGGACGGAAAGCTTGACATCCGGTAGCTCACCCGCTGCAAACGCCGCTGTCGGCAGCAGCGTCAGCACCATGCAGCACAGCAGCAGGATGCTGCGTATTCGTTCCTTCATTGGCTTTTCTCCTCCTTTTCGTGTCGGGTGGGCTTGTCCGCCCCGTCTTTTTCCTGGTTTTCTCTGTTTCTGAGCCGGAAGCACAGTGCGGTGATGACCACCGCCGCTGCAAAGGAGACGACGGCCACCAGCACATAGCCGCCTGCGTCCTCCCGCAGCAGCATCGCGCCGAACGCGCCCCATGCCTCCGGGTGCCCCGGCCCAACGACCGTGCCCGCCGTCTGCATCAGTGCCGCGCACAGCAGCATACACGCGGCGCTCAGTCCATAGATGCCGCGCTGCCGTTTTCGGCGGGTGTTTTCCCGCACCCGCTGCTTGACGAGCGTGACCCGTCTTGCGGTATCGTACATATCGTTTGAACCTCCTTTCCGGTTTTTTTGAAATGCGGCTTAAAAACTCCTTCACTTATATAGGTACAAAAAATCGGAAAAACTCTCACCCAAAACGCAAAATTTTTCAAAAAAATTTGAGAGCCGCCAAAA